>Ga0307437_1000412_pt1 | contig 34448 bp, 28 predicted proteins | sample SalMarWE160390MG_FD_202146 | JGI IMG/M metagenome (GOLD analysis project Ga0307437, IMG submission 202146) | Salt marsh sediment microbial communities from the Plum Island Ecosystem LTER, Massachusetts, United States - WE1603-90 | ecosystem: Environmental > Aquatic > Marine > Intertidal zone >...
TGGCAGGTATCCATCGACGATGGCCGAAATCCTGACCTTGCGACCGGTGATATCCTGTTCTATCCGCTTCCGCTGGCGCGTAAGTCGTTGCAGAGCATGGATTTCAGCCGGTGGCAAGTAAATCTCGTCCATTTGTTCCGGGTCGATGAAAGACATTTTGGCCAGGGTAAGGGCATCGATACGATCGCTCTTGACCGGTCCCCGCAGGTATCGCCGCAAGGCGGCCACTTTCTGGGTCTTGGCTTTTACCAGCTGGCAATCAGGATGGCGGGATCGTAAATAGACAGCCACCATCAGCCATGGTAAGCCCGCGGGTTCAAGAACTATGATGGGATTAGACCCGTCCCGGAAAACACGTTCTTCCAAGGTTGCCAGTCCCTCTGGCGTGGTCTGAAAGCTGAAGCTATCACAGGGTTGCGCTCTCTCATCCAGACAGCGTGCCCTGTGTTGCCCCTGGTGTAAATCTATGGTCTAACCAAAGAAGCCCTTCGCTACTAGCCTCATCAGCCGATAAGGAATGATTTCCCAGTTTACTAATCTGTGAAATCAAAGAAATATTGTGCACGGCAACCCCTAGATGAGGTGTCAGCATCTCTGCCTTTAAAACATCACTGTCTTCATAATCCGGCTGTTGCCTGGTGCGCCACAGCGTAATCATGCCCAATAAATTGTTTTTCCAGCGCAAGGTCAGGAATAGCTCCCAGTATAGATGCTGTGGGCGGATTAAACCGTTATATAAAACTGACCTCTCCCAGTCTTGAAGGGAGATAGAGTCCCCGAGTTTCAGAGCGATTTTTGATGAAGAGAGCGCCTCTGTTAACAAGGGGGAATGCTGATAGAAAGAGTCTTTGTATAAGGTGGGGTAGTATTTATCTTCACAAAGATTATGACTATCTGATTTGAAAGACCGTGACTCGACTATCTGTGGGTGCGATAGATAGCCTTTAATAAGCTGCAAAGTGGCACATTCGGCATGGAATATTTGCATCAAGTGGGGGAACAGTGTATGAATCAGGCTTTCTATGCCTTCACAGCGGTTGGCGAGGTAGGCCAGATTCAAAATATCGCGGTGATCGGCATCAGCCAACACACTCATATTCAATACAATATAACTTTCTCATTTTCCTGCCAAAACACCCTTTCGGGGTATTGATTTAATAGATATGTGTATTATTATAGGGGGGAGCTATAATTAATTTTTTCAGCATGCCATATTCTTGATTCAGCAGGCGGCTTAGTTGTAAGTGGAAACTGAACTGCAGACTAGATTGCGGATTGAAAACCTCTCTCTCAGCTTTGGCGGTGTCAGAGCCCTTATCGACTTGAGCCTGGATATACGGGATGGAGAGATACTGGCTATTATCGGCCCCAACGGCGCCGGCAAGACCTGCATACTCAACTGCATAAACGGCTTCTATAAACCTCAAAAAGGTGAGATAACTTATAACGGGCAAAGAATTACCCGAATGCGACCGGATAAGGTGGCTAAACTCGGCATCGCCCGCACCTTCCAGAACATCGAGCTGTACACCGGGCTTACCACCCAGGATAACCTTATGGCCGCCCGACACGTCCTTATGAAGCAAAACTTCATCACCAGCGCCCTGTATTTTGGCTGGGCGCACAAAGAGGAAATAGAGCACCGCCGGACGGTAGAAGAGATTATCGACTTCCTGGAGATAGAGTCTATTAGAAAGAAGGTAGTGGGTGTTCTGCCCTACGGCCTGCGAAAAAGGGTGGAACTGGGAAGAGCCCTGGCCCTGGAACCGAAAGTCCTGCTCCTCGACGAGCCGATGGCCGGGATGAACCTGGAGGAAAAAGAGGACATTGCCCGCTTTATAATTGATGTCTTTGAAGGCCAGGGGGACACCTACCCCAATACCCCCGTACTCAGGGACGGTATCAAAACTATCATCCTGGTGGAACATGACATGGGGGTGGTGATGGGTATTGCCGACCGTATTATCGTCCTCGATTTCGGACGCAAGATTGCCGAAGGCACCCCGGCCGAAATCAAGGCCAACCCCGAGGTTATCAAGGCTTATCTGGGTGAGGAAACATAAGCCGTAACTGGTTTAAGAGGGAAAAATGCTGCAGGTAAACAACATTGAAGTCGCCTACATGAATATCATCCAGGTACTGCGGGGGGTATCGCTGGAGGTAGGTGACGGCAAAATCATAGCTCTACTCGGGGCTAACGGCGCCGGCAAGACCACCACCCTGAAGGCAATCTCAGGGCTGTTAAAGACAGAGGAAGGCGAGGTAACCGACGGCAGCATTGTTTTTGATGGCAAGCGGATAGACAGGTATGGCCCGGTTGAAATTGCCGCCACGGGCATAACCCAGGTTATGGAAGGGCGGCGGGTTCTTGGACATCTTAGTGTTGAGGAGAACCTGATGGTATTCGCCCATAATCGTAAGGACCGGAAAGAGGTCAAAGACGATATAGAAAAGGTCTTTGAGTACTTCCCCAAGGTCAAAACCCTCCGCCGCCAGACGAGCGGCTATCTATCCGGCGGTGAACAGCAGATGCTGGTGATAGGGCGGGGGCTCATGGCACGCCCCAAGCTCATGCTCCTGGACGAGCCTTCACTCGGTCTGGCCCCGCTAATGGTGCAGGAAATCTACGAGATTATCCGCCGAATCAATGCCGAACAGAAGATGGCGATATTACTGGTAGAGCAAAATGCCCGGGCCGCCCTGGGCATTGCCGATTACGGCTATGTCATGGAGAATGGCCGGGTGGTTTTGAGCGGGGCGGCTGATATGCTCAAGGACAATGAAGACGTTAGGGAATTCTACATGGGGCTATCGACGGCAGGCTCCAAAAAGGGCTACCGTGAATTCAAGCACTACCGCCGGAAGAAGCGGTGGCTAACCTGAAAAATACAGGCAGGGAGCGATGACAACCGAGACTGAGCAGGTCTATATGGAAAAAGGGGACACCTGGCCCCAGGTGCTCCAGTACAACTACCAGAAGTATGGCGATAGTCACATAGCCATGCGCCACAAGCACCGAGGCATATGGCAACCTTATACCTGGAAGGACTACTACCTCAATGTCAAAAAACTGGCACTTGGTCTACTATCCCTCGGCTTTGAGCCCGGAGACAAGCTGATTATTATCGGAAACAATGCCCCCCAGTGGTATTATGCTGAACTGGCTGCCCAGGCCAACCATGGTGCTTCAGTTGGAGTGTATTCAGAGCTGCTCCCCCTAGAGATAAAATACATCGCCGGAAATTCCGAGGCTAGTTTTGCTGTTGTTGAGGATCAGGAGCAGGTTGATAAATTGCTCCTGATTAAGGACAAACTTCCCCTACTCAAAAAGATTATCTACTGGAACTATAAGGGATTAACCTCCTATGATGACCCTATTTTAATGGGATATAGGGAGGTGCTGGAGCTAGGGGAAAGATATGAAAAGGAACACTTTAACCTCTTTGAGGAGAATATCAAAACGGGTAAAGCCGATGATGTCTGCGCTATTGTTTATACCTCGGGAACCACCGGGACTGTGCCCAAGGGAGCTGTCCACACCTACAGGACTATGAGTGCCGGTGCTAACTATTATTTACACCTCGACCCATGGTATGAGGATGATAATATTGTTTCCTACTTGCCGCCGGCCTGGATGACCGAACAGTGGTTCGGGATTGGCTGCCACCTATTATCAGCCAGCATTCTTAACTTTGCTGAGGCGCCCGAAACCCAGCCAGAGGATATGAGAGAAATAGGACCAAGCATAGCACTCTATGGAGCCCGGCTATGGGAAGCCCAAGCAGGCATGGTTCAGGCCCGCATTCGAGAAGCTGATGCCCTCAAAAGATTCGTTTTCCGGCTGATGATGCCCGTTGGCTACAAGATAGTCGATTTAAAGTCTAAAAAGCAAAAGATAAACCCGTTCTGGAAAATACTATATACTCTGGCTCATATAGCCCTGTTTAGACCCATCAGAGATAGCCTTGGTCTGTCAAGCGTTAGAATCTGCTATACCACCGGGGCTATACTCAGCCCGGACGCCTTCAGGTTCTATCATGCCCTGAACCTCCCCCTCAAAAGCGTATACGGGTCAACGGAGGGTGGAGCTCTAACTGGAGCCGAGAATGACGACATCCGTTTAGAGACTGTAGGCCCCGTTCACCGGGGAGCAGAGGTAAGAATAACCGATGATGGTGAACTTATTTACCGGCAACTTGGTACTTTCATTAGTTACTATAAAGACCTGGATAAGACTGCCGAGGTGCTTAAAGACGGATGGTTTTATAGTGGAGACAGTGGTTACATTACTGAGGATGGGCATGTTGTCTTTCTGGGCAGAATAAAGGACCTGGTTGAGTTGGCCAGCGGCGATAAACTGGCCCCCCAATTAATTGAGAGTCAGCTGAGATCCAGCCCATATATCACAGACGCCTGGGTTCTAGCCGGCCCGGATAGAGCCTACGCCTCAGCAGTCATAGTAATCAACTATACCAGTGTAGGCCGGTGGGCTGGGGGGAAAGGGGTAGTTTATGCTAATTTCACCGAGCTTTCTCAGAGGCCAGAGGTTTACCAGCTAGTAAAGCAGGGTATAGACAGAATAAATAGCGCTTTACCGCCGGGCACTAGGGTGAGGAAATTTATCAATCTGCACAAGGAATTTGACCCCGACGAAGGTGAGCTAACCAGGACAATGAAGCTGAGAAGAATGTTTTTGGAAGAGCGCTACCGCGGGCTTATCAATGCTATCTATAGCGATAAGACGGAGGTGCCCATAGAAGCTCAGGTCAGGTACGGGGATGGGCGAACGGGCACGGTAAAGACCACTATCAGCATCCAGTCTATTGAGGGGACTGCCCGATGACATTCTTTCTACAGCTAGTGATAAGCGGTTTTGCCTTAGGGATGGTCTACGCCCTGATCGCCATAGGCTTTGTTATCATTCTTAAATGCTCCAAGGCGTTCAACATTGCCCAGGGACACTTTGTCATGATTGGCGGTTATCTGGGCTACGCCTTTCTGGTAACCTTTCACCTGCCGGTGTGGGCCAGCCTGCTGGCGGCGGTGGGAGTGGCTATTATAATGGGTCTGTTAATTGAACGCCTTACCCTGCGCCCGCTGGTGGGTCAACCGGTGCTGGCGGTAATCATGATGACCATTGCCCTGTCCGTTGTATTGGAGGGGCTGGCAACCCTGATCTGGGGTGGCGAATATAAGACCTACCACGGGGTGTTGCCGACTATAACTCTAAAAGTTGGTGAGATATCCATACCCCCGGAGATATTAATCGGGGTAATGGTGTCTATTATTGTAGTAGCTATACTCATGCTTTTCTTCCGCTACACCAGAAGCGGGCTGGCAATGATGGCCACCGCCGAGGATGAGCAGGTGGTACAGAGTGCCGGTATCAAGGTAACTACCGTTTATGCCCTCTCCTGGGTGATTGCCTGCGTTGTTGGTGTAATCGCTGGCATTATTTTAGGCGGCGTATCCGGCGTAATGGTACCTCTGGCTAATGTCGGCCTCAAAGCATTCGCCGTAGTGCTCCTGGGAGGGGTGAACTCAATTGGCGGAGCTATTATCGCCGGAATAATGGTGGGTGTGCTGGAGAATGTAGCCGCCGGCTACCTGGATCCACTACTACCCTCTGGCGGCGGCCTGGCCAGTGTCTTCCCGTTTATCGTCATAATAATCGTGCTAATCTTCAAACCATACGGTCTATTTGGTCTGGCTGAGATAGAAAGGATTTAATAGATGGGTTTACCCAGCGGAACCTTTAACCAGAGCTACGCGCAGGATATGGCTATCTTCCGCACCAAAACGCATTGGGTAATGCTGATTGCCTTTCTGATATTTCTTTTCACCTGCCCGCTTTATGCAGGTGACAGAATACTGACCGTAATGACCACAATCGGTATCACCATTATCAGCGTTCTCGGTCTAAGTATTTTAACTGGATATTGTAATCAAATCTCTATAGGTCACGCCGGCTTTATGGCGGTAGGCGCCTATACCTCTGGTATCCTCACTGCCACTCTCGGCTGGTCATTCTGGGCAGCTCTACCCTGCGCTGGCCTAATGGCGGGACTGGTGGGTATTTTGTTCGGCTTACCATCACTAAAGATCAAGGGCTTCTACCTGATTATGGCGACCATAGCCGCCCATTTCATTATTATATGGTTTATACTTCAATTCCAAAATCTCACCGGTGGTGGTAATGGCTTATCTGTGCCCAGACCTGAAATAGGCGGCTTTGTCTTAAAGTCTAAAGCCAGCTACTTCTACCTGGTGATGATAATCGCCTGTCTGGGTACATTTTTTGCTAAAAACCTGGTCAGAACCAGAGCGGGCAGAGCCTTTATTGCCATAAGGGATAATGACCTGGCGGCTGAGGTCATGGGGGTCAATCTGTGGGCTTATAAACTGCTGGCATTCTTCATTGGCTGTGTCTATGCCGGTGTGGCGGGCTCACTGCTGGTTCACTACGTTGCTTTTGCCACTGTTGACCAGTTTCCCTTTATGAATTCAGTGTGGTATCTGGGCATGCTAATTGTTGGTGGTATGGGTAGCACCATTGGGGTTATCTTTGGCGCCGTATCTCTCAAGCTGTTGGATGAACTGGTCACCATTGTTGGCCCAATATTATCAGCAGCCGTGGCCCCCCAGGCGGCGGCCTCACTCAGTCTAATCATGCGCGGGCTGGTAATTATCATCTTCCTCATCTTTGAGCCTAGGGGACTGGCTCACCGGTGGCAGATGGTCAAGGCATATTACCGGCTATGGCCTTTTTCACACTAAGGTATTAGAATAACACAGTAAAGGGAGGTGATGAAATTCAATAGAATGCTAAATTTACGGAGTAGACTAAATCATAAACCAGAAAGGAGGAGAAATGACTAAGATTAAATGGCTATTTATAGCTTCCCTGATTATTGTACTGCTGGCACTGCCGCTGTTTGCTGCCTGCCCATCAACAACCTCACCAGGGGCACAGGCAACACTGTATGTCGGTGGTTGTTTTGCCCTGACCGGTGCCTACGCTGAGGATATGGCGGCGAGTCTGGCCGGCTATGAGGACTACATTGCTTGGGTAAATGAGAACAAGATTCTGGCCCCGTGGTACCCAGATAAGACAATCCCCGATAATGTAACCTTTGAGGTGCTGTGGCGAGATGATGAGCTTAATGTAGATAAAGTGCTGTCCATCTATGAGGAGCTCAAGGGTAAAGGGCTTCTGGTCGAGAGGGTGTCAGGCTCGCCACAGGCACTGGCACTAATGGACCTGATGTATGATGACCGCATCGGTGCCACTAGTGCAGCGGCTGGACCCTACCTCCTGACGCCGCCAAAAACCATCTTCACCAATTATCCCATTTATACCGATGACTGTGCTGCCTTCGCTGATTGGTTCATGGAGAACTGGACAGAGGATAGAGCACCGAGGTTTTCCTTCCTCACCGCCGATAATGCCATGGGCACGTCAGTTGTGACAGATGAGATGAAAGCTTATCTAGAAGGCATTGGATATGTGATAGTTGGCGAACAATATGTGCCTTTGGTACCTACCGCGCCACCAACTACCCAGCTTCTATGGCTGAAGGATAACGGGGTTGACGCTTGCTTCGGTGTCATGATTAACCCCGGTTCTCAGCCAACGGTAAAGGAAATGAACAACCTGGGGATGGGACCCGGTCAGGCTTACGAGATAACCTTTGGCTGTGCCACACCAAGCCACATTCAGGTATTCATTTCGGCTATGGGTGCGGATGGTGACGGTTTTTGCGTCGCTGGTGGCTATGCCTCTTGGGATGACCCCGGCAACGGGATGACCTTCGCCAACGACCTGCTGGCGGCTAACCGCCCCGACAAGGTGGGAGCTATGCACATCATGTATGTTGATGGCATAGTTGAAGCCATGACCCAGGTTGAAGCAATGAGGCTGGCCATGGCAAATACTGGTAAATCTGCTGACCAGCTAACCTCGGCTGATGTCCTGGAGCAGGGCTTCTACATGATTAAGAACCTTGACACTGGTGGCATAACCGGTTCACCGCTGACCTATGGTCCAGACGATGTTGAGGGTGCTGATGAGGCACGTATTCAGCAGATACAGGGGGGTAAGATTGCAGACATGGGCACCTACCCGTGTCGCCACATCTACAAGAAGTAAGAATAACTACTATTTTGGGATCTGGGGGCTCTTTGCAAAAGAGCCCCGGGAAGACCATACTATATTTATGGATGGTTAGAATAGATATATCTATTATCCATAGGAGTGGCTATTGCAGCCAGAACTTCGGAGATTCTGGAAAATGTAAAGCTATAAATGGGCTGAAATTACCTAGAGAATAAACGGGCAAAGGCGGGCTTCTGCCAGAGGGTGTGCCACTCGGCGCTGTTCACCGTCGTGAATTTATCCCACCCTCCCTGTAATAGTGGCTTAAGCGGGGCAAGCGGCATCCCGCCTTTTCAATTATGGTTTCTTCTTTGCCCAAAGACTTTCCTTACTTCGTTTAAGAGCCTCTTAATAGAAAGACTCTTTCATTTCCCCCTTTTACTTATCGTACCCCAGAGGGAGAAATAAATGCTATAGGTTCTCAGATATTATAAAAGAGGCTTTTGTGCACTGACGAGTAATAATTGCTTTCTTGACTTTCTTATCTTACAGAGTAAAAATGTTAGAAATTATGCTGAAATAAGGAGGTGATAGCCCGGGAAAAAGACCAGCTGCTTCGGCGGATTTTGCTCTGGTTTCCGGGTCAAGTTAGCCTCAAAGATTGTAAAAATCCTTGGAAATAGACCCCATGCCTTCTAAGCAGCGGGTCGTGGGTTCGAATCCCTCCAGGGACGCCATAAGGCCAATTTAGCTTCAAAAATCCGTCCAGAAAGGACTTTTTCATAACGTAACACAAAGCTTACTCAACAATTCATCGGATTGTCCACTTACCCATCCTCACGATTGATGAATGTCACCGGACACAATAAACTTATATTGCCGGGTGTGGATAGGAGAGAAGCATCTGTTGTAGGGTTGGAATAAGGTGCTTTTTCTCGAAGAAAAGTTCGGAAACTGTCAACCAAGGCCCATCATGCTGTACAAAAGTTTTGTTTGGACGCCATGTCAGGACAATCATTTCCCGGAAGGCAGGGCGGGCTGTCGTTCTGCGGTTTCGGGTTCAAGCTCCACATAGCTCTTTTGGAAATATGGTTCCAGTTTATCCTCCCAGGTAGGCTCTCTTGACAGTCTCGGTAGACTTAAACTCTTCGATATCGCCCTCGAGGACAATTCCCAGGTACAGTTATTGGCAGGGATGAGCTTAGAGACCTAGCAATTATCAAAATTACAGTCAGCGGTTTTAACTTGCCGATAGTAAACCTTGATAATTCTGATGATCTGAAGACGGGTGAAGAGGCTATAGTTGTAGGTTATTCACTTGGTCTTGAAGGTAGCACAACTATTTCTAAAGGAATAATTTCAGCGTTCCGTTACAGCGACTCAGTGCGTTATATTCAAACAGATGCTGCTATTAACCCTGGTAATAGCGGTGGTCCCCTGATAAACCTCGATGGAGAAGTCGTGGGAATAGTTACTTTTAAATTCGTGGGAGAAGGAGTGGAGGGAATGGGATTTGCAATTGCTGTGAATGATGCAAAACCTTTTATCGCCCTTGTAGAGGAAAGAGAGCAATCTCAAGAACAGGCCAAACAGGAGGAGCAGGATTTACTAGCATTGGAAAAGGAGACTTTTAGGCTAGCAAATGCGGAAAGGGAAAATGCTGGTGTGCCACCTACTAAGTGGGATGATGAGTTATATAGGTTATCTAAAGCGCATACTGAGGAGATGGCAGATCGGGGAGAACTTTTCCACACGCCAATGGGCGCTTCTTATGGTGAGAATGCATGGGGTGCTCCGTGGGGTGGGATTATTAGATAAAATCTCGCGCAGACTATAGTAGATAGCTGGATGTCCAGTCCATTACATAGAGCCTGGATACTTCATGCGCCATTGAAAACATCAGTTGTTAGTATAGTAGATGATAATAGAGGACAATATGCATCTTGGACATTTTGGACAGGAGAAGCCGGAACTGGGCCACCATTAGTGAAAAAAGCTTATGATATGTGGATATCCGAAACGGGAGGTAATATTCCGTGGTTAGATTGGTTATATAATATTAAAGGATATCCAGATAATACTGATTGGCTTTATCAATGAAATAAGAGAAATTTTTACCGGTAAAAAAGTGGGATTTGTAGATAGGCACTAATTTCCTTGTGAGGTTAAAGCTGCTTCAACCTTAAGTTATCTTACGCTGGCTCGATTACTATTTCAAACGAAGAGCCTTAAGTTATCCGGGCAACACAAACCGCTATAAAGTGCAATTCGGTAACAATATAAGCCATTGTTAGATAACAAATATCTCCATGATTATGGTGGGGCACTCCCTGGGTTCTAGGAGAGTATAGCTCTTTTTACTAGTGTTTTTGTTATCTCGACTTTGTATGCGTTCATGTTGAGTGGTACTGCACCTATAATTGCTGCCTCTGATGCCGCTTCTGCCGTTGCGGCATTGATGGCCCTTCCCTTGATTGCCTGTTCCGCCATGGTTGCCCGGACTGGCGCCGGGGCAACCGCTCCCAGAACTATCCTAGCGTCCCGGCAAACCCCGCCGTCAACAGTGATGACCGAGGCGACGCTGACGATGGGGAAATCAACGGACTCCCGCAGTCTGAATTTTAGGAATGTCCGCCTAGCTCCATCCGGCGGCTGAGGAATTTGGATTTCGGTTACCATCTCATCCGCTTCAAGGATATTCCTTAAGGAACTGAAAAAGTCCCCAATTGGGATTGTCCTAACGCCCTTTGGTCCGGCAATCTTTACCCGCGCCCCCAAAGCTACCAGCACTACGCCCATATCCGATGAGTTCACTGAAACGCAGCCGCAGTTGAAACAGCGGTTGGCTTCCCCTTCAATCTCACTCAAACCCAGACCGAGAGCGTCCTCAACAGCTATGCTTCTCTCCGCTACCGGCCGCTTAGGCATCTCCACCCGGCTTGTCTCTTTGAGATAATCACTGTTAAACTTCAAGAAAGGTTTGGCTGCTTTCTCGTCCCCGTCTTCAACTTTCGCTTCCCTTCCCTTTAAATTAACATCCATGGCGGCGGCGGCCCTTCTCCCGGAAGCGATTGCCTCTATGACTGTAGCCGGGCCATGGGTTATCGAGCCACCGGCGAAGACACCGGGTACACTGGTTGCCTGGGTTAGCGGGTTAACCGTTATCAAACCCTGCTCGACCTTCAACGAACTGCCGGGCTTGATGAAACTAAAGTCAGTGGCATAGCCCACCGCCATCATTATCTGGTCGGCTTCCACCGTCTCCTTGACCGCCTTATCATAGCTGGGGACAAAACGACCCTGGTCGTCAAAGACCGAGGTGCACCGGACCAGCTCCATTCCCCTGACCTTGCCGTCGGACTTGAGCACCCGGTGAGGTCCCCAGGAAGGCATTAACTTGACTCCCTGTTCCAGAGCCAACTCAATCTCCCAGGGAAGGGCCGGCATCTCCTCTTGGGATTCCAGGCAGGCCATAGTCGCTTCCTCAGCTCCCAGGCGCAGGGCGCTGATAGCCACATCAACGGCGGCGTTACCCCCGCCAATTACCAGAGCCTTCTTCCCGGGAATTTCTCTAACCCCGAGGTTGATATTGGTCAGAAATTCCATACCAAATCTGGTTGATTCCTCGCCCTCCAGCCCTATGGATACCGGGTTCCAGGCTCCGTTGGCGATGAAAACGTTGTCAAAGTCCCGCTTGAGGGCATCCAGGGTTACGTCCTTGCCGACATCAACCTTACACTTAAATTCAACCCCCGTATTTTCAATGGCTTTGACCACCCGCCTCACGATGTCCTTTGGCAGTCTATACGCCGGTATCACGTAGGCCAGCATCCCGCCCGCTTCTTCCATTTTATCGAACACGATAACGCGGTGCCCCGACATTCTGAGGTAGTACGCCGCCGAGAGACCGGCCGGCCCTGAGCCGATAATAGCCACGCTCTTGCCGCTATCGGCTGCCGGGGACGGGATGATTTCATCTGCGTTCTCCAAGATATAGTCACCCATGAATCGCTCGGTGTCCCTTACTGACACCGATTCATCAAAATCTCCTCGATTACACTCCTGCTCGCAGAAATGTGGGCACACCCGCCCCGTTATTGACGGCAGCGGGTTGGTGTTGAGCAATGTCCTAGCGGCTTGGGGCAGGTCGCCCTCCCTGATTTGGCTCAAGTATGAGGGTATGTCCACCCCTCCCGGGCAGGCTGAGGAACAGGGCGGGCTGGTATCCCTCAGACCGCCGAATATGGAGTGATACTGGTTCTCCCTAGTTAGAGCGTAGCAGCCTTTGCCCCCCTTGAGGTAGCACAGGATTCGTCCCCCAATGCTGTGGGGATAGCGGTAGTACCAGCAGCGCACGTCCTGACACAGGTTGCCGCCGATAGTTCCCATTCTACGAATCTGGGGAGTGGCCACCGCTTCAGCGGCCTCGGCCAGGAGTTTATACTTCTCCTTAACCACCGGGGATTGGGCTATTGCCTCCAGCCTGGACAGAGCCCCTATCTTCAGTTCCCCAGCATCCTCACTGATATAATCCAGGTTGGGGATGGTCTTGATGTTGACGATAGTTTCCGGATAAGCGGGCAGAATTTTATCTTTAAGGGTACTAAGCAGGTCAGTGCCGCCGGCAATCAGCTTGGCCCTGCCCCGGTTATTTTTGAGCAGTTTAACGGCTTCACTTATGGTTTTGGCATTAGCGTGTTTGAAAGGTTTCATCGCTCTTCCCCTCTATATCCTGTCCAGAGCCTTGAGGATTTTGTCGGGGGTTGCCGGATAGTCCATTATTCGCTTGCCAATGGCATTAGAGATGGCCATAAGTACCGCGCTGGGGCCGGGGGCGGGGGCTACTTCGCCAACTCCTATTGCCTTGAAGCGGTGGCTGGGAATGGGTGTCTCCAGAATCACATTCTGGAACTGGGGAAGGTCAATAAAGGTGCGCCATTTGTAGTCAATCATATTACAATTCATTATATGACCGGTATCTCTGTCCAGAACCGTTTCCTCGAATAAAGCGGTATCTATCCCCGCCGACCCCAGAGAACCGTGAAGCTGGCCTTCCAGAACCAGGGGGTCGATGATTTGACCACAGTCAGTAGCGGCGACCACGCGTAGCAGCTCTGCTTTTCCCGTCTCAATATCGACTTCAACTTCGGCAAATATCATCATGCAGTTGCACAGCGAAAAGTCGGTCTCAAAGCGCCCCTGGCCGGTCAGGGTACGGGATATGCCCATAGCCTTCCGCCACGGGATGGCTCCTTCCTCTTTACCCCTGACGTATATCTTTCCGTCCTTAGTTTCCAGGTCTTCCGGTTTAGCGCCAAGTACTGGAGCGGCCAGGTCAAATAGTTTTCGCTTGGCGTCTTCGGCGGCCTCGATGACCGCCGAGCCTACGGTATAGGTCCCCCGGGAACCGACCAGCCCGAATTCAAACGGGTTCACCATTGTATCCGGAGCCGTTATCTCGACCCGGTCCAGGGGCAGGTTCAAAACCTCGGCGACCATCTTGCACACTGCCGACCTCTCCCCCATCCCGGACTCGGACACGCAGGCATGTAACACGACCCTGCCATCGGGGTTTAACTTCACGTAGGCCTCCGACTCATCCTCGCCGATATCGGCATTACCGTGTACCCCCACGCCGACGCCTATCCTCTTGTTACCCTTAACCGCCGTCGGCTTGCCCCACCCCTTCCATTTATCCTTCCAGCCGAAGACCTCGGCACCTTTCTGCATTGCCCTGGAGAAATCTATACCCCGGTAGTCCCACCAGAGCCCATCCCGCCAGTAATAGCCGTCACCGGGCTTGACATAGTTCTTCTTAAAGAACTCCAGCGGGTCAAGACCCGCCTCCTCCATGGCTATCGCCATAAGCGGTAAGAGGGAGCTCTTGAGCTCCTGACCACCGAAACCTCTAACTACCCCCGAAGGGCTGCGGTTGGTACATACCAGCTGGGGTTGCAGGTTCCAGTTGGAGCACCTCAGCGCCAGCTGGGCTTCGCCGCAGCCAACGGCAACCTGAACCTGCGCCATCTCCGAAGCAGCCCCGGTATCGACAAACCATTCGCCGGCGAGAGCCGTTACCGTCCCGTCCTTCTTGATGCCCACCCTGGCGTGAATACGCGAGCCTAATCGCAATGAGTAGGCGTTAAAATGCTCTTCCTTACTAAAATATACTTTAACCGGCATGCCCACCGCTTTAGCCAGCGCCGCGGCGTGAACCATAGGTATCATATTGGCGTTTTTAGTCCCGTAACTGCCGCCGCACTGGGTACCGATAACCCGTATATCAATAAGCCCCAGCAGAGGCTGCCCGAAATTACGGTTCATGGCCGCCGATTGCGATGCTGTGTAGATGGTCAGGTGCTCGGGGTCTTCCCAGGTAGCTATCACTCCCGGCGGCTCCGGGGGCAAGGGGTTGGGGATATTCTCGTAACTACAGGTTCCTTCGGTGACGAAGTCGGCCTCTTTGAAGCCTTTATCCACGTCGCCCATAACAATTTCCTGCAGGGCTTTCTCCCCGATGGCGCGAAAGCCGCGCGGGAAAATATTATTGGGAATTCTCTCGTGGAGTTGAGGTGCCCCGGGCCTGGCCGCTTCCTCCATGTCATAGACGGCCGGCAGTTGCTCGTATTCTACCTCTATCAGCTCCAGAGCCTCCTCGGCGCTCTCCCCGGTCTCGGCCGCCACCAGAGCGACCGCGTCGCCGACGAAACGCACCGTGCTGTCCAGGACAGGGCGGTGATAGGGGACGCCGCCCATCCACCCGGGGACATTCTTGTAGGTGAGTACCGCCTTAACCCCGGGGTACGCCTCTGCCTTAGCGGTGTCGATATTCTTGATACGGGCATGGGGATAGGGACTCCGCAAAACCTTCCCGTAGAGCATGCCCGGCAGCTTAACATCGTCAATATACCGGGCACTGCCGGTGACGATAGCCCGGGCATCTTTGCGTGGTGTTGACTTGCCTATATGCCTGTATTCCTCGCCCATTGATATCACCTGCCTTTCCCCGCCAGCGACAGGATGGCTTTGATAACCAGATAGTGACTGCCGCAGCGACAGTAATGCCCGGCCAGCTCTTGCTTTATCTCCTCTTCCGTCGGCGACGGGTTTTTGTCCAGCAGGGCTTTGGCGCTCAAGAGTATACCCGGGGTACAGAACCCGCACTGAAAGGCGGTATAGTCGATAAAGGCCTGCTGGAGCGGGTGTAACTTGCCGGTTTCTCTATTTTCCAGACCCTCGATGGTGGTTATATTCTTACCGTTACACTCCATGGTCAACATCGTACAGGATAGAACCGCCTCCCCGTCCATGAGAACGGTGCAGGCTCCGCAGGAACCGTGGTCGCAGGCTATCTTGGTTCCGGTATACCCCAGCGTTTCCCGGAGGGTATAAGCCAGTGTGTGATCAGGGTTGATGTCTTTCCCCACCATGAGCTGGTGCCGCTTTCCATTCACAGTGAGACTGATATTCTTCTCCGCGGTTGCCGCCCCCTGGCTTGCCCCCCCTTCATCTCTATTCGTTTTCATTGCTATCTCCCAGATTAGAATTTAAATCCTCGCTTGCTCCTCCCGAAAGTACATTTTAATATAGCCAGGGTGGGAAAGCAAAGTTTTACTTGGCTAAGGGTTAAGTTCAACGCCGCTAACCAAAGGTCGCCCGTTCGAATCTAACCCACAAGTTTGAAAATAAATTAGCAAGTAACAATCAGCCAGAATGTGATTTTTAGGTAGGTACCCTCCCAATCAATAGGACAATCCTTCGGCGTTTTCTTCACATTGCGCCTGGTTCAGGTAGCCCCTACCTCTTGGCACTCTTCCCTAACAGGGCAGCTAGAGCATCTTCTACGCTTGCAAAATTCCAAGTTTAATCTCACCAAAGCAGACTCCACAGTAGGGGGTTCCAGCTCCTCCTCACCAAGTCCAAGCCTGAAGGCAACTTCCTTGGCCAGAGGGGAAAGCCGGGGTCTCGCCTTTTCCCAGACCCCTTTCAGCTCCCTTAGAAAAATGTTCACCGTGGTTGGACCCACGCCCTTGAATTCAAGCAGCCTTTTCTCCAAGTCCTTGCTATCTTTTGACTGAATGTATAGGATCTCCAATGAGCCGTATTTGTCCCTTAAGCTAGTTGCTATTTCAAGCAGTTTTGATGCAGTGGAGAAGTCGTAGCGAACATAGCCACCGGAGTCCAATACCTCTACCAGTTTATCCCAGCCAGCCTCTGTAATGCTATCGGGGGTTACAATTCCCTCTTTTTCAAACTCCCTGTAGGTCCTTTTGGCTACTTCCGAGGAAATCCTCTTTGCAAAAAGGAGCGAAGCCAGAAACCACTTGAATCTGTCCTCTTCTGTTTTTAAGTCTAGGTCTAGCTCCTGAGAATAGGTTATCAACCTTAAGACCTTTTCTATCACATCCCTCATCGCTTTGCTCCTTTGCGGCACGAATAGACTATCCCCCCATAAGCTCCTTCAACCTATGAACTGCTGGAGGCAATACCTCTCCTGTTCTTTCCTCAAACCGCAGGTGAGCAAGGCGATCCAGCGGGGTTTCACCCTTATTAATAATGATTAGCTTGGCTCCAGATTGAAGAGCCACCTTGGGCATATCAGCAGCTGGTGTAACAACCAGACTGGAACCGGCAACTATTAACAGGTCGCAATGTTGCGAATGCCAATAAGAATCACCCAGCTCCTTCCGCGGCAGTGATTGACCAAAGTTAACTACGCTAGACACTAGTTTTCCCCCACAGAGAGGGCAGGCAATTTGGTCATCAAGGTTATCCAGAAGAAATTCGCAGTGACTGCACCGCAGCTTAGTAACATTGCCGTGCAACTCTGCCAGTAAATCCGGGTGGATCCCTGAACGCAAGTGGAGATTATCCACATTTTGTGAAATGAGAAAGCTTAACTTACCAAGTTTCTGTAGCTCAACAATAGCCAGGTGCCCGGCGTTAGGCTCCACTGATGAGAAATCTCGTGGTTTGGTGGGCAGTCCTTTTGATTGGCGTGTCCAGATGCCGTCAGGTCCTCGGAAATCAGGAAGCCCTGATTCCGTGCTGATGCCAGCACCGGTAAACACCACCAAGCGTTTTGCTTCAAACATCCATTGAGCTAGGGTGTTAATTCGCTTGTCCAAGTCCGATAACACTATGGCCTCCCAGTAAATTAGGGATAGCTCCCGGCAATAATTACTAGCAATCCGTCGTCCCCATTTTACGACGGTGACCTCCCTATGGCAATGCATAAGGTGGCATTGTAGAAAAGCGGGCACACTAAAAACAAAACATCGAATTGTTTAGCAACCGGTGCAACCGGAATAAGCCGGCTACTTTGCCGACATTTTGCCGACAAACTGTTTAGCACTTGGCAGCAGAAGACGGCATGTCCAGATACAAAATCCCTTCCACTGCTAAACTGTAAGAGACCAAACCCTATTGGGAGGGACTAAGCGGGACATCAGGCTTCTTACTTTTAATCAGGGTGTTTCAAGTTCAGGAGTTCATTTGACTAGCTTAATACAAGAGAGCTACTTCTGACAGAATTCCTTCAGAACAAAACAAGTAGTCTTAACTAGTAGATGTCCGGTAGACAAGTATTGTATAATTGGGCAAGGGAAGCGGAAAAAGCACGCCTGGGGAATACTTCACGAAGTTGCACCGCTGCCTACATGTTAAATAGGATGGTTTTTGCAGCCCTCCTGAAGCTAAATCAGGGATAAAAACTGGTTCGCGAGTGTGTCTGCCTTCTAAGCAGCGGGTCGTGGGTTCGAATCCCTCCAGGGACGCTAAAGCTCCAGTCAACCCCAGAAGTTCACAAAATTGTTACTTTTCCCCTTTTGGAAGTGCCTTTGCTTGAAGTTCAAGTTTGTTGTTTATGTAAAGTTGTGGAGGAATATGGAGGTTTATTTCCCCTGCCTTGGGGTGTCACCGTGAAGTGTAGAAATACTGGGCTTTCCTTCGGAAGATATAGCCGGCTACCAGACCGAGCAACAGACCGCCCAGGTGAGCCTGCCAGGCTATATTCAGGAAAGGCGAGATTATAGTCAGTAAGATGAAGCCTCCGATAACGGCTATCCAGAGGGGGAGTGGGGCTGGTATCGGGAAAACAAACACGCGTAACTTGGGCATCATTACCGCCAGCGCTCCTCCCAGAGCGAAGACCGCTCCCGAAGCGCCTATGGCTATAGACAGGGGCGAAGGTGGTAGCAGGATAAAGAAAATATTACCCAGTATTCCCCCGGCAAAGTAAACCAGCAGGAATTTGGGTGTCCCAATCAACCGGGATAGGAAGCTGCCGAAGAAATAGAGGGTTATCATATTGGCAAAAATATGCCAGAGGCCGCTATGGATGAAGAGGTTAGTCACTATGGTCCAGGGCTTGGCCAGGAAGCTGGCTGGCTGCAGCCCCAGAAAGAGAATAAGGTCCCGGATTATAAGAGTGGCGATAAACAGCAGCAGGTTTACGCCTATTATGAGCCATACCGCAGTTGGCCTGGAACCTCTATACGCCATTAACTCGCCCTCACTCTCTTATATTTAGAGGTTGATAATTTCTCCCCTGACCTCCCGGCCAATGGTTAAGATGCCGAAGGAGTTTTTGGCCTGACCGGGATTGAAGAAGAGGATGCCGTTCTTTACCTCATTCTGGGAGTGGTGGGAATGACCGTAAACAATAATATCAACATCCTCGAACATCCCCCCTACCCTGTCGTCTATGCCATGGGGACTGCCCCAGCCATGAATAATACCAACCTTTTTCCCCTCTATTACCAGCAGTTCCTTTTCCGGGAGAATCCGTTTAAGCTCCTCTGAATCCATATTACCCTGCACCGCTTTTACCTCTCCCAACCGCTTCAAGCCATCGAGCACATCTCTGGCGACAAAATCCCCGGTGTGGATTATCAGGTCTACCTCGGTTAGTGTGCTCACTATCCGGTCAGGGAGCTGGGAGAATGAAGTGGTGTGGGTATCAGAGACTACGCCTATCTTCATGCCACCTCCTCGAGGGCGGAGGAGTAAGCCTGGTAGGTTATGGGGTCAAAGAGGACGAAAACCACCTCTTTAACCGGGGTGGCCTGCCCGCTGAGAAATGAGGCCACCGTCCTAATCGCCACCACTGCCGCCTCAACTACTGGATAGCCATAAACTCCGGTGCTTATCGAGGGGAAGGAAACGCTGCTTAGCTTTTGCTCTGCGGCCAGTTTCAGGCTTTCCCTATAGGCGCTCTCCAGTAGAGCCGCTTCACCCTTATTTCCGCCATGCCAGATAGGACCGACGGTGTGAATGACATGTTTTGCCGGCAGGTTGCCTCCGGTGGTGATGACCGCCTTGCCGGTGGGCAGACGCCCCTGCCTGGCTACGATTTGCCGGCACTCTTCCAGGATAGCCGGGCCTCCAGCCCGGTGAATGGCACCATCAACCCCACCGCCACCCATCAGCCCCTGGTTGGCGGCGTTAACTATGGCATCAGTAGCCTGCCGGGTGATGTCACCCTGGATAATAGCTAATTTCGCCTGATTGATTATCACTTCTCCGGCTGGGTTATCCATCGGTTGGCCTCTGGTACTTTGATAGTTCTAATTATAAAGGGGGATGGGGTGAGGAGTCCAGTCAGGACCCAGTTGCGCTTGGGGTTGGGATTTGTTAAACTAATTTGATTGTAGTGGGCCGTTAGCTCAGTTGGTAGAGCACCTGACTTTTAATCAGGGTGTCACAGGTTCGAGACCTGTACGGCCTACCAGCCCCCCATTTTGAAGCTAATTTTCCCCGATTTTTACAAAATCCGCAAAATGCAGCCCCTCTTTGAGCACCTGCCTAAAAGCCACATTCCGGCTTTTTGCCTGTTGCATCGCTGAGTGTTTAATCCAGGAAAACCTGCTCCTGGTATGGTGGGACTATCGTTTCCCAACCGTGGCTGCTTTTTACTAAGCCGGCCAGGTTTTGCGAGGCGCCGATCTCACCGTGAGTCACAAAAACACGCCTGGGCGGCTTACGCAGGCTGGACAACCATCTGATAAGCCCGTCTCTATCAGCATGCGCTGAAAAACCGTTGATTTGCGCTATTTGGGCTTTTACCGGATAGTATTGTCCCAGTATCCTGACTTTTTTAACCCCGTTGACAATTTGCCGGCCTAATGTCCCGTCCGCCTGATAGCCGACAAGGAGAATAGTGCTTTCCTCCCTGGAGATGTTGTTGACCAGGTGGTGTTTTATCCGGCCGCCGGTGCACATGCCGGAGCCGGCAATTATAATGACACTATCATCAATATGGTTTATCGCCTTTGACTCATCAACGGTTCCGACCAGATTCAGGCCGGGAAAGTCAAAGGGTGACTTTTGCTGGCGCAGGAGTTTCTTCATTTCTTCGTCAAATAGTTCGGGGTGACGCTCAAACACGCCGGTAACCTCCACCGCCATGGGGCTGTCAACGAAAACCTTAAGGTGGGGGATGCTGCCCTCTAGCCGGAATTTGCTTAGGTAATACAGGAGTTCCTGCGACCTCTCCAGGGCAAAGCTGGGAATAACCACATTACCGCCCCTTTTGGTAGTGGTATTTATAGCCTCGGCGAGCTGGTTGGCGGCATCTTCGGGGCGCTCGAGCAATCTATCACCATAGGTGGACTCCACTATGACATAGTCCGCCTCGTCGAAGAAAGTCGGGTCATTAAGTATCGGTTTATTCCGCCGGCCAATATCTCCGGAAAATATTATTATTCTCGCCTCTCCGTTTTGCTCTATCTTCAGCTTGATCATGGATGAGCCCAGGACGTGCCCGGCATCGTAGAAGGTAGCCTCAACACCATCGCCTATCTGGGCAGTCTGACCGTATTTAACCGGTGAGAACAGGGGATAGACGGCTTCGGCATCGTCCCTGGTGTATAGTGGAACCTCGGGATATGGGCCTTTCCGGCTTTCCCTTTGGTGCCGGCGTCTCTTAAAATCGGCGTCTTCCTCGTGTATCTTTCCCGAATCCAGCAGCATTATCCGGGTGATTTCGGAGGTGGCGCCGGTACAGTAGATGGCCTGCTTAAAGCCTTCCCGGACTAGCCTGGGCAGCAGACCGCAGTGGTCCAGATGGGCATGGGTCAGCAGTGCGGCGTCTAACCTCTCTGGAGGAAACAGAAATGGCTTCCAGTTTCGCCCGGTTAGCTCTCTCTCCTGATAGAGGCCGCAGTCCACCAGAAATTTTGTATTATTTGTCTCAATTAGGTACTGCGAGCCGGTGACGTTCTGGGCTGCTCCTAGGAAAGTTAGCTTGATATTCATGTTTCTTTAGACCGGGTTAATTCTACCGCAGTGGGGGCACCTGACCGTTGGCTCCTTGAACCTGGGTGGTACCCTCAATTTGGTGCCGCAGTCACAGGTGATAGTTTTATAGTTGCCGAGTTGCCACATCAGGTTTGAGGTCTCGCGCATCTTTTCTATCTTATCCGGTTCTTTTGATTCGGCTTCGACGGCTCGCAGGCTGGTGGGGTGGCTGAGAGCCAGAGCGGAAGCCGGGATAACCACCCTCCCCGCCCCGTGGATCTTTTGGTAAACCTGCTCGTAGTCGGTAAAGGAAGCCCCCGCCATGGAACGCAGGATGCGGATTCTCTCCGAAATGGGTGGGTGGGTGCTGGTAAGATTGCTGGCTGGCCGCTTCTCCTTGCGGAAGGGGTTCATGATGTACATCGGCGCGGTGGCCTGATTAGCCGATTTCAACTGGCTGGTTGAAGCCGCGATTTTCTCCAGTGCCGAAGCCAGCCCCTCGGGGTACCGGGTATAGAGGGCTGAAGATGCATCAGCCATATATTCCCGCTTCCGGGATATGGCAAAGTAGATAAGCTGGGCCATAATCGGGGCCAGTATTATCAGAGCGATGGCTGCCACCAGGATTATTATCTGGCCGCTGCCCCCCGATGAAGAACTCCTCCGGCTCCGGGCCATGCCGCCGAAGAACATGAAACGGGTGGCATACCAGGCCAGAATAACGATGGTGCCGAGCAGGACGCTGCTTATCGCCATCAGCAGCACGTCGCGGTTCTTGATATGGGCTATCTCATGGCCGATAACGCCCTGCAGCTCGTCACGGTTTAATTTCTGTAACAGGCCGGTGGTGATGGCTACGGCCGCCTTATCCGGGTTGCGGCCGACGGCGAAGGCGTTGGGCGCCGGGTCATCAATGATATATATGTCCGGGACTTTTTCCAGCCCGGAGGCAATCTTCATCTCCTCGACGATGTTATACAGGCGGGGGTGGTCATCATGGCTGATTTTTCTGGCCCTGGCCATCCCCAGCAGGATATTGTCCCCCTGGTAGTAACCAACTAGACTCATTACCCCCCAGACGATAAAGGCGATAATGAGTCCCCCTATGCCGTTATCAAGGAAGATTATGCCTACAAGATAGCCGATGAGGAGGAGCATTACCCCCATGCCAGCGACGAGCACCACCGACCTGTTCTGGTTTGACCTGATCTGTTCCCACATGCTCTAAATCCGGCCGTTTCTAGGTGAAGCTGACCTTCGGCGCCTTTCTCTCCTCTTCTGCGGTAACCTCAAAGAACTCGCCGGCCTTAAAGCCGGTCATGCCAGCGACCATGTTGGAGGGGAACATCTGAATCTGGTTATTGAATTTCAGAACGGAATCGTTATAGTACTGGCGGGAAAAGCTTATCTTGTTCTCGGTTGAGGTGAGCTCTTCCTGGAGGGCCAGGAAGTTCTGGTTGGCTTTGAGGTCCGGGTACCTTTCCACCACCGCCAGCAGCCGGGCTAAAGCGGAACTCAGCTCACCCTCCGCCTTGCCCCGTTCGCCGGCTCCGGCCGAGGCCGCCTGCTGGGCCAGGTTGCGGGCTTTGGTCACCGCTTCCAGTGTCTCCCGCTCGTGTTTCATGTAGCCCTTGACCGTTTCTATCAGGTTGGGGATGAGGTCATACCGCCTCTTTAGCTGGACATCAATCTGCGCCCAGGCGTTCTTTACCTGGTTGCGCCACCCCACCAGCCGGTTGTAGATGGCAATAAATATTACCAGAAGGACGACGACGATACCTATAATAACGTAGACGGCTATCACAATAGTGTACCTCCTTTTTTATTTAGGATAATCTATTCCCCGGTTTTAAATACTTCCTGCAGGAAGGCGAAAATCTCCTGCTGGGGGGTCGGCTTTACCCCCGTCTTCCCGGCCAGTTGTCCCACCAGCAGGGCCAGCTCGCCACCGTCAAACCAGAGCCCGTCCCCCTGCCGGCAGATATCAAGGAGTATTTCGGGCTCTTGGCCGACTACTATCTTTTTCATTTTCTTAAGGCATATCGGGCATTTTCGCTTCTTTTCGGCTGGCCTGGCTTCGGTAGAGTCGGCCAGATTAGCCAGCGGCGGTTCCAGGCCCTCAAGCCCCGCAGGCTCAAGCAAAAGCTCAAGCTCCCCGGAGTCGAACCAGACACCGTGGCAGTTGGTACAGTAATCAAGCTCAATCTTACTGTGTTCAACCACTATCATGTCGCTTTTACAGGCCGGGCATATCATTTCTAACAGACCTTATCGTGAAATAGCTTTATTGGCTAATTATATATCAAAGCGGCTTTATTTTATACAGTCTCACGTTTTATGTAAACAACTATTTTTAAGGTAGCCTGCATTGGACTTATTACTTATAAGAGAAACCCCTGGAAGTATTTCCGGTCTAACTACCGTAAACACCTCCAGGGGCTCGCCTGTTTTACTTTGTTTAGGCGGTCTGTCCTGAATTCAGCCACCTCTGGTTACCGAAATCGCTCCCGTAACACCTGACCCGGTATCATCTAAATATCAGGGGCAATCTTCTCGATAACTGCCAGTGTCTTATCAATATCCTCTTCGGTGTGCTGTACGGAAATGGTCCAGTGTTCGTCTGACATGTTTGAAACCCATATTCCATTATTGACCATCGAGAAGAAGAACCTGGCAAATCTCTCCTCATTGCAGTACTTGGCAAAGGTCCTGTAATCATAAATGTCATGCTCGGCAAAGAAAACCTGGCCGCAGGGACCAATGCTGTTAACAAATCCTGGAATGCCATTGGCCTTCAAGATCTTCCTGACGCCAGCAACTAGCTTATCCTCCAGCTTGACAGCACGCGCAAGGTTTTCTTTGGTCAGGACATCTCTCATAGCCGTTATGCCTGCTTGCGCAGCAAGTGGGTTGGCGCAGTATGTACCTCCCTGAGCGGTACCTGGGTACTTTACACACTCCATGATTTCCCTCTTACCGCCGAATGCTCCCAGAGAAAAACCACCGCCGATAGCTTTAGCCAGTGTAATCAGGTCCGGCTTTATGTTATAGTATTCGCAGGCTCCGCCCTGAGCTATCTTGCACCCTGTCTTCACCTCATCAAAGATCAACACCACTTTATGCTCTTCGGTAAGCTTGCGCACCTTCTCCAGGTAGCCGTCTCTAGGAAGAATGACGCCGCAATTTAGCATTACCGGCTCCACTATTACCGCAGCTACCTCACCTTTATTGCTTTCCAGAGCAGTCTTCATTGCATCTATATTATTGTAGGGAACAACTATTATACCCTTTGTGACCTCTTTGGGAATTCCCGTAGACGTCGGCACTGTTGCCGGGCGGTCATCAGGGCCAGCTTTATCCAGACTAGGGGCCACGCTCTGCAGCAGGTAATCGTGCATCCCGTGATAGCAGCCCTCTATCTTTATGATTTTCTCCCTGCCGGTATAAGCCCTGGCCACTCTTAAAGCGTGCATGGTTGATTCTGTGCCGCTATTGGTAAATCTAACAAGGTCAACCGGGAAGCGTTTCTTAATCTCTTCGGCGCAGGTCGCTGTCAGGTCTGTTGGGGCGCAGAATACCGTTCCCTTTGGCACTCTTTCCGCAGCCGCCTTGACTATCAGGGGATGTGCGTAGCCGGCCAGCATTACCCCAAAAGCCATATTATAATCAATATACTCATTGCCATCCACATCCCAGAGTTTGCTCCCCTTGGCATGGTCCCAGAAAATCGGGTATGGATCATATAGCTGGAAATTGCTTGAGGCACCCCCCTGAACGCTCTTTTTGGCTCTTTCGAAGCATTTTAAGGAAGTTGGCGTTCTCCTTCTATATTCCTTTTCTAGTTCTTCCAGGCTTTTCATTTTAAAACTCCTTTTTATATTTTATTAATTACTAAAACATGAATCTGTTCACTTTTTGCTGTGTCCAAATTATAGGCAGGTTACTTGAGCGTTACTCGTCTGTTTACCACTAGCTACCCGAAGTGGCCCGTTCGATTTATATGCAGAAAGAATACCGCCAGCGCTTATCCTTAGCCGGGATCAAGTTAGCCGGGATCAAGTTTGCCGTAAAGGAGAAAAATCATCTTTCGCCGTCCAATCATCGAGGTGCTATTTCACCCATTAAAAATACTAGTGCAATCACACTGTTTTGTCAATAGTTATCAGTTATGCTGCCTTTGGTAGTATATGCTTTTGGCGGTATATACCGGATAAACTCCTGAGTAATTACCGTCAGGTTCAATGAGAATGGGCGGTATCCACCTACCTTTTATAGACGACCTTCCCCCCTACAATAGTCATCTCAACAGCAATACTCCCTATCTTATCATGGGGAACCAGATGAGGATCCTCGGACAAGACCACAAAATCAGCCAGTTTTCCTTCCTCAATGCTCCCCTTGAGCTTCTCCTCAAATCCTATTTTGGCTCCGTTAATGGTAAATAGCTTAAGCGCCTCATAGAGTTCGATTCTTTGCTCTTTAACGGCGTGAGTAAGGCAGGCCTGAATCCCCCCCAGGGGGTTCATCCGGGTAACGGGGGAATCCGACCCTCCCGAAACCAGGATTCCCTCATTCAAAATAGAGCGAAGGGGGTGACATCTTTTTATCCTCTCTTCCCCAAATAATCCCCTGTAATATTCCAGGTTAGAGTCTCCGCCAACCGTCATGAACATGGGTTGCATAGCCAGAGCTACTCCTGCCTGGGCTACCCGCTTAATATGATCGCCGATGGGCATTTCAAAGTGTTCTATTCGGTGGCGATGGTCCTGGCGAGGGTACTTTTCCAGAACTTTTTCATATGTTGAGAGGGCCTGTTCAATAGACCGGTCAGATTCCGCGTGGATAGAAACCTGAAGGCCTGCCAGGTGCGCCTTCTCTACAAAGCGGTACAGCTCCTCGTCGCCGTAATAAAGCATTCCCAATGCCGTGGGTTCGTCGGTATAGGGTTCAAACATGGCGCCGGTGTGAGCGTCAACAGAGCCATCGCCTATAACCGCAACGCAGCTCCTCTCTCCAAAAGTATCGGAGTTAATCACCTGGTCTAAATCCCCCTCATCCTCAAAGAGAGGGAAAAATAGCATAGGTCTGGTTCGGACGGGCAGGCGTTCTTTGTTTTTCAGGATGAGCTTAGCATGTTCAATGGGGTCTTTGGCATGAATGGTGGTGATTCCTACTTCAAGGGCTTCCCGGGCAACCACCATCACTGCTTCCATGATCTCATCGTCACCGGATAAGCCCCCTATTCCCCCTATGGTATGAGCCGAAGCCGGGTCTTCTACCAGTCCTGTTGGCTCCCCCCTGGAGTCTGTGACAACCCCCTCTTGACCCGCCGAAAGCCCGAGCAGTTTGAAGGCCGTGCTATTGAGCATGCAAAAGTGCCCGTCATAGTGATGAACGGCTATGGGGTGCCGGGTAGAGATGGCATCCAGCTCTTCTTTACTCGGGAACCTTTTTTCTTTGATGATGAAGCGGTTGTATCCCGGACAATAAATCCATTTATCCGGGGGGGTTATTTTGGCTCTTTGTGTAATTTTTTCCAGGGTTTCAGCAACCGATTTAACAGAATGTAGTTCGACACCCAACCTGGCCGTCCCGGTAAATATCGGATGCGTATGGCTGTCTATGAAGCCGGGAAGAATGGTTTTACCTTTCACATCAAGAAGCTGGGTGGATTTACCGGCGTCTTTTTCAACTTCACTGGCTGACCCAACAGAAACGATTTTCCCGTCTTTGACGCCGATGGCCTCCGCCCGAGGCCTGGAATTTACCATGGTTATTACATTCCCTTTTACGATAAGATCAAGATCCTGTACCATTTAACGCTCCTCCTATCAATAAGTCTTTGGCCTTAAAACAGCTAAACTCTTATACAAGCCACCATGTGGCCGGGGGAAATCTGTCTTAACGGGGGTACCTCTTTGCTGCAATCGGGTATCGCCATCCAGCAACGGGGGTGAAACGGGCAACCCGAAGGGGGGTTCAGGGGGCTGGGTACGTCTCCCTTGAGTATGATGCGTTCACGTTTTTTCTCCACTGAGGGGTCTGGTATGGGCACAGCCGAAAGCAAAGCCTTGGTATAAGGCATCAAAGGGTTGGTGTAGAGTTCTTCCCAGCCGGTGATTTCCACTATATGGCCTAAATACATCACGGCCACAGTATCACTAATGTGGCGAACTACTGAAAGGTCATGAGCAATCAGGAGGTAGGTAAGCCCCAATTTTTGCTGTAATTCCTGTAAGAGGTTGATTATCTGTGCCTGGATGGAAACATCAAGGGCTGAGATAGGCTCGTCACACACAATAAAGGATGGATTGCAGGAGAGGGCACGGGCTATCCCGATACGCTGCCTTTGCCCTCCGCTGAATTCGTGGGGATAGCGGTTGGCCATCTCGGGGTCTAAACCTACCATGGCAAATAAATCACTTACCCTATTTCTGTATTCCTCTTTGTTACGGGAGAGGCGGTGGATTTTTAAGGCTTCACCCACAATGCTGCCGGCGTTTTGCCGCGGGTTGAGCGAGCCATAGGGGTCCTGGAAGATCAGCTGTACCTCACGGCGAAGCTCCAGCACCTTATCCGATGGTATATCGGCAATATCCTGGCCTTTAAAGATTATCTGCCCGGCGGTGGGACGGTAGACCCGCAGGATACAACGGCCTAAAGTAGTCTTGCCGCAACCGCTTTCCCCCACAATCCCCATAGTTTCTCCCTGCTTTATTTTAAAGCTAACGTCATCCACAGCTTTCACGTCGCCGACCTTCCGCCGCAAGATGCCCCGGGTGACAGGGAAATACATTTTCAGGTTTTTAACCTCTAAGAAGTTATTATTTTTAGAGGATTCCACTTGATTCTCCCTTGGTATCAATATGGCAACGCACAAAATGGTTGTCCCCTACCTGCCTGAGGTCAGGGTCTGTTTCTTTCTTGCATTGGCCGGCCAGGGAACACCGGGTTCTGAAGGCACATACAGGAGGCATGTCAATTAGATTAGGCGGCAGGCCGAAGATGGGGACCAGCTGTCTGCCCCGCGGCTCATCCAGGCGGGGTACCGATTTTAACAGGGCTATCGTGTAGGGGTGGCGGGGATTATTAAAGACATCATCTGAAGTACCCGCCTCAACTATGCGGCCGGCATACATAACATATATCCTCTGGGCATAGCGGGCAACAACACCCAGATTATGAGTCACGATAACCAGGGAGTTGTGGATTTTCTTAACCATGGCCATCATAACCTCAAGCACCTGAGCCTGAGTAGTCACATCCAGAGCAGTAGTAGGTTCATCGGCAATAACCAGTTTGGGGTGACAGGAAACTGCCATAGCAATCATGGCCCTCTGCCTCATACCGCCGCTAAACTGGTGGGGGTAATTGTCGATGCGCATTGCAGCATCGGGAATACCAACTTGCTCCAGAAGTTCGATAGCCCGTTGTTTGGCGTCTTGATGGTTTAGCTTGAGGTGTAAGCTGATGGTTTCCGTTATCTGATCGCCGATAGTGAATACCGGGTTGAGAGAGGTCATGGGCTCTTGAAAAATCATCGAAATCTTGGCCCCCCGGATAGCGCGCATCTGGTTGCTATCGGCCTTATACTTCAGCAGGTCCTGGCCTTCAAAGATAACCTCACCTCCCGTAATATGACCAGGCGGAGTAGAGATTAGCTGGATTGTAGCCATTTGGCTGACCGATTTACCACAACCGCTTTCGCCAACCAGTCCTACCACCTCCTCTTCATCAATATGGTAGGATATACCATCTACAGCCTTAACAGTGCCGGCCATAGTGTCAAAGGTTACTTTTAGATTTTTGACCTCTAGCAGTGGGGGCATATTTGAACCTGTACGCTCCTTACTATATTCTTCCTCTAAGCCTGGGGTCCAAAGCATCTCTCAGGCCATCACCCGCCAGATTAAAGCCCAGCACTACCAGTACGATAGCCAGACCGGGTGTAAAGGATAGGACAGGATGGGTAAGTAAATACCGCTGACCATCACTGACCATGGCTCCCCAGGTAGCAGTGGGGGGATTGATACCTATCCCCAGGAAGCTCAGGGAAGCCTCGGTTAGAATGGCAAACCCCAAATCGAGGGTAATAAGCACGAGAAGGGGAGGGAATACATTGGGCACCAGGTGGCGAAACATTACGCGCAGGTTACCGGCCCCGATGATCTTAGCTGCCATAACGTAATCGTTCTCTTTAGCTGACAGGACCTGCCCGCACATTAAACGGCTGTAGGTTGGCATAAGGGCAACGCCCAGGGCAAGGAGGACGGTGGTAACACCGCCCCCCAGCATAACAGCGATGGCCAGCATGAGTACGAGTGGAGGCAGAGACATAAGGGCATCCGTAATCCTCATAATTATAGTCTCTACCCAGCCCCCGAAATAACCGGCCAATAACCCCAGAAACATGCCAAATGCTCCTGACGCAGTTACGGCTACCACGCCTACAATAATAGCAATCCTGGAACCATATAGTATTCTGGTCAGTACATCTCTACCCTGCTGGTCAGTGCCCAGCAGGTGCTGCGACGAAGGCTGCTGCAGGCTATCCTCAAGTTTTACCTTATTTGGTTCATACGGAGTTAATAACGGAGCGAATATAGCCGTCAATATAAGCAGAAAAATAATAACCACTCCGATTATGACCACCCACCGGCTGAACATCACCTTGAAAACTCGCCGGGATTCGCTCACCCGGGGTTGAGGTATCCCCTGTAGATCCGGAGTTACACAGGTTTCATCCATAAAATATCCTTCATCTATACCTTATCCTGGGGTCAATCCACCCATAGGTAATATCAACAAATAGATTAGTAAAGACGACTATAACTCCGATAATCAAGACGATACCCTGGACAATTAGATAATCATTATCCAGGGCTGCTCGAACCAGTAAACGGCCTACCCCTGGAATGTTGAATACGGTTTCGGTTAATACCTCACCCCCGATAAGGAAAGCTACGGTTACACCGAGTAAGGTTACCACCGGAATTAATGCGTTCCTCAGTGCATGTTTATAAAATACTACGTTTTGGGCTAATCCCTTGGAAGTCGCCGTCCTGATGTAGTCCTGGTGGATGGTTTCCAGCATGCTTGACCTGGTTTGACGGGCTACGATTGCTATGTTGGGAACGGCTAATGCCGCCACCGGCATTATCACCTGCCTGGCGCTCTTCCAAAAATCGACGAGCGGTGAAGTCCACCCTTCTACCGGCAGCCAGCCAAGCTGCAGTCCAAATAGATAGATCCCCAATAGACCCAACCAGAAGGTTGGAACGGCTACACCTACATTGGCAAACAAGGTAATAAACGAATCAATGAAAGTGCCTCGTTTAACCCCGCTGATAACACCTGCCATTATTCCTATTATAGTGCTTATGGTGAGAGCCAGAAAAGTCAGATAGAATGTCACCGGGAACCTCTCTATGATAAGCTTAGCGACATCCTCGTGATATATAAAGGATTTTCCCAGCTCGCCGTGGAAAATGTTCCATACCCAGGTACCGTATTGCATGTAGATTGGCATGTCTAGCCCCAGTTCGTGCCTAAGCTGGGCAACCTGAGCCTGGCTTGCATGCATGCCAAGTACTCTAATAACCGGGTCTCCCGGTATAATGTGAAGTAATAAAAAGGAAATAATCGTAACCAGGAACACCACAACTATCGCTTGTATGAACCTGCGGACTATAAAACTTACCAACCTATATACCTTTTATGCCATAGCTTCCATTGTATCCCTTAGCGGACCGGAAGATTTTATGGCTGTTAATTTGATATTTGACAGGTAGGTGTCCAGGCGTTTTGAGCTATGTTTTGTTTCAGTTCCGTAAAAATGCTTTTTCCACGCTTAAATCAATTCTGCGCAATTTTCTCTCAGGGGCAAAAAGGCGCTGGCACTGCTATTTCCCGAAAATACCAGCGCCTTTTTGCCCCCTTAAAACTCCCTTATACAATAAGCCAGATACGTATCAAACCATGGTTACAGAAAACAAACGCTACTCCTCCAGCCAGACATCGGCAAACGTCCAGGGGATACTACTGGCCCCGACAGTGGAGGTTTGATCACCATGGACCTTTTCAGTCTTTGCGGCAGTTGAATAAAAGGCAATAATCGGAGTATACACGCAGTACTTATCAATTATCAGGGACTCCAGGTTCCAGGACTGAGCCTTTTCGGTTTCGAAATCGGTTGCGGTAGTCACTAGCCCGATGCATTCATCAACTTCCTCAGGGTGGGTTATGCTCTGGGGCATGCCCAATGGGCTATAAACTGAGAAGAAGTAATTCGCATGTACGCCGATTCCCCAGCCTATCAACATATCAGCGCCAAACATCCCATCAGACCAACCAGTGGCATAATACATTTCGCCGTATTGCCCGGGGTTTATCACCTGCAGGTCTGCAATAATACCCACATCAGCCAGATAACCCTGAACCGCGGTGTACATGTCTCGGGTTGCCTGATCGGGTCTGCACCACAGAGTGGTTTCAAACCCATCAGCATAGCCGGCTTCCGCCAGAAGGGCTCTGGCTTTATCCGGGTCATACGGGTAACCGGCTACATCCGGACTATAGGCCCAGCTGCCAGGGCCAACCATCTGGGATGTTGGGACCGCATAACCCTGGTAAACAAAGTCAGCTATCGCTTCACGGTTAATAGCGTAGCTTACCGCCTGTCTCACTTTGAGGTCGGCAAACGGGGATTCAGGGTGAACGCTATCGCCAACGAGGCTCATCGTGTCTCCCATTACATTACCCTGTGTTATCACCACGCCAGGCTCGTCCTCAAGGTTCTTCGCATCAGTGGGGTTTAAGTAGGTAACCATGTCATTATCCCCAGCGAGGAAAGAGGCAACCTGAACCGTAGGGTCAGCGATAATATTGATTTCTATCCTGTCCAGGTAGGGCTTGCCTTCCTGCCAGTAATCATCGAACCTCTCGTATACCTTTCCAACGTCACGCTGAAAGCTAACCTGCTTGAAAGGCCCGGTGCCTACGGCATTTTCGCGCACCCAGTCCAGGCCATGTTCCTCATACGCGGCGGGGGATATCATCGCTGCATCATAACACATATTGACTAAATATGTCCTATCCCACATGGTAAAGTGTACCCGGACGGTGTAGTCGTCAACCTTTTCTATTTCGGAAGCCCACATCCAAGAAGCGCCAAGGTTAGCTGATTCCCAAAGCTGCTCGAAGTTCCATATGCAGGCGTCGGCATCTAATTCAGTGCCGTCATGGAACTTGATACCTTGCCTCAAATTGAAGGTAACGGTCAGAGCCTCGGGGTCCTCTACTACGGACTCTGCCAGGAAGGGTACTGGTACACCCAGGTCTTCATCATAGCGGACCAGGGTTTCAAGGACAGGTACGCGTTGATAGTAGTCTTCAGGGGCTATCTGGTCCGCGACCCATCCCATAGAAGTAAGCTCAGCACCACAGATAATTCTAAGGGTGCCCCCATACAGCGGCCCGGTAGGTGGCGGGGTTGTAGTCTCTGTTGGTGGGGTTGTAGTCTCTGTTGGTGGTGGGGTTGTTGTTTCTGGTGGTGTGGGGCAACCGCTGACTAACAACCCGGTGGCGATGATGATAACTAAAGTGGCTAATAAACCTTTTTTTAACATTACCAGATCGACCTCCTCTATTAGTTTAAATTAACCGGTTTATAAGTTTTTCTCATATCATTTAACTACCCCCTTCCCGCATACGGGCTAGATTTTTTTCAGTAACCATCCTTATACATGCTGTCTAAAAACTTTTTCTGCCAGAGGTTGAGCATCGACCATCTATCACCTCCAGCACCTCAACCGTTATCTCCAAAGGCTATCACCATTTTTAGATTTATTTTGCTCACTTTTGAGATTAATTTTACACCCCGTCCCCAGCCAAAGTCAATTATCCTTCCCTGCGTTCCCAACTGCACGGGTAAATTCACCTGGCTGTAATTCACCCCCGCCAGCTTTCTTAAAGCGCTACTCCATTGATTACGTAAAGTGGGCCACTATTGGCAGTAAGGTTACGCATACGTGCAGGGCCAATAAATTTTTCTAACCCTATGGCATCAATTGCTTCTCTGAACGACCCATTTGAGTAATAATAGTATCACGTTGCGTTTAAAGTAGTCAATACCTCAGGTTTCTTAAGGGGATTCAGCTGTGTTGATAACTTGCTTTTGTAGTAGTATTATATCACGGATACCTTACTTGCTGGCTCTTAAATTAGCGGCCTAATATCCCAATGTGCGCTGGCGATGGGAGGCGAATTTGAGGTTGCCGGCAGTGCGCTTCAAGATGCCGCCAACCTGACTGCTATAAGCTATGCTGTGCTTGGCTTTGACAGATATGATATAGTAGAATAAACAGAAAAGCAGATAGAAGGAGCTGCTGAATGGTGCCCGATAGTTGAGCCAGCCAAGCACCTGGGGATGGCAGGCAAGGTCGGGGAAATCAGTTTGTGTTGTGATTTTTACCATAGTCATCAGGTGCACGCAATAAACCTTAATTACTAGTTAGTTCACGCTCACTGCTTAGGCCGTGGCGAAAAATACTGTAGATTTTTTATCAGGTAGTTGTAAAACGTGCTCTCAAATACTGAATGGAGGTGAAAAGGGATGACAGTACTGAAAATTGATGAGGGGAAATGCACCGGATGTGGCATTTGCCAGTTAGCCTGCTCGGCGGTTAAAGAAGGTGTTTTTAATCCTGAGATGGCTTGCGTGCAAATTCATTCGGAATATGGGAAGGATGGCCTGACGGTGAGTGGAGAATTCTGTGACTTGTGCTTGAAGTGCGTGGAAACTTGCCCCACCGAAGCCATCTCAGTAGTGGATGGCGTGCTCAACTTTGATGAGGAAAGTTGTACCGAGTGCGGCTTGTGCGTGGATGTTTGCCCCCATGGTGTTATCCACATGTCACCTTCACACAAAGTGATAGTATGTGATCAATGTGGTGAGTGCTTATCCTGGTGTCCCCATGAAGCAATCTATAAGGAGAAGGTTGCAGCCTGATATCTCCATTACCGATCTGGAGAAAACAGGCGAGCCCATCTTCAATCTGAGCAGGCTGTTTAATATCAGGGAGGGATTTAAGGCAGACGACGATTATCTGCCTGC
>Ga0307437_1000420_pt1 | contig 34273 bp, 22 predicted proteins | sample SalMarWE160390MG_FD_202146 | JGI IMG/M metagenome (GOLD analysis project Ga0307437, IMG submission 202146) | Salt marsh sediment microbial communities from the Plum Island Ecosystem LTER, Massachusetts, United States - WE1603-90 | ecosystem: Environmental > Aquatic > Marine > Intertidal zone >...
GCGGATGCTCCGCACCAAGGCGGCCGGAGACTGTGCAAGTGAAGCCCCCGAGAAAACCACTCGTCTACCTCGCTGTACAGGTCTTGCTTGGATTATACGCGACGAGGCCGAATCTGGCAAGATGCCGACGGCGTGGTGGGGAGAAAGCCCTGATCTTCAGTGTGCCAGGGTGCTTGCCGGGCGTGGCCCGTGACGTGCCAGGGGAGGGAGAAACCGGGTGCGACCAACTCCCGTGGTGAACTGATACACAGGAGAAGGCGAGGAGTGGCGAGCCGCTGTGCGCTGTTTCGCGCGGAGGGGGCTACTTCTTGATGTGCATGGGCATGATCACGTAGATCAGGCTATCTTCACCCACTGGTTTGAGGATGCCGGGCCGCGACGGGTTGGTGGCCTCCAGCGCCACTTGCTCGGTGCCGATGACGTTCAGCATGTCTATCAAGTAGCGGCCGTTGAAGGCTATCTCCATCTGTTCGCCTTCCACGGTGGCGTCCAGTTCACCTACGTTCTGGCCCACCTCGGCTGTGGACTCCACAATCAGCCGGCCGGGAGTCGTCTCGGCTCCAGGGATCGCTTCCAACCGGACGATGTTGGCTACGTCGCGGGAGAAGAGGACGGAGATCCTCACCGCCCGCATGAGATCGTGGGTGTTGACCACGACCCTCGTGCCGTAGCTGCTGGGGATGATCTGATTGTAGTCAGGGAACTTGCCTTCGATCAGTTGGGAGACGATCTCGACGTTACTCAAACGGAAGAGCACCTGGTTCCGGCTCGGCGTGACGATGATGTCTACGGGTTCTTCTTCCTCCACACTCACACGGGCCAACTCACGAAGGGCGCGGGCCGGGATGATCACATCCATCGGCTCCTGCACCTCGTCGCTCAACTCGGCCCTGCGCAGCGAGAGCCGGAAACCGTCGGCAGCCACCATGGTCAGTTCGGAGTCACGAAACTCAGCCAGTGTACCGGTGAGCACCACGCGCCCCTCGTCAGCGGGCGCGGCGGCCAGGGTTACCTGTTCTATCATCTGGCGCAGGGTGGAAGTAGGGATGGACAGTTTGTGGTCGGAGACGTCGGAAGGGATGAGGGGGAAATCCTGGGCGTCAATACCGTGAATGTCGGCCTCGAACTGGGCACACTTCAGATGGAGGCTCTTGGTCCGCGCCACCAGCTCCATCTGGATCTGGGCGGGAGGCAGCGTGCTCACGAAGTCGGACAGCAGCCGGGCAGGGATGGTGATCTCGCCATCCTCCTCGACCTTGGCCCCGATCCAGCAGGTGATGCTGGTGGACAGATCAGTCGCGGCCAGCTTCAATCGGCCTTCCTCGGTGGCCAGCAGGATGTTGCTGAGCACTGGCAGGACGGCGCGAGTGCTTACCACCCGGCTGACAATGGAGATGCCCTTCACCAGGTTCTCTTGCAGGCAACTGAGTTTCACAAGACTCCTCCTTTTTGCATCGCCTCCCCAATTGTAGTGGGGTCAAGCAAGCCGTCGTGCCATATCTAGTGGCGCGTGCACTAAGTATACTGTGCTTCGAGGCGAGTGTCAACCGCAGCGATAGGGGGGTGTGCACAAGGGACATCCTGGGCGGGGGTGGACTGCCCCTTCCATACCATCTTCGGTCTACTCACGATAGGCGCAGCAGTGCAGGCGTCGGGAATGGTGCCACGCACGTGGAACTCCTTCTTTGTCCACCCTCACTCACATCGAAGCCATCGAGCCGTCGCTACCCATAGGGCGAACCTCAAGCTCGCCCTACAGGCCACACTGGAGCAGCCTCCTCCGTGTCCTCCCGCCACTGTGCGGAGTTGAGCACCGTGGGCAGCGGGGGCGGGGTCGTATGCATGGCGAACACTCTTCTCTTCCACGCCCTTGTGACAGGAGGTGTGAAGCCACTGTAGGGCCGAATGTACAGGTCACGATGCAGGTCCCGGCGACCCCACGATCTCGGCGTACAGGTGTCCCTGAACTCTCCGGGACTCTGCGGGGAGCATCGGAAGCACACAGCTTGACAGCAGAGATAAATTCCGTTATACTATATATGCTAGTATCATATAGCTCAGAGTTCAGCAGTTGAGGTAGACGGTGGCGCGGTATGCCTGGGGGTAGGAGACGCAGACATGGAGGCCGAGGGAGCGCTACCTTGGCCCGGCGCACCAAGAGTTTTGTGCAGTCCTCCCTGCTCTTGCTGCTCCAGGGAGGGGAAAGCCACGGCTACGCGCTGATGGAGGGTTTGAAACAGTTGGGCCTAGCTGACGATTCGCTCAATCCCAGCGTGGTCTACCGAGGCCTGCGAGAGATGGAAGAGTGGGACTGGGTGACGTCCCGATGGGACACGCAGGAGTCGGGACCCTCGCGCCGCGTGTACCGCATCACCCCGCAGGGTGAGGCGCATCTCGAGAACTGGGCGGGGGAGTTGGGCGAGATGAGGAACACCCTGGACCGATTCCTCGAGGCACATAGCAAAGGAAGTGGGCAGAGAGGAAGATCGTGATGAGCGTGCTGGATGACCTATTGGCGTCTTTGGGAGGGGATGCGGCGGTGCGAGAGGTGCGCACCTGCGTCCACTGGACGGCGGTGGTGAGCAGGCACTGCGGCCTGGCCTCGTCTATCCACTACGAGCAGCATCCCCACGGACACGAGTCAGTACGTGGTGTCGGTACTCTGCATGAGCGCTCTGCTTTGGAGTTGGCCCAGTATGCCACGTCGGATATGTTGCTGGAGGCCGGTATCGGCCTAGCGGCGATCAATTCCCTGATAGACGTGGACGAAGAGCGGTGCGTGGAACTGAATGCTGGGGACTGGCTGGCCGAGCGGGGCCAAGGAAAGCGGGTCGCTGTCGTAGGCAGCTTCCCCTTCATCCCCAGGCTGCGCGAAGAGGTGGGAGAGCTATGGGTATTGGAGCGGCATCCCAGCGAGGGCGAACTGCTGGCGGAGGAGGCGAGGAACGTCATCCCCCAAGCCGACATAGTGGCCATCACCGGCACTGCACTGATCAATCACACTCTGGATGAGCTGCTGGCCCTTTGCCGACCTGAGAGCTCAGTCATGATCCTGGGAGGCAGTACTCCCCTTTCACCCGTTTTATTCGACTATGGAGTGGATGTCCTTTCCGGCACCTTGGTGGTAAACACTGACCTTGTATTGACACTGATCAGCCAGGGTGCAACCTTTCGTCAGATCAAAGGGCCAGGCGTCAGGCTGCTAACTATGACGTCGTCCGGGCGTAGATGACTAGCTGAACCTGGAGAGAGTACGCCGACCACAAAGTGCGGAGAACAGCTATCCCTCGTTATGATGTCCTGAAGGAGGTGAGCTAGATGCCAAGAGGAGATGGTACGGGGCCGAGAGGTCAGGGACCTGGTACCGGTAGAGGCGCTGGGCAGGGCACCGGTCGCGGGCGTTTGGGCGGCACGAGTCCGGGCGCTGGCCCGGGCGGCACGTGCAGGTGCCCGTCGTGCGGACACTCCGTGGCCCACGCGATAGGCCAACCGTGCTACCAAATACCCTGTCCGAAGTGCGGCACGAAGATGGTCAGAGGATAACCTGAATGGATCACACGCTGGAGAGGATGGGGGTTTTCTCCCTCATCATCAATAGCGGCTTGGTTGTCCTGAAGCTAGGGCTGGCTGCCCTCTCGGGCAGCCTGGCCCTGGCGGCCAGCGCCACGGACTCCGCGGTGGACATCATCGGCTCCGTCGTGGTCCTGGTGGGTTTGGTGATCTCCAAGCGCAAGACGAAGACCTTCCCCTTTGGCCTGTACAAGGTGGAAAACGTCGTCTCCATCGTCATCGCCCTACTCATCTTCGTGGCGGGCTACGAGATCGCCAAGGAGGCCATCGTAGGAGCATCGGGGCCCGTCAGTGTCCCGTGGTGGGCACTGGTGGGTGTTGGCTTGACAGTGATCGTACCTCTGCTGTGGAGCCGCTACGAACTGAGGGTCGGACGGGCGGCGAACTCGCCGAGCTTGATGGCGGAGGCTCGACACTACCAGACGGATGTGTTGTCCTCGCTCATCGTCTTTGCCTCAGTCGCGGCCAGCGCCCTGGGGTTGGCTCTCGACCGTTGGGGAGCCTTGCTGATCGTGCCCTTCATCGCCAAGTCCGGCTGGGACCTGATGTCGGACGGCATGAAGGTGCTGTTGGATGCCTCCCTCGATGCTGAGACCTTGGGTCAGGTGAGGGAGATCATCGAATCATCCCCTGGCGTGGCCGAGGTCAAGTCCGTCGTGGGCCGCAACTCGGGGAGGTATCGTTTCCTTCAGGTAGACATCGTGGTCCGCACGAGCGATCTGGAGAAGGCCCACCACTTGAGCGAGCAACTGGAGCAAGCGATAAGGGACGGCGTCAGCAATGTAGAGAGGGTTGTGATCCACTATGAACCTCAGAGCAAGACGAGCCTGACCTACGGCGTGCCCCTGGAAGACCACAGAGGCACAGTCAGTGACCATCTAGGCAAGGCGTCGTATTTCGCCCTCGTGGAGCTGGGTGCTGAGGATGGGGCCTTGCTGCGCCAGGAGATCGTGGCCAACCCCCACCAGACACTGGAGAAACAGAAGGGTCTGGAGGTGGCCAGGATGCTGGTCGATCGGGGAGTGGATGTCCTTTTCCTCAAGGAGGACCTGGAAGGCAAGGGACCGTCCTACGTGCTGGCCGACGCGGGGGTGGAGACGCGGATCACTGAGGCTCGTTCGCTTGAAGAGATCCTCACGGAACTGGAGCGGGAGGGCGATCAATCGTCGGCTCCCAGTTGACGTGCGCCTGCCCCGGTCTTTTCCACAGCGCGCTCGGCGGCGCCGCTGATCCTCTCGGTTGATTTCCCTATGCAGAGATGCTGGACGACGGCACGGACACTCGTGGCACCGTCAGTTTCGGGGACCCGGACGGGGACCTCAACTATGCAACGTCGAGTGCGCCATCGCGGAGATGGGTTGGCGGAAGCTCACTGGGAGCCGTAGTACGCGTTCCTGTACGTCCAGTAGTGCTGGTAGATCCTGTGGATGAAGGTCTCCGTCTGATCGAAGTCCACTTCCTCCACGAAGAGGTCGATGTCCATCACCTCCCCGTCACGGCGCCAGCGAGCCACGTTTCCCGGACCAGCGTTGTAGTGGGCCAGGACACGGAAGAGCTCTCCGTCCTCGTAGTCCATAATCCACTCCAGATACCACCCGCCGAACTCCACCGCGACCACGGGGCGGTAGAGGTCCGTGTGGGAGAAGTCTGTGAGACCTAGCTCCTCTGCCACCCAGTCGGCGGTGGGCTCGATGAACTGGGTCAACCCTCGTGCGGGGTAGGACGAGGTGGCGGAGGGGTCGTACCAGCTCTCTTGCCAGATCAGAGCACAGAACACGAGCGGCTCCAACTCTCTCTTCTCGGCCTGGGGCACGATGAGGTCAGCGAAGTAGACGGGGTAGTGAAGCTTCTGGAGCAAGCGAGGAACATCGTACAGGGAGTCCTGAGGGGACAGGTTGAGGATCCGCTGAGCGCAGGCGATGGACTGGTCGTAGAAGCCCTCGCGCTGGAAGAAGAGGGCCAACTGATAGAGAGCCACAGGATCGTCCTGGAACTGTGTGCGGACCTCTCTGAGACGCGCCTTGGCGCTGTCCCGCTGTCCCACGCTCAGTAGCTCCAGACCTCTCTGGTAGGTTGGGTCGTTGGTGACCCTGGGAGCTAGATCGGAGATCTGCTGTCCATCCTGCTGCCCAGCCCAGCTCACCAGCCACTCCTCCAGCTCCAGGCGCTGGCCTTCGTCCGCCATGTCGTAGAGATCGAGGGCGTAGACGTTGGACGGGCTTAGTGGCGGACCGGCGCGCAACAGGTCCGCCGCTCGCAGGCCATAGTATGCCCCGCCATCGTGTATGACCAGCTCGTTGAGATACCCGACAGCTTGTGCCTGGTCTCCCTGCTCCAGATGGCTCTTCCCCAGCCAGTACAGCGTTCGCGAACGCATCTCCGACTGCGGGTAATCCTCCTGTAGCGTCTCCCACGTCTGGTGGGCCTCGTCGTATCGAGCGAGGCGGTAGTGGGCCAAACCGACGCGGAACAGCGACTGGGCTGCATACTCGCCTGTGGGAAACCTCTCCGCCAGGCCGGTGTAGACGGCGATGGCTTGCTCGAACTCCCCTTCGTCCTCCAGCAGGTTAGCCAGCTTCCACTGGGCGTCGTCGGCGAGAGGGTCCTGAGGCCGAGAGGCGAAGAACTGTGCGTATACGCCCATGGCCAATTCGTTGTTGCCGATGAGGATCCAGGACCTGGCCATCTCCCACCAGGCCTTGCCCGCGAACTCGCTATCTGGAAAGTCGTCGATGATGGTTTGTAGCTCGTCGATGCTCAGATAGTGGGCGTAGTATCCCCGGTAGGCCAGGGCGGCATAGTAGTGGGCCTCGGCTGTGTCCTCCACGTTCTCTATGTAGTCGTAGAAGGCCAGGACCGCCGGATCGTAGAGGCCGTTGTAGTAGTAAATCAGCCCCCGCTGGAAGTCGTTGACAGCCGAGACCTCCATGGCGTCGAGTTCCTCCAGGGCCTGATAGGCGCGGTAGGTGCGGGGATACGTCTGGGCCAGTTGGGTGAACACCTGCGCCGCCTGGTCCAGGTCCTCCCACTCCTGGTAGGTGACCGCCATCTGGAAGAGGGTCTCGGCGCGGGTGCCGTCCTCCTGGGCCAAGTCCAGTAGCTGACGATAGTAGGCGATGGCCGGCTCATACTCGTCGAGATAGCGCGAGGCCAGGGCCATGTTGCCGAGGGCCTGCTGCTCCAGCGTAGCGGGCGGCCCCAGCTCCAGCACCCGGGCGAACTCCTCCCTGGACTCCTCGTACCGCTCCAGCTCCAGCAGCGCGTAACCCACGTTCAGGTGGACGTAGTCCGAGATGATGGTTCTCTGGTCCCCGTACTCGTGGTAGGCCGTGATGGCCTCGTCCCACCGGCCCAGGTTCTCGTAGGCCGTGGCCAGGCGGAAGGTGGCGAAGGGATAGCGTTCGTCGTCGGGGCAGCGCTCCCGGAATGTCAGAAGGGCCTCCATGGCCTCGGAGTAGTTGTGGTCCAGCAGGTAGACATCGCCCAGGTAGTAGAGCGCCTCCCGCGCCTCAGGGGTATCTGGATGGCTGGAGAGGATGCTCTGGAAGGCGGCGACGGCGGCCTGGTAGTCGCCGTTGAGTTGGTGGCGCAGGCCACCCTCCAGCGCTTGGTCGGCGGGGAGAACGGGTGTGGGTGTGGGAACCGGCGTTGCGGTGGGAGACGAGACAGCGGTTGACGTGGGCAGAGGCGTCACCGTGGCAGTGGGAGTGTCTTCGAAGAGAGAGAAGGGGATGGACTCGCCACATGCAGAGACCACCAGGGACACGCCCAGTGCGATGGGCAGCAGATGCCTGGCAATGCGGAGAAAGAAGTGGCCCATAGCGCTCCCTCCTGGCCCTCGTTTCCCGCCACGGGTGCAAGCATTGTAACACAACTCGGCTGCTTCTCCCACCTAGCCAGGGCGCTGGTCGCGCCCCAGGTACTCCGACGAGCGGTGTGTAGGGCATGAGTGCCTGGGGGCCCAGCCCCGCAGGGCCAGGGCAGCGGGTGCGGTAGGAGGCCGCGTTGGGCAGGAGCGACTCGTCGAGAAAGAATGAGCAAGACATCGCTTCTGTGAGCAAGACAGAGCCAGGGGGAGTATGCGGGTGCTGTTGTGGTCAGGGGCGACTTGACATCCGCGTCATTCTGTCTATAATGGAGAGTGCTTTGCACAGCAAAGTATTCCGTCTGACAGAACTGAGGAGAACAACGAAGGAGCGACTAGATGACGACGAACATGGATCTGCAGCAACTGGAGCGCAAGGCCTTCAGGGCCACCTTCCAGGATGGCCTGTGGGACGTGTTTCTGGGGCTTCTACTGTTGAACATGGGGGGCGGCGCGCTGCTGGGCGGAAGCGAGATGCCCGTGGTGTGGAGCATGGTGGCCCTGACTGCTTTCGTGTCCGCTGTCCTCGCTCTCTTCTGGGCCGGGAAGAAGTATGTCACCACTCCCCGTATAGGACTGGTCGAGTTTGGACCGCAGCGCAAGAGCAAGTTGAGGAGGGTGCGGGTGGTTCTGTTCCTCTCCGTGCTCATGGGTGTCCTGATGTTTCTCTGGGGGTTGGGGGCCTGGAGCGGCAGGCTGCCCTATCTGCTGGCTGAGCTGCCCATCCCCGCGTACGTGTGGGCCGTGCAATGTGTGGTCGTGTTCAGTGTGGCGGCCTACTTCATGGACGTCACCCGCTTCTACCTCTACGGGGTGTTGTATGCCCTGCCCTTTCCGCTGGGCATACTGCTGGCCCGGAACACGGCCCTGACCGGAACCTTCAGCATGGCTGTCACCTTCGGCACCGCAGGCGGTATCCTGGTGCTCATCGGGGTGGTCCTCTTCGTGCGCTTCCTCCGCCGCTATCCTCTGCCAGCAGGGGGTCCGTCGAGAACGGGTATCTCAGATGTCGAAGAGTGAAGGTGGCAGCGAAGCGCTGCCAACCATCGGCGACATCGACCGCCTGGTCCACGAACCTGCTCGCCTCATGGTTCTGGCGCTGCTCTACGTCGTAGAAAGCGCGGACTTCACTTTCTTGATGACACAGACCGGGCTGACCTGGGGAAACCTGTCGTCCCACCTCAGCAAGCTGGAAGAGGCGGGATACGTGGAGATCGAGAAGGAGTTCAAGGGCAAGAAGCCCCATACCATGCTTCACCTCACGGAGGAGGGGCGGGAGGCGTTTAGAGAGTATCGTCGCAGCATGAAGCAGGTCCTCGACGATCTGCCCGATTGACCGGCGGTATCCGTTGGGCCTGGGTCAACGGACCAGTGCCTGGCGTCTGAGCCGCGCTAGAGATGTGGAGTGGAGGGAAGTTTATGGCAGAGAGGTGGGAGTATTACACGACTTTCCTGTACGCGGATGCAGAGAAACAGCGAGACATCCTGGAGAGCAGGTGGCCCGGTGGGCAGCTACCCAAATACGCTCCAGAATCCTTGATCCCGGAGCTGGACCAACTGGGTGCTGAGGGCTGGGAGCTGGTGCACATGGAGCCGGTAGGCGGTGTGGGCAAGAAGGGCGACGTGAGCTTCACCAGGGGCTACGCCACGATGACTGTGTGGAGCAACGCTTACTTCTGTGTGTTCAAGAGGCCGAGCGGGATCTAGTTTCATTCCGCAGGGTGGGCCTTCTGCCAGCGAGGTATGTCCGCTCGCCGTCCAGGCTACCGGCGGAATAGATCCGTGAGCAGCTTCCAGTACCGCCGCAGGTACAGCTTCGCGGCGAACTTGAGCATGTACCTCCAAATCTCCCTCTTCCAGAGCATGGACGAGAACAGGCCCCTGAGCATCATCGCAGGGTCTGAGTAGAACGAAGCGAAGGAGCGGTTGTACAGCCCGATGACCTGCTTCCTGGAGAGGTGCTCGGTGGAGATGATAGGGTAGGCCATGTCGTAGAGGGCGTAGTCGTCGGTCTCCAGCCAGCCCTGCTCCTTGGCTTGGTCGTAGGCCTCCGTCCCGGGAAACGGGGTGTAGATGGTGAAGACCGGGAAGTCCACGTCGAGCCACTTGAGGTAGTCCACTTTGCGCAGGATGGAGTTGGCGTCGTCCTGGCGCGTACCCAGGATCATCATGCCCTGGCAGACGATGCCGTGCTCCCTCAATAGAGCGAGGGCCTCCTGCACCTGCTCCCCCGTGAGGTTCTTCCGCAGCCTCCTCAACTCCTCATCGGAGTTGGCCTCGATCCCGATCTGCACCATCAGGTTGCCGGCTCTGCGCATCAAGGGCAGGTACTCCTGGTGCTTGATCAGCAGGTCGGCGCGACCCTGGTAGTACCAGTTCAGCTTGAGGTCTCGGCGCAGGATCTCCTCGCAGATGAGGCCCATGTGCTCGCCGTCCACGTTGAAGCAGTCGTCCCCGAACCAGATGGACTCTCGGCCGTATTTGGTGTGAAGCAGCTCCAGCTCCTCGCCCACGAGCTCCGGATCCCTGGGCCGCCAGCCCGGTCCCCAGAAGCCCCGCTCGGCGCAGAAGACACAGTTGAAGGGGCAGCCCCTGCTGGCCAAGACGGTGCAGAACTTCTCGAAGATGATGAAGAAGTAAGCGTGCATGGGCAGAAGGTGGTAGGCGGGCAGGGGTAGCTGATCCACGTCCACCGGCTCTGCTGGTGGCGTCTGCAATACCTGCCGACCCCTTCGGAAAGCGATGCCCGGGACCTGTGTCAGATCGCCATCTTGGCCCAAACACGCGATCAGTTCCTTGATCACCCGCTCGCCCTCGCCGCGTCCGACGATGTCTATCTCGGGGTGGTTTCTCAGCGTCTCCTCAGTCGTGAAGGTAACGTGAGGGCCGCCCACCACCGTGATGATCTCCGGGTCGATGGCTTTGACCATCTGCATCACCCGCGCGGCGGTGGGCAGGAAGGTGGTCATGGCCGAGGCGCCGACTACCGTGGGTTTCCTGTCGGCGATGGCCCTCTCCAGGTCCTGCCAGGTGAGGAAGGACCCGTTGCAGTCCACGATCTCCACGTCCACACCCTCGGTCTCTAGCACAGCGGCCAACTGCGCCAGACCGATGGGTGGGGCGATGAAGTCGCCCATCATCTCCCAGGGCTTCTTAGGGGGTTCGATCAGGAGGACCTTCATGGCGAGGATTGTACCATATCGGTTGCGGTCCCTTCAAGCTGCACCGTAGGACAAGCTTAAGCTTGTCCTACCACAGGGGGTGTCGAACGCTCACTCTCCCCTAACCCCTCGCATCCAGGGAGGGGAACTGAGAGATGGAGGCCTGGGCCGGCAGCCTCAAGACGCAGGTCGACGTGTTCTGGTCACGCTCGCCTAGAGGGAGGGGAATAGGGCGGGGCCGCCGCAGATGTCGCCCCGCCCCTTGATAAGACTCAGCGGGGGTACCGCTTCAAGGCCAGGGGCAGGTAGGTATCGTACTCGTCCTCCAGTGCTCCCCCGCACCAGAAGCCTCCAGAGAGGACGTAGTCGCCGCCGCTCATGGAGCCGGCATCGTGCTGTCCTGCGGTGCCCCCCAACTCATAGTTGCTGCCTGCGCTGAAGGTGTATCCTCCGCCGTCCACCGTGCTCCAGGAGAGGTCGTAGTCACCGCCGCTCTGGGCCAGGGCCACGGAGGCGACCAGGAGCATGGCGGCCAGCACCGCTAATCCCATTGCTGTTCGCTTGACCGTGGTCATTCTCATCGCTGACCTTCTCCTTCCCTAGTCTTGCCGGGGGATGGCGAAGCGCAGGTCGCGATTGGTATCATCGTAGTAGGCGATGGCGGGGCGGCCAGCGACCACGGCCAGGGAGGCATACTCTCCCACATCCCCGCTGCTCTCGACGGTGACTGGAGTTCCCCAGGAGGAGCCGGCGGCATCGCTGGCCCGCACGTACTTCAGATCGTAGTTGGTAACAGAATCGCGATAGGCGATGGCGGGGCGGCCATACACCACCGCCAGGGAGGCATACTCTCCCACTGAGCCGGTGCTGTCCACGGTGACTGGAGTTCCCCAGGAGGAGCCGGTGGCATCGCTGGCCCGCACGTACTTCAGGTCGTAGTTGGGAGAACCTTCGCGGTAGGCGATGGCGGGGCGGCCGTCTACAAGAGCCAGGGAGGCATACTGTCCGACATCCCCGGTGCTGTCCACGGTTGCTGGAGTCCCCCAGGAGGAGCCGGTGGCATCGCCCGCCCGTACGTACTTCAGGTTCAGGTTGGACCCCGCGTCGTAGTAGGCGATGGCGGGGCGGTTTTCCACCACCGCCAGGGAGGCATACCACCCCACATCCCCGCCGCTATCCACGGTGACCGGGGTGCCCCAGGAGGAGCCGGTCTCATCAGTCGCCCGCACGTACTTCAGGTCGTAGTTGGGACTGCCGTCGTAGTAGGCGATGGCGGGGCGGCCATCCACCACCGCGAGGGAGGCATACCGTCCCACATCCCCGCCGCTGTCCACGCCGACCGGACTGGCCCAGGAGGACCCGGTGGCATCATCGGCCCGTACGTACCTAACGTCATCACTGATACCTTCGTAGTAGGCGATGGCTGGGTGGCCATCCACCATGGCCAGGGAGGCGTACTGTCCCACATTCCCGAAGCTGTCCACGGTGACCGGCGTGCCCCAGGAGGAGCCGGTCTCATCAGTCGCCCGCACATATTTCAGGTACGCGGCGTCCCTGTAGGCGATGGCGGGGCGATCATCGACCACCGCCAGGGAGGCATACTGTCCCACAGACTCGGCGTTGTCCACGATGGTGTTCCAGAATCTGTACACAGAAACCAGGGTCCGGGCCACGTGGAAGGCGCCGCTAGCATCCTTGACCCACCCCGCGGCCAGGTAATCTCCCGAGGCGGAGTATTGTGCTGCGGTCACAGCGGTCCCGCCGTAGGAGGCCGGTGCTCCCAGGGTCCGGCCCGTGGGGTCGAAGGCATAGGTCAAGGGGCCGCCCTCGGGATCGTAGCTCAGGGCCAGGCTCAAGGTGGTCGCTGTCTCGCCGGGCAGAAGGACGGCGGGGTCGGCCTGGAGGACGGCCACCGGCGGCTGATTTCCGGAGCCCACCGTGGCCGGTTCCCAGGCGCTGCCGTTCCACCGGAGCAGTTGGCCGGTGGTAGGAACGGTGTCGCTGACGGGGTGGCCCTGCAAGGACTCAGTGGAGAGGGAGTCCAGCGCGTAGTGCGCGTAGGGAGCCGGAGTGAGTTCTTGCCGGGGCGCGAGGGTGGTGTAGGTGCCTGCGCTATCACCCGCGCGCACGCCGATCTCCAGATACCGCGCCTCGCCGGTGAAGACACCCGAGCCGAAGTCCAGTTTCGTAGTGAACACTCCGTCGCTAACATCCAGGTCGTCCACGTACACGGTGCTGCCCACCTGGCTGTCCGAGGTGGGGTCGTCGTGGAGCTTGAACTCAAAGTCGTAGGTGCCCTCGGCGGGGCTCTCGTCGTCAGACAGTTGTCCCTGATAGGTGAAGGCGGTGCCCACGCTGGCCCCCAGGCGCTGGGTATGGGCCCATGCCAGTCCCACGCCCCCAGCGAGCAGAAGGAGCAAACCGGTGAACACCACGAGTGTCAGGATGTGCCTTGCTTTCATCTTCTCCCTCCTCTTTGGACGCTTGCTCCTATGGCGCACAACCTGCTTGGTTACCTAGAGGACTAGAGGGACGACTTCAGGGGGCAAGTTTCATACACATCTCCTTTCCCCGTCGAGGTCTTTCTGCTCTATGGAGCACAAAGCCCGCCTGTTTGCGACAGGCGGGCTCGCTTGGTGCGCGGCCAGGTGCCTCTGTCGCAGCTAGGCCGTTTCCTCATTGACCGTGGTCAGTGAAAAGAAGCTGTTGTTCAACGCGAACTCTTCATGGACTATATCACATATTCTCTCATATTGCAACTATCTGGCAGCGACTCGCTGGTAGGAGGAACGTCGACTATCCGACACTCACGCCGGAGCGTTCCCAAGTGGCGCTGGCCTCCAGCTTTGCGTTGGGGTAGTGGCGGTGATAGAATTCTGGCGCTGTGAGAGGGTCGGAGGACTCACCCTGCCGGCCAGCCCACGAGGGATGCGCACTGATCGGAGAGCGTCCGTGCTTCATGCTCAGATGTCTCCAGCGAAGCTCCATCGACCGTTTCTGCTTCTGCTTCTGATAGTGGGCGCAGCCTTGCGCCTCTACGGGAACAATTGGGACGACAACCATCACCTGCACCCCGACGAGCGGCAGATCACCATGGTCGTCTCCCGGCTGGGGATGCCGCCGCTCGAGCAGTGGTTGAGCTTCTTCACGCCCCCGCCCTTGTCCAGCCCGTCGGAGGAGAACCCCAACTTCTTTGATGCGGAGACCAGCACGCTCAACCCCCACTTCTTCGCTTATGGGTCGTTGCCTTTCTACATGCTGCGTCTGGCAACGCACTTGCTCACGGTCCCGGCTGATCTGGCTCACCATCTGGCGTCGTGGCCCTCTCTGGCCGAGTTCCTGGAGGGGCTGCGGCGCATGTCGGACTACGATCACATCACCCTCGTGGGTCGGGCGCTCTCTGCGCTCATAGACACGGCGGTCATCTATCTCACCTATCTTTTCGGCAAGCAGGTCTACGACCGGCGCGTCGGGCTGCTGGCCGCCGCCTTCGTTACCTTCACCGTGTTCCACATCCAGGTGGCCCACTTCTACGCTGTGGACGCTCTACTGACCTTTTTGGTGCTCCTCTTCTTCGTCTTCGCGCTGGACTTCGCGCGGCGGGGAGGGACCTGGAACGGCCTGCTTGTGGGGGTCACCTTGGGCCTGGCGCTGGCTACGAAGGTCAGTGCCGCGCCGCTGTTGCTGGTGGTTCTGGGTGCCTACGTGCTGCACTACAGGGGCCGGGGCCAGGGAGAAGGGCGCCGTGAGGTTTGCCTCTTGCTCCTCACCTTGGTCTCCTGCGCTGTGGCCTTCTTCCTGGCCGAGCCGTACGCCGTCCTCGATTTCGACGCCTTCACCGCCGGCATCGCTGAGCAGAGCAGGATGGTGCGGGGCATCGCCGACTATCCCTACACGCGGCAGTACATCAACACCCCGGCCTTCATCTATCAGATACAGCACACAGCCCTGTGGGGCATGGGCCTGCCCCTGGGACTCGTGGCCTACGGGGGGCTGGGGTTCTTCCTGTGGCGGGTTGCGCGTCAAAGACGGGGGGAGGAGCTGCTGCTCCTGGCCTGGGTGGGACCCTACTTCCTCATTACCGGCTGCTTTTTGGTCAAGTTTATGCGCTATATGCTGCCTCTGCTGCCCCTCTTCCTGATTATGGGGGCCAGCATGCTCTACGCCTTCCGCGACTGGCTCCACAGGAGATTCCCCACGCGGAAAGCTCCGGTCTCGGCCCTCTGGTACGGGCTCACCGGCCTGGTGCTCGCCTCCTCGGTGCTGTACAGCCTGGCCTTCGTGAGCATCTACTCCCGGCCTCACAGCCGTGTCCAGGCCTCGGAGTGGATCTACCGCAACGTGCCTGTCGGGGCTACGTTGGCGCTGGAACACTGGGACGACGACCTTCCCCTGAGCCGCACGGTGGATGGGCAGCCGCGAAGCATCGGCGAGTATCAGACGCTGAAGATGAACCTTTACGAGTGGGATGATGAGGAGAAATTCCACCACATCGTCAGCAACCTGCAAGAGAGTGATTACGTCATACTCTCCAGCAATCGGCTCTATGGCTCCATCCCTCGCTTGCCCTGGCGGTACCCGATCACCACGCGCTACTACGGACTCCTTTTCGAAGAGCGATTGGGCTTTCATCTCGTCGGTACCTTCACCTCCTACCCCAGCCTTTTCGGCTTCTCCCTCAACGACGACGCCTCCGACGAGAGCTTCACCGTCTATGACCATCCCAAGGTCCTCATCTTTGGCAAGACCAGGCAACTGAGCGAGGAGGAGTTCAGAGACCTCTTCGAGGAAGCTCTGCAAGTCGAGCCTAGCGTAAGGCGGACAGGATCAGACACCGCCGCCACGGGCGAGTCGGGCAAGAGCCTGCTCCTGGACGGACCTGTCGATGAGTTGCCGGTCATCGATGAGCGGGGGTGGAACCCCCTGGCCAACGCCCATCCGTTGTTGTCGGTCCTCATCTGGTGGCTGGCCGTGGGAGTGCTGGGCCTTCTGGCGTTGCCACTGACCACGGTGGTCTTCCACCGCCTGGCCGATCGAGGCTACGTGCTCTCCAAGACCATGGGTTTGCTGCTGGTGGCCTTTCTGGTGTGGGTGGCGGCCAGCTACCGGCTGCTGACCAACAGCCTACCGACCACGCTGGGCGCCTGCCTGCTGCTCGGCATCGTTTCGTGGTCTCTGTTCTGGCGCAAGAAAGGGGAGCTGCTGGCCCAGTGGCGGGAGCGCAAGGGGCTAATCCTGCTGAGCGAAGCCTTGTTCGGGATCGCCTTCTTACTCTTCGTGGGCATCCGGATGCTCAACCCGGACCTGTGGCATCCCTGGAACGGCGGCGAGAAGAGTATGGAGTTTGCCTTCCTCAACGCCATCACCAGGAGCGCCTACTTCCCGCCGTACGACCCCTACTACGCCGGCGGGTACGTCAACTACTACTACTACGGCCTGCACCTGGTAGCCATCCTCATCAAGCTCACGGGCATCGTGCCCACGGTGGCCTTCAATCTGGCCGTGCCCTCGCTCTTCGCGCTCACGGTGGCCAATGCCTTCTCCCTGGGCTTCAACCTCACCCGACGGCGGTTGGCGGGGTTGATGTCCATGACCTTCGTGGCCCTCCTGGGCAATCTGGACGGCCTGGTCCAGTTGGCGGAGAGCCTCGGGGAAGCCGGGGGGTTGAGTTTCGAAAGCCGCATCCCGGGAGTACAGGGGCTGGTGAGGGCCGTACCTGGACTGGTACGTGTCCTGCTGCGCCGTGCGCAACTGGCACGCTTCGACTACTGGCGCAGTTCCCGGGTCATCCCCCAGACCATCAACGAGTTTCCCTTCTGGAGCTACCTCTTTGCGGACCTGCATCCGCACATGATCGGCATCCCGGTGACCCTCTTCCTCCTGGCGCTGGCCCTGAACGTCGCTCTCGCCGTGAGGGGCACAGTGGGAGAGATGAAGACTGACCTGGGGGCGGAAGATCAGGTGGACGCAGGAGGCGGGTGGCGAGGTTTCGTCAGGCGCTGCCTGTCTGGGCTACACGCCGTTCGGGTCTCACGGTTGGTGAGCCACTACAACCTGGCCGGGCTGCTGCTTCTGGCCGTGAGCCTGGGTGCTGTGGCGGTGATCAACACCTGGGACGTGCCTGGCTATCTGATCGTCGTGCTGGGAGCGCTACTCCTGGGGTTGAGGGGCTTCTGGCGATGGCAGGGAGCGCTGGTGGCACTGGCGGTATTCGGCGTAGTCGGCTTGCTCAGCTTGGTGCTCTATCTGCCGTTCTTCACCCACTTCCAGGCCCTGTACGTGGGACTGGGAGTGGTGCGTAGCGGCACTCAGCTAGAGCCTTTCCTCACCATCTGGGGCTTCTTTCTCTTCATGATGGTCAGCCTGCTCGGGTTGAAGGCGGTCTGGGAGCGACCACGAGAGGCCCCTCTACGTTGCCTGGGACTGCTCTTGAGCCGGGGCATGAGACTGCCCCGTCTGCTGGACCTCCACCAGGCGCTGGTGCGAAGGTCGGGAGCTGGGTACGTGACGGGATTGCTGGTGTTGGCAGCGACTGGGGTTGCTGTCGTTGCTCTGCTCCTTTTCCGGCTGTGGATTCCGGCCCTGCTCGTGCCCCTGTTGATCCTCTTCGCCTTTCTGGTGGTGCGGCGCGAGGCCAGGCTGGAAGAGAGCTTCATCGCTCTGATGGCTTTCCTGGCCGTGGGCATCCTGCTGGGCAGTGAGCTGGTCTTCCTGAAGGACTTCCTACAGGGTGGCGACTACTACCGGATGAACACCATCTTCAAGTTCTATACCCAGGCCTGGGTTCTGCTCGGTGTGACGGCGGGCGTGAGTGTGCCGGCGTTGTGGAACTGCTTCTCCTCCATCCGGCGGCGATGGCCGGGCTCTGCCTGGAAAGGAGCCTTTCTGTTGCTCTTTGCCTCCAGTGTCATCTTTCTGTTCCTGGGCACCTGGCAGAGGGTAGATGACCGCTTCCCGGGGCCCAGGCCAGCCGTGGGCACTCTCGATGGCTCCGCTTTCATGAGTGTGGGGTCCTACACCTGGCCCGACGACAGCAACCGGATTCAACTCGTGTACGACTACCAAGCTATCAACTGGTTCGTGGAGAACGTGAAAGGCACCCCGGTGGTGGCCGAGGCTCCGCTGGCCTACTACCGCGAGTTTGGCGTGCGAGTGGCAAGCTACACGGGTCTGCCTACCCTGCTGGGCGCTCACCAGAACGAACAGCGCTATGACTGGCAGGTGGGGCCGAGGTCCGATGACGCCAATGCGCTATACCAGACCACGGATCTTGAGGAGACTCGGCAGTTGATCGGTACGATGAATGTGAGCTACATCTACGTGGGGCAGTTGGAGCGTTACTTCTACCCCACCGGAGGCGTGGAGAAGTTCGAGGAGCTCCGCAACCTGGGCGAACTGGCCGTGGTCTACGAGAACCCGGGGGTGAAGGTCTACCAGGTGCTGGACGAATGAAAGTGCGAGGGGCGTCGGCCACGAGCGGATCACCTGCCCCCGGTTGTGGGATGTGGAGGCGAGGAAAATGGACGTGCTGAGTTGGTGGCTGGCGGTGGAGATTATTGGACTGGCTGCCTTGCCCCTGGCCTGGCGCCTGTTTCGCCACCTGCCCGATCGAGGGTACGCCCTGGCCAAACCCTTGGGCCTGCTCTTGACCTGTTACCTGTTCTGGATGTCGGGCAGCCTGGGCGTGCTGGCTAACACCAGGATTGCGATTCTGATCTGCATCCTGGTCGTCGCGGGCGCCTCGCTCTGGATCTCCCGGGCAAAGCGTCCTCCTTCACCCGACTATGGGGGCCAGGAGGGTCTACCAGCATCCGATGGTCTGGTTCAGTTTCTCCGAAGCAACCTGCGTCTGGTCGTGGCCAATGAGGTGCTGTTCGCAGTGGCCTTCGGCCTCTGGGCGCTGGTGAGGGCCTACAATCCGGCGATCTCCGGCACTGAGAAGCCCATGGACTTCGCGTTCCTCAACGCCATCTTGCGCAGCGAGTACTTCCCACCGCTGGATCCCTGGCTGTCGGGCTTCGCCATCAGCTACTACTACTTCGGCTACATGATCGTGGCCGTGTTGACCAGGCTTACGGGGGTGCCTTCGGAGGTAGCCTTCAACCTGGCCATTGCGCTGCTCTTGGCACTGACGGCGAACGGTGCCTTCAGCCTCACGTACAACCTCGTGGCCCGCCACCGAGAGGGAGAGGCCAGGGGCATAACACTGCCCACGGCCTTTGGTGCCCTGGGGGCCATCTTCGTGGCCGTGATGGGCAACCTGGAAGGGGCGCTGGAGGTCCTCCACACCCGAGGACTGGGGTCGTCCTCCTTCTGGGAGTGGATCGACGTGAAGAACCTGGCCTCGGCGCCCGTGACCGGGTCGTGGATCCCTATGGACAACTGGTGGTGGTGGAGGGCCTCGCGAGTTATCCACGACGTCGTTTTCGGAGTTGAGCAAGAGGTCATCGACGAGTTTCCCTTCTTCAGTTTCCTCTTGGGGGACATGCATCCCCACGTGCTGGGACTGCCTTTCGTTCTCCTGGCCCTGGGTCTGTGCCTGAACCTGCTCTGGTCCACGAGGGAGGCGGACTGGTGGGAGATGATCCTGCTCGGCCTCTGTTTTGGGGGTTTGGGCTTCCTCAATAGCTGGGACCTGCCCATATACCTGGTCATCTGTCTGATGGCTTACGGCCTGGCTAGCTACCGGCGCCAGGAACGCTTTGGACGCCGCTGGCTCAGCGAGGTGCTCTTCTTCGCTGTGGCGTTGGTGGCTCTCTGCCTGCTGCTGTACCTGCCCTTCTGGATGGGACTGCGCTCCCAGGCGGGCGGGATCCGGCCCGTGTTGCTGGTCAAGACGCGACTGCACCAGTACCTGATCATGTTCGGGGCCTTCATCTACGTGCTCGCACCCGTGTTGTTGTACAGCTCGTGGCGCAGGGCGACGACACTGGCCGGCGGCGAGGCAGGGCCTGGAGGGAGGCGTCGTCTCGGCCTGGGCTTCACCATCGCAACAATGGTGGTGGTCCTCGTCTGCTGCGTACTGATCATCTTCAAGCTCTATCTGATCGCGCTGCTGCTCCTGCTGATCGGCGGGGGAGTGCTGGCACTCGTCTGCGGGCTGTTTTCCTCGGAGCTGTTGGACGTGACGTCGAGCCTGACCTTTGTCCTCGTGCTCACTGTCGTGGCCCTGTTACTCACGTTCACGGTGGAGTTCTTCTTCCTCAAGGATGTCTTTGCCAGCCGCATGAACAGCGTGTTCAAGTTCTACTACCAGGCCTGGGTGCTCTTCGGCATCTCAGCAGCCTTCGGACTCTACTATCTGGGGCCGTGGATCAGAGCCCGCAGGCGCGCGCTGTCAGGGCTGGTGGTGCTGGGGCTCGTGCCCATCTTCCTGGCCGGTCTGGTGTATCCCGTTCTCTCCACGTACAACAAGACGGGCGGCTTCGGCGACACACCTACGCTGGATGGCATGGCCGATCTGGCCTATGGCGACGATGTGGCAGGCATCCGATGGCTGCGGGACCACGCCCAGGGGGCACCGACGATTGTCGAGGCCACCGGCGGCTCATACACCTACTACGGGCGCGTCTCGGTGTCTACCGGCCTGCCCACACTGCTGGGTTGGGGAGGCCACGAACTACAGTGGAGGGGCAACTACGAGGAGCCAGGAAACCGTGAGCCGGACATCAAGACCATCTACACCTCGCCGGATGTGGAAGAGACCGCCACCTTGCTCGACAGGTACGACGTGGAGTACGTCTACTTGGGACCGCTGGAGCAGAGCACCTACCAGGTCAGCCAGCCGGTGATGGCCAAGTTGGAGATCCTAATGGATGTGGTCTTCCAGCAGGGGGAGGTGACTATCTACGGCCGGAGGTAGGTCTCGAGCGGCGATGGTGAGCGTGGTGCGACCCTGCCTTCGCTTCAGAGAATGGTGAAGCCATCCCTACGGGGATGGCTTCTTCGCGTGGTCCGGATGGGTTTCCTGCGCCGCGTTTCGTCTCAGTAACTCTTTGTGCTCAGGGGAAGGTAGGCGACGCTCTGCTGGAACAGAAAGTCCTGTGTCTCCCCGAGCTCGAAGCAGCCACTGGGAGCGGCGTAGGGCTGGCCTCCGTAGATCCAGGGCTGACCCAGGGGTGCCAGTGGAACCTCGCTGAGCGTCACACGTATCCACAGAGGCTCGGTTGGGTCACACGTGTGGCAGGGTGTGATCTCGACACTCTCTTCGATGGGGCACGGACTGACCACGTGGTCCTGGATCGCCCATTCGTCGTCGCCGCAGCCACACTGGCTGCCGTCTTCCCAGTCACCATCTCGGTTCCAGTCGGCCCACAGGTTGAGATAGAGGGTGCCGCCTGAGCCGTTGTGACCTGTGAAGGTCAGGGTTGTCGGCGCACACCGGGGTAGACCTCCGGGGATAGTCACGCCGTCGTCGGAGAGGTCGCGGTCAGGCGTGTTGCTGGCGGGATCGATGTTAGTGACCAGGTCCTGGTCGGGCATCAGGTCAGCGTCCAGCTCGTAGGTGGGCGGGTTACCGAGGTAGGTCGTGCTGCCTGAGTAGTGACAGAAGCCGTAGGGACCGGTCACCGGTCCGGGCCCCAGCGTGCCGTCCCAGTCCCAGACCACGGGGAACTGGGCCGATACGCCAGAACCAGGATAGGTCTCCATGTGCGGCGGCCCGGCGTGATAGTGACTGGACGGAGCATCCCCTCCTTCCAGCAGCTCTACCACATCCACGATCTTCTCCATGGGCTCTACCATGCCCTCGGGGCTGAAGGCCACCGTCTCTGTGATAGGGATGGAGACGAAACCAGGCTCATCCACGTGGAGGGTCTTGGTGAGCGCCACCTGGGTCCCTGGCGGTACGGGGCCGCCCGACCACTCGAACTGGCCCGTGTCGGTGATCACGTCGCAGTGACTCGAGTCCCAGCTCACCAGTGATAGGTGAGGGGCCTCCCACTCCTCCAGCAGCTCCCAATCGTATTGGAAGTTGCAGGAGAGCATGTCTGCGATGGTGATGCTGTCGCTGACCGCCACGGCGAAGGGACCTTCGTCCCACTCCCCTGCCAACTCATCGTTGACGTAGACCTGCTTCTCCCATTCACATTCGGGGATCAATTCCGGCTCGACGTAGTAGTCCTCGGTCTCACCCAGCCAGAAGCAGCCGGTGGGTTCGTTGGAGGCTGGGTACGGTTGCCCCCCGTAGCTCCAGGGTTCCCCGGAAAGAGGGACTTCACTGAGCGTCACTCTGACCCACAGGGGTTCTGTGGGGTCTGGCACGGGGTGGCAGGAGGAGATGTCGATGTCCTCGTCGAAGGCGCCATCGCCGACCGCGTAGCTCTGAATGATCCATTCACTGATCCCGCAATCACACAGAGAGGTGTCATCCCAGTCGCCGTCGCGATTCCAATCGGCCCAGGCGTTGAGGTAGAGGTTGGTCCAATGGTTGTTCTCGCCGACGACGTTGACCGTGGCCGTGCCGCAGTGGGGAAGCACCGAGGGGAAGCTCACGCCATCGTCGGCGCCATCCCGGTCGGGAGTGTTGCTGGAGGGGTCTATGTTGGTTACCCCGTCATCGTCGGGCAAGACCAAGAGGTCGGCGTCCAGTTCGTGGGTGACGGTGATGCCCAGGAAAGAGGGGACCAGACTGGAATAGTGGCAGAAACCATAGCTGGGTGGCGCTGGATCCATGGTGCCGTCCCAGTCCCACACCACGGGGAAGCTGGCTTGCGTGCCGGTGATGAAGGTGGTCGTGGTCATAGGAGCGCTTGTGTGGTTGTAGCTGGACGGTGCGTCGCCGCCCTCGACCAACTCCCGCAAGTAGATGGGCCTCTCGTAGGATGTGAAAGGTCCAATTCCCGTTCGGGTGAACTCCACCGTCTCCGAGATCTCCGTGGTCACCCAACCCACCATGTCCACGTGGAGGTACTTGTCCAGTTGGACCGGCTGACCGCTGGACTCACTGCCCCACCAGGTCAGCGACCCCTCAGTGAAGCCGTCGACTTCGCCGGGATCCGCCATCCATCCGGGGTAGGGGGGTGCCAGGGAGAGCAGGTCCCGGGCCCAGTACTCGTGCAGGCTCCAATCGTAGGAGAAGTCGCAGAACAGGGTGTCGCGAATGTCCACGGTATCGCTGACCACCACCCCAAAGTAACGGGGGGTGATGACTGTCTCGGGGCCGACGCCATTGATCCAGACCTGCTTGGTCCACGAGCAGCGGTCGGGGCCTTCTGGTTCCTGAGCCCAGGTGCCCTGGGCCAGAGCGATGAAGGCCAGGGTGCAGGCCACAGCAGTGGCGGCTGCCCAGACACGAGTCTTCTTTCCTCGTTCGGCTTGCATTCGGCCCCTCCTTGGCAGGAGTCTCAGGGACAGGGAACACCGTTCGAGCCGTTCGCCAGGATCATGGGCAAGGTTCCCATACTCCATTATAGCCAAGGCCAAACCGCTTCGTCAATAGATCCAAGGTACTATGCGCTCCAGCAGGCAGCACGAAGGGGGACGGTGCGTCGTGGGAGGAAAACAGAGCCGCTTCTGTGACAGGCTCGCGTTCTGGTGCGCAGCAGTGTGGGATGCTTACTGAGAAGAAGATGTCACAGTGGGGGAGGGTTGAGGATGTGCTCGCTAGTCCCCCAACTTGTAGCCGAAGCCTCGCTCGGTGATGATGTATTCGGGGGCGCTGGGGTCCTCCTCGATCTTCTGGCGCAGGTACCATATGTAGCGCTTGACGTACCCGGGCTCGCCTACGTATTCCGGCCCCCAGACCTGACTCAGCAACTGCTCGTGGGAAAGGATACGCCCGGCGTTCTCCGCCAGTGTGAGCAGCAACTGGAACTCGGTTGGCGTGAGGCTGACAGGTTTGCCCCGCACTATCACTTGGGAGTTGTCCGCATCGACCACCAACTCGTCGAAGACGTACACCTTCCTCTGCCTGTCGGCAGGGGTCCTCCGCGCCCTTTGCAGGACGGCTTTGACTCGCGCGGTCAATTCCGCGAAGCTGAAAGGCTTCGTTACGTAGTCGTCCACACCGCACTGGAACCCCTTGAGTGCATCTGCCTCCTCGTCCTTGGCCGTGAGCATGATCACCGGCACGTCAGATAGGTCTCTGATGCGGGAGCAGGTCTCCCAGCCATCCATGCGGGGCATCATCACATCCAGGATGACCAGATCCACTCTGTGCTTGTACAGGACCTGTAGGCCGTCTATGCCGTTGGTGGCACTCATGATCTCGTAGCCGGCCTTCCCCAGCGCCTGTCCGAGCAGGTCGATGAGCGTCTTGTCGTCATCAATGATCAGTATCGTCTCGTTCATTCGCGATGCACCTGCGACGCGGCTGGTTCGGCAAGATCGGCGTCTGTGTCGGAGGGCCTATGCGAGGCCAGAGGCAGCGTGAAGCTGAATGTCGAGCCTTCCCCTTCAACGCTCTCCACCCAGATCCTGCCTCCGTGAGCTTCCACGAGCGCCTTGGTGATGTAGAGGCCCAGGCCATGCCCATAGGTCTCCCGGGAGTCTTCGCTGTCCAACCGATGGAACTTCTGAAAGATACCGTCCAGCTTCTCAGCAGGGATGCCTATGCCTGGATCCGTGATGGAGATTGTGATCTCGCCGCCGGTCACCTCCATGGCGATCACGATTGACCCGCCCGAGGGGGAGAACTTGATGGCGTTGTCTAGGAGATTGAAGAAAACCTCCTCTATGCGGTCTTCGTCTCCCCAAACGGGTGGCCACTTGCTCGTCGTGGGTAGCTCAAACCAGTGGAACACGGTAGTGGCCCGAAGACTGGTCATCACTCGTTCCAGCACGGGCATGAGGTGTAGTGCACGTCGATCCAGATAGAGCCGGCCAGCCTGTATGCGGGAGACATTGAGGACGCCTTTCACAAGTCTGATCAGGCGTTCAGTCTGCTCACCCACCACACCCAGCATGATGCGCACGTATTCATCGCTCAGTTCCTCTTGCTCCAGCATCAGCTCGATGGCTCCACTGATGTTGGTCAACGGTGAGCGCAGTTCGTGGGAGACCATGGACACAAAGTCGGACTTGAGCTGGTCCAGTTTCTTGAGTTCTTCGTAAGCCCGATGGAGCTGAGCGTTTCTCATCTCCAGCTCGTGGCGGGCCAGTTCCAGCTTCCTCGTGCGCTCCCGCATCTTCTCCTCTACCTCTCGATACAGGGCGCGCATCCTCTCCTCCGCCTCCTTGGCTGCGCTGATGTCGGTCACTACGATGGAGAGACCTGTCACCTCTCCGCTGGTTCCGGGTATGAGGTTGGCCGTCAATTGTACGGTTAGGGGCTTCCCGTCCTTGGTGAGCAACTCCATCTCACGGGCCTGCGCGTATCCCTGTTCGTGGACCAGCTTCTTGGTGGCTTCCAACCGAAGGGTATTCGTGGAGCTGGGGGGGAGGAGTATGTGGAAGGGCTGGCCAACGACTTCCTTTCGATGGTAACCTAACATGAGTTCGGCGCCGCGGTTCCAAGTGCGGATCTGCCACCCATCGTCGAGGCTGAGAATCGGGTCCCGCGAGCTCCTGACGAGGGATGCCAGTTGCTCAGTCTCGCCGGCCTCCTGTTGTAGTCGATGGCTGACCCAGGAGAGACACGACCAGCTCACCACCGCCCCCAACAGAGCGTAGAAAAGCACGTCTATGGCCCGTCCCGTCTCCGGCCAGTAACGTGCTACGAGAGCGTGGAGCAATAGGCGGTAGCTCAACGCAACAGCGAAGATCGCCGCTGCGGCAACCCACCTCAAGCGTTTGACCTGTGAGGGCAGCTGCCCGTGATGCCAACTCTTCATAGCGACGTTCGAACCCTGAACCTCCATCATTATGATAGACTCTCGCGGGCCAGACTTCAAGACGATTACGACCTAACTTTGACCCTACTTTGACCCCCTTTGGACCTTGGCGTGATTAAATGAAAGCGAGGCAAGAGAGCAGCGATCGATGAGCAGAGAAGGTAACCGCCTTGCACAAAGGGTCAGCCAACTGGAGAGGGACCTACGGGACAGATCCCTCTTGCTGGCGGACCTGGAGTTGATTATCGAGGACTATCGTCGCGAGAGATCCAGGTTGATCGAAGAGATCATGTCCTTGAGGGAGAAGCTGTGGGACCTGAAGGGCCAGGCGGATTCTGGAGACACGTCCGAGGGGGTGACCGACTGACGAGGTTGCGCCACATGGAGATGGCGGCCCTCACCTTAGCTGGCTGAGGGCTTCTCGGTTCACAACGTGCTGCCTACTCTCGCACCCTCAATTCCCACTCGCACCACAGATCGTCGGGGTGGGGATCGGGTGGGGCCATCAGACAACGTACCTCGACGCGCTGGTCTATCTCTGTGGCGAAGTTGGTGAACTCCCCCAGGTGCATGGACTTGCAGGAGAACTCCCCTCGCCCGCTTCTGACCCGTGCCGCCTGAGGTGGGCAGTAGGGGACACGTATCCTGGCCACGCCGTCGTGCTCCTCCATCTCCCATCCCACAATGACGGCCCAGGGGAAGTAAGACAGCGCCTCCAGCACCCGAGCCACGCCTTCCTCCTCCAGAGGGAACCTCTCCTTGATTTCCCTGGCTGCCACCGTGCCCATTCTCGTCCAGATGTCCTGGTTGAGGTTGACCGCTGCTTCCGTGCCAAAGGTGTCCTCCACGGCCAGGAACCAATAGGCATCGGCGAGACGATACTGCCTGAGCAGGAAATCGACGTACCCGCGGCAGTCAGAATCATTCATCTCCGAGAACTTCATCTACACCTCCAAAAGGCGCTTCACGATCCCTGGCGATCGAGGGATCAGGCGACTCAACTGCCCTCTTCTGAGGGTGTTGTTTCGTCTGGCCACGGGCCGAGGTTGTCGTCGGCGATGTGGCTGTGCCATGTCTGCTGCTGATCTGGGGTGGCTGACTCAGCTCGCGTGCGGCGGACTGTCTTCGTCAGGTGGGCCAGGAGCACAACCATAGACAAGGTGAGCAGGAAAAGGAAGCCGAGGGAGCCCAGCAAAGCAAGCCCCGCAAAGCCCTGCGCCAGCACGTCCTCCGGTGCGCTGATCATGAGCAACGATGGTACGGCCACGCCCACCGCCGCTGCGTTCCAAAGGGCATGGACACCTGCGCTGGCTGCGTAGGCTGCCAGGAGACGCCACGGACGCCTGGACGCGAGGGTATCGTGCCAACCCAGGCCCATCATACCGCTGGCGACGCAGTGCATCAGGCTGGCTCCACAACGCATGAGCATGACCGCCCCCCAACCCTCCAGAGCGATGGATCCGTTGAACAGACTCTCAGTGAGGGCGAAACCGGCACCGCAGGCCACTCCCCACACCCAGGCCTCTGCCCGTCCTCGTAGACGGTAACCCAGCAACAGCACCCCCAGCGCTTTCAGGAACTCCTCTATCAATGGGGCAAGGATGACGAACACCAGAACAATCACGGTCAGGGCAGCGGGGGAGAGCACGAGTTGGGCCAGGTTTTCTGGGTTCTCTACCCAGGCCGGATCTTGTAGGTCTGCGGACAACTCCATCAAGCGCTCCGCACCGCCTGGTGTGAAGACGACGACGAACACGACGGCCAGAACGAGAGCCAGGATCACGATAAGTTCCGCGGCGAGAGCTGCCATCGGAGCCAGAAGCGCACCGTGGGATACCTCGAGGCTGGCCGAGCGCCAGGAAACAGCCCTGGTACGCCTGGCCACAAAGGCCAGAATGGCCAGGGCCGGGCAAACGGCGGCCAGGATGTGAAACGGGGGAAAGAGGAGCGCGGTCGCGCTTGACCCTCCGACGAAGGAGATCAGGCCCTGGCCCACTATCAGGCAGATGACGAACAGCAGCCCCAGCGACCGGGGCGACGGCGGACGGAATTCGCCCGAGGGCCGTCCTCTCAGCGAGGCTCGCGCCTGATAGGCAAGTGCGAAGCCCAACGTCACGGTGATGGCACCCAGGGAAGCGATGGTCAGATTCGTCGCCAGAAGGTCCAGCCCCTCATAGGTCAGGGGTAGGAGGACGTAGAGCAACAGACACGCTGCACCGACTCCGATAAGGGTCAACCCACACGCTAGTGTCAACAGCTTGAGCAACTTGAGTAGCTGGCCCATGGAAGCTATCCTCTGTTCTGTGTGTCCAGGCCGCTACGAGGCGGTTGGACCTCGGTGTGCATTCTTCTCAACCCCGATCACATGCCCGGCGGAATCTGCACCCCGTACATCGAGCCAGCTCGTCGGTCATTGGGAAGTCCCGGACCAGGGCCACGTTCCTCTCACGGTCGTGGAGGAGTGCCTGCATCCTCTGTATACTGTCTTCCGCGTACTTGCGGGCCTCCTCCAGGACCCACTCCTTGAGCGGATACACGTGATCCTCGCCCGTGCGCAGATTCTCCTCCACGCCGAGCAAGCGTTGGGTCCTCGCCCCGTACGCACGTACAGCGTAGAGGCCATAGATCGCCAACTGGAGGCGGGCTCCCTCGCTTGGTGACGAGGTGCCGGTCTTCCAGTCCACGATGGTCAAGCCGGCGTCCCGTCCGCGAAGTATGAGGTCCGGGCTGACCCACACTTTGCACCCTGCCAGTGTGATGTTCTGGAGCTTCTCCCATTCGACGATGCCGGAGGGGCCCAACTGAAGCATGGTCTGGTGGGTGCGTGTGCCGTACACTCTCTTCACAGCGCCTTCCGCGGCCACATTGAGCTCTCTCAGCAATTCGTCCTCCAGGGGGACGTCGTAGTAGTGCTCCTGCAAGCCGCAGATGCGGTTTGGGCGGCGACGGTATCGGCCTGTGCGTGAATCCTCGAAGTCGCGGTGCATCCTCTCTCTGAGCACCGATAGGGCCTGCTCCACAGGCAGCGGTCGTCCTCGAGCAAAGCCTTCCACCACCTGCCGCGCCACGTCGTGCACTGCGGCTCCGCGCCACGAGCCAAGGTTCTGGAGGTTCTTCATCACGTACAGTTCTCTGACGTCTGCGGGCGCGTCGTGTCGCCAGCCGTTCCAGGAGCCGTAGTAGTGGTAGTAGTAGCTGCGCAGACAGAAGTTGAACAGGGAATCCCGCGATTTGGACCAGGAGAACTCGTTCAACAATGGGCCCTGTTGTGTCATGAGCGTGAGTCCTTCACCGGGGACGCGATCCTAGCTGGATGCACGGACTATCAACCGCGTCCGTTTACAGCTCCAACCCTGGTTGGATAACCATCTCCCCCGCGATCCACTGGGCAGCCGCCAGCGGCAGGTCCTGTATCGAACCCTGGCGGACCGTGCAGGTAGGTATGGCCTCCAGGAATGCCCTACCATAGGATCTGGTCAGCACGCGCTTGTCCAGGAGCACCACGACTCCGCGGTCGGTCTTGCTCCTTATCAGGCGGCCGAAGCCCTGGCGGAAGCGGAGGATGGCCTGGGGTACGGCGAACTGGTTGAAGGGGTCATCGAAGGTCTCGCTGCGCGCAGCGAAGATGGGATCGTCGGGAACTGGAAAAGGCAGCCGGGCGATGGCCAGACAACTGAGCGCCTCGCCGACGACGTCCACCCCCTCCCAGTAACTCCGTGTGCCCAGGATGACGGTCTCGGGATTGGCCTTCAGGTTGCTGAGCAGGTTGTGGCGAGAGCCGTCGATGCCCTGGCCCAGCACCGCGATGCCCTCTTCTCCTAGCGGACGGCTGATGGCCCGGTAGGTGGACCGCAACTGGCTGTAGGAAGTGAACAGAACCATGGTCCGGCCTCTGGTGGCCCGGCCCAGGTCGGAGAGGACCTGCTCCACAGACCTTTGGTAATATGACTGTCCTGGTTCGGGCATGTCAGTGGGTATGTAGAGCAACGTGGAACTCTCGAAGTCGAACGGAGAGCCAATGACCAGTTCGTCGGCGGCCCAGAGATTGAGCCTTTCTCTGATGTAGCGGCAGTCCGATCCTGCGCTCAAGGTAGCGGAGGTGAGGATGAGACACTCCTTGTCGCAGTAGAGCCGCTTCTCCAGCTCGCCGCCCACGTCCAATGGCGCAGCACTAAGGGTTATGTTCTGATCCTGGGCCCCTATGGAAGCCCAGTAGATGCCCTCCGCGACCGGCTGAGCGATGATGGCTTCTGTCTGATCGACCAACTCTCTGACCTGGTGCAGTTTGCCGTACAGTTCGTGCAGCAGATCGTCATACTCCCGGATTCGGGCGTCCTCGAGGCCTGTCAGGCCCTTGTAGAGATAGTCGAGGCGCTCCTCTATGCCCCGCAGTCCTTCTGCGAGACTGTCCCAGGCTATTTCCACGTCGGACCATGACGGCTGCACCCTGAGGCCACCGGTGAGGCGGATACGCTGGTCGTACTGGCTTCCGGCCCGTCGATACTCGTCCAGAAACAGGGACAGGGCAGTGAAGAAGCTGTACACACGCCTCTGCGCCTGGTCCACCTCCTGGTCTGCCTGCTCCAGGTACGCCTGTAGTTCTCTTTGGACACGTGCGGGGACGGCGCTACCTCGCAGACGGCCGGGCAGTTCGTGAAGGAGCCCGGAGGTCCTGTTGCCCGTGCTGTGGGCGAGTTCGCTCAGAAGACCTAGCATCCTCCCCTGGCTTGCCTCGAAGCTCAGTTGCCCGGTCGTCACATCCTCCAGGTGATGGGCTTCGTCGATGATCAGATGCTGATACCTGGGCAGGATGCGATGCTCGGTGAGCACATTCGAGAGGAGGAGCGAGTGGTTGACGACGATGAGATGCGCCTCGTCTGCTCGCTGTCGAGCGCGATAGAAGAAGCAGTTGCCGATGTGAGAACAGAGCTCTGGGTTGCAGGATTCATCTTCCGCTGACAGGCTGGCCCAGATGAGATTCTCATCGCGCAAGAGATTGAGTTCGGCCCTGTCTCCCGTGGTGGTGCCCGGGAGCCAGACCAGGATCTTGGCCAGCACGCGGATCTCATCCTCGGTGAGATCGGGCTTGCGGCGGAGCGCTGCCAGCCGACGGGGGCACAGGTAGTTGGCGCGTCCCTTGAGCAGCGCCGCCTTCACCTCGAAGGGCAGGAAACGCTGGAGGTCGGGAATGTCCTTGAGGAAGAGCTGATCCTGAAGGTTGATGGTGTTGGTGGAGATGACCACGTGCCGCGCGTTGGCGGCTGCGAAGTGGGCTGCGGGAAGCAGATAGGCCAGGGATTTGCCGGTGCCCGTGCCCGCTTCGACGAGCAGGTGCTGGCCTTCGTTGAAGGCCTCGCTCACCCGTCTCATCATCTCTACTTGCTGGGGCCGGTACTCGTAGCCTGGAAACTCCTGGGCTATGAGGCCCCCTTCGTCGAACGTGGCGGCCAGGGAGGCGACGTCCAGCGCTTGCGGCTCGAGGGAAGGTTCGAGAGGGGCCCTCTCGGCGAGAGTGGCAAAGATGGGGCCCGATACGTCTTCGCCGAGCGCGCCTTTGGCTGCCAGTTGCTCGCGGATGGAGCCGGTGAAGGCGGTCCGTGCCTTCTGGCGTGCAAGATCGAGGAACACGCTGCGCAGCGGCCACTTGCTCCTCTCGGCCAGGCTGTTGATCTCCTCGATGGTGTCGATGTCCAGCCTTGCGGCGCGTTCCAAGAGGGCCAGGAAGAGCTTGCGCGCGGTGTGGGCATCGGCCAGGGCGCGATGTGCTCCGTCCGCCGGGATGCCAAGCTCTTCGGCCAGCCTGCTCAAGCTGTAACGGGCAGCATGGGGCACCATGATGCGAGCCAGCTCGAAGGTATCAATGGATTGATTGGTCAGGGGCAGGCCGCGCCGGCGGAGGAATCCGAGGTCGAAGCTGATGTTGTGGCCGATGATGGGATAGTCCTCGAGGAACCTGGCCAGATGCTCCACCGAACTGGATACGGACGGGGCCTCGTCGGTGTCCTCCTGGCGGATGCCGGTCAGCCGCTCGATGCGGTAAGGGATGGCCCGGTCGGGCCTGACCAGGGTGGAGAAGGTGTCCAAGACCTTCTCGTCCCGGAACTTGACCGCGCCGATTTCGATGATCGCGTCGTGGTCGGGGTCCAGGCCGGTGGTTTCCAGATCCAGAGAGACGTAGGTACGAGCCATGAAGGGGATTATACTATAGAAGGAGAGCGCACGAAAACAGTCATGCGCGTAGCCACGCTGCTAGGAACGCCGTGGGTCACTTGGACACAGCACCCTTGTGGGGGAGGGTCTCAGACCTGCCCCACCGAAGGAGCGTGCCCCTTTTCAAGCATCCTGAGTAGCTGCGGAGCAGGGTATCGAAGGACGCGCTTTGTCGTGGGCGCTCTTGTGCATCATGAAGGGTTGAAGCCGTGACCACGGACCCCTGGGCGCGCCACCGCGTTCAAGGTAGCTTGCCCTTGGTCATCTTCAGTGATACAATCTATGTACTGTAGCTCACTGTGGGCCTGGCCGTCCGGCTGAGGAGGCGAATCGTGAACAATTACCTCAAGGCATTCATCATTTTCGCCCTACTGCTCATGACCACAGTTGTTCTGTTTATTCTCGCTGCTAGTCTCCTCCCGCCGGATACGCAGCCTTGGGCCAGTTGGGTCGTGGCTATCTTCGGTACTGCTGCGGCGTTCTTCGCTGCTGTGTCCCAGGCGACCGGGTACACGCTGCGTGATTTCCTTGAACGGCGAGGCACGGAGGAGCCGCAGCCTGGTGACCCGTTGGTTGAGCAGGACCGCTTGGGGAATCTAGCAGCGAGCACCGACCGCTACCTCCAGTACCTGGTGGAGCGCTACCAGTACCTGGACTTCAAGGGCATGGGCATCTCCGAGCGCGTGCCGCTGCGCCTGCCACTGCTGGAGATGTACATCCCGCTCAAGGGCCGCGTGGAGATACCTCGTGGGGAGACGTGGTCAGCGGAAGTCCGCCTGGCGGGGCGAAAGCTGCGGGCTGATGAAGAGGAGGACCTTGGCCGTGGGCTGAGCGAACCACAGCCGGTCCTGGATCTGATGCGAGAGAACGACGGCCTGATCATCCTGGGAGACCCTGGTGCAGGCAAGACCACCTTCCTCAAGTATCTGACCCTGAAACTGGCCCAGGGCGACGGAGAAGAGCTGGATCTCGGGGCGCGGCTGCCTCTGCTGGTGCCGCTCTCGGCCTACGCCACCGCGTTGGCCGAGAAGAACGTTCGCCTGGATGAGTTCATCGCGGACTATTTCTGCGAACGCGTGGCCGACCTCCCCATCGACAAGATGCTGGAAGCGGCCCTGGAGCAGGGTCGCGCGCTGGTGCTTCTCGACGGCCTGGATGAGGTCAGAGATCTGAGATTGCGGCACACGGTTTCGGATCGGGTCGCCGACTTCTACAGCTTTCACCGCCGGGCAGGGAATAAGTTCGCCCTCTCCAGCCGCATCGTCGGCTATCGCGAGGTGAGGCCCACCGCCGAAGGACTGGTGGAGTGCACTCTGGTGGACTTCGGAGAAGAGGAGATCGAGGCCTTCGTGGACAGATGGACGACAGCTATCGAGCGTGCGGCCAGGGGAGAGACGGGGTTCGCCGCTGAGGAGGCCCAACGCGAGCGAGCAGAGCTGATCGAGGCCGTCAGGCGCAACCCCGGGGTACGCGGGCTGGCCGCCAACCCGCTCTTGCTGACTATCCTGGCCTTGATGAAGCGGCAAGGGGTAAAACTTCCGGAGCGACGGGTCCAGCTCTATCACAAATACGTGGAGACGCTGCTATCGTCATGGAACCTGGCCCGGGGACTGGGCCGCCCTCCTACGCGAGACCTGGACGTGGTACAGACGGTGCGTATCCTGGCCCCGCTGGCCCTGTGGATGCACGAGAAAAGCCCCGGCGTGGGATTGGTGAAGCGGGAGGATGCGAAGCGCAAGCTGGCCGAGGTTTAGGCCCAGCAGGGAGACAGGGATCCCGAGCAGTCGGTGGAGCAGTTCCTGGAGGACGTGCGTGACTACGCGGGGATGCTCCTGGAGCGGGGTGCCGGGCAGTATGGGTTCATACACCTGACCTTTGAGGAGTACCTGGGGGCGGTGGGTCTGGCCCGCCTGGGCCAGGGGAAGACAGAGCCTGTGGTGGAGATCCTGGCAGAGCACGTGGGCGACCCGGCGTGGCGGGAGCTGGCCTTGCTGACCATTGGCTACCTGGGCATCGTGCAGCAGTGGGAGGAGGTAGCCAGCGCAGTGGTGGGCGAGTTGCTGGACCGACGGCCAGGGGAGCCTGGTGAGGCCGCGGTGCTCATGGGTGACGCGGTGGTGGATGCCTCGCCCGGTGGGGTGACCCCAGCATGCAAGGAGAAGGTAGTAGGCGTCCTCTTGAAGACCATTGAGGACGATGGGGTCAAGGCGCCTTTGCGCGCTGCCAGTGGCAGGGCCCTGGCCAGGCTGGGCGACCCCCGGCCCGAAGTGATGACCATAGAAGGTATGGAGTTCTACTATGTGCCGCCCGGTCCTTTCTGGATGGGCAGCGGGGACGAGGACGAGATGGCCTGGGAGGACGAGAAGCCCCTGCATCAGGCGGCCGTTCTTGACGGCTACTGGGTGGGGCGCTACCCGGTCACCAATGCCCAGTTTGGCCTGTTCATGGAACACGCGGACGGGTACTGGGCCGACATCTGGTGGGCGAAGGCGGGGTTGGAGTCGCGACAGGAGGGGGGTCCGTTAGACCTTGGGGAGCCCTGGAATCTGCCGAATCACCCGGCGGTAGTGGTCACCTGGTATGAGGCCCTGGCCTTCTGCCAGTGGCTCACCGTTGCCTTCCGCGACCGACTCCCCGAGCGGTACGCGGTTGCCTTGCCTACGGAGGTGCAGTGGGAGAAGGCGGCGCGGGGCGGC
>Ga0307437_1000423_pt1 | contig 34176 bp, 19 predicted proteins | sample SalMarWE160390MG_FD_202146 | JGI IMG/M metagenome (GOLD analysis project Ga0307437, IMG submission 202146) | Salt marsh sediment microbial communities from the Plum Island Ecosystem LTER, Massachusetts, United States - WE1603-90 | ecosystem: Environmental > Aquatic > Marine > Intertidal zone >...
CGGATACAAAAAGGGGTAAATTCATCGCTTTTGCCTGGGGTGCCAGCCGCATTATAGATGGTTTGGAAATGTGCCCCCAAGCCAACATCGATCTCTCCCATCTGGCCATTACAGGTTGCTCCTATGCCGGTAAAATTGCGCTCTTTTCCGGGGCATTCGACGAGCGTATCGCCCTTACTATTCCGCAGGAACCCGGCGGCGGTGGGGATGCGGCATGGCGAGTCTCGGAGACCTTGAGTGGTGTGGAGACCCTGAGGAGCGCCCAGGGTTATGCCTGGTATTACCAGGATCTCGCTGATTTCAACTATGCGGTCACCAAATTACCATTCGATCATCACGAGGTGATGGCGATGATAGCTCCCCGCGCTTTATTATTGATCGGAAATCCTACTATGGTATGGCTGGCAGAGGAGTCCGGTCACGTCGATTGCAAGGCTGCACACGAGGTCTGGAAAGCGTTCGGAGTACCCGACAGGTTCGGCTTCTCTAAGGTCGGGCACGATGACCACTGCGTACTTCCTGAGAGTCAGCGACCGGAAATAATAGCCTTCATAGAGAAATTTCTCCTTGGAGATACAAGCACGAATACTAACATTGAAATTAGTCCTTACGATCCGGATCTTACCCCCTGGATTCCCTGGGATACACCGGAGCTTGAAGAACCCCCATCTTTTATAGGTAATTTCGATCTTATCCAAAATGACCCTAATCCTTTTAATTCGGTCACTATCATAGATTATTATTTAAAGCAAGAAAGTCATGTTCAACTTTCCATTTATGATATTACAGGTAAGAAAATCAGAACTCTATTAAACGAACAACAAAGTGATGGCAAACAAACATTAACATTTGATGCATCTGAATTGGCAAGCGGTATTTATATTTATACACTAAAAGTTGGTAATTTTACAAAAAGTAGAAAAATGGTGCTATTGCACTAGGTGTAATAAATAGATTCTTCGAATCCAAGTTGAATAGATAAATAGCAAAATAGTAAAATAGTTCCCATTTACCCATTTCCCAATTTTCCCATTTTTCTAAGCCCGGTCTGCCGTCCTCGGTCATCGGTCTTTTTAGTTCATTTTATCTTAAAAAACTTTTAATGTAAGAAATTATTTTGTTCTTGAAAATATAAAGATAAAGGTGGTCTGTTGGGAACCAAATTATTTTTGGTTTTCCTAAAGCCCTGTGCAGACGGATAGTTGCTTTTCTCGGAATAATTAAGTCGAAAAAAGCGTTTATCATAAGGACTCTTTCCGGCTCTATTAAGGGTGCGAAAGAGAGAGGGTCGAAATAAAGGCATATTATATTGGTTTTAATGTCAAATGGATTCCCGCATTTTTTTACGGATTTTGTAAAAGGATGAAGGAGAGTTCTCGCTTGCAGACAACTCTCACGGGTTATATTTTTCTTTTTATATATATTTCTTACTTTAAACATAACCGGACTTTTCCAGGTAATCACACTATAATCACCTCCCGATAAGATGAAAACACCATTTTCAATTCGTTTATCAAGCCCCATTGCCATAATGGAAAACATGCTACCCAGACTTATTCCTATTATTGAAATTTCTTTATATCCGAGATTTTTTAATATGTTTACTGTTTTTATTATATCCAGAGTTCCCTGCCTGAAAAAATTGAAAGTAAAGATTCCGTCACCAAACGAAGTCAATAAATCTTTTTTAGTTTTCCTGTGTCTCTGATGGGGGAGATCTATATAACAGGCTCCTATTGTTTCGGGTACGACGCGTAAATAAGTATCCCATTTTGACCCGACTTCCATTCCGAGGCCATGAACAAGTATGCTAGCTTTTGACCTTTTTTCTGTATCTTTAAGTAAAAGGTAAACAGTATCGTTTTTTTTATTAAAAGTATTGACTTCGGATTGGAATCTAATTTCAAAAAGATTGTTTTTTAATTTGTTTTTTCTAAGTGAGGGTATTTCTTGGAAAATATTTTTGGGAAGTAACATTGACTGAACTCAAAAAAATCAGTCAATCCAGTATAATATTCTTCCGCAGTTGGGACAGGTAATCACTGACTTATTTTCCTGATCAGCTGATATCATCTGTGTGGGTAGAAGTAAGTAACAGCCCTGACATATATTGTTTACTACAGGAACTACCGCACTGCCATATCTTTTGGTTAGTCTGCTGTATTTCCTGTAGATATGGTCTTTTAGCTGAGAGACAATACTCGCCCTTGCTTCTTCCATTTTTTTTATATTATCTATCTCAAAACCGACCTCTTCTTCTTTTATTCTATCCTTACGTAAAATATCCAGTTCCTGCAGGGAAATTAAAAGTAAAAGTTGTTTATCCATCTACACTCCAAAAAGTTTACTGAGTTCGGCTTTAAAATCTTCCTCGTTATCAACTGAGAATAATTTTTCATCTGTAGAAATCTCATTAAATGCTTCAGCTATTTTACCCAGTAGTATTAGATATTCTCTTTTGTATGCATACGGGGGAGCCACTAATAAGAAAACTAGATTTACCTTTTTTTTATCCTGCGCACCAAAATTTATTGGTTTCGTGAGGCGACCAATTGCTACCATTAACTCTTTGATTACCAGACTTCTTGTATGAGGTATTGCTATACCGTTACCTATACCGGTAGAACCAATTTTTTCTCTCTGGATAACAGCATTTATAAGCATTTCTTCTTTATCTTTATCTACCTTTAGAGTTTTTACTAATTCGTTTATTATTTGAAATTTTTCTTTGACGTTAACGTTCAAACTTATTTTCGCGTTTTCGAGTATTTTTTTGATTAGACTTTTTTCCATAACTATTTTAAGTATAATATCCTTTGACCAGTTGTCAATACCTATTTTTAATCCCTTGAACCCACACCCAAAAAATTATTATCACACGGAGGCGCAAAGGACACAGAGTCTCCGCCACATCCCATTTTAAATTATATTTATTAAAACTCCAAACCACAACCGATTCTCCGAAAACTTTTTCCGGAAGCTGCTTGCAAACACTTGACGGAATTATCAATTTCAACTATATTCATTTTAAGTGGGCTAAGATAGACAAAGACTAGTTTAACTAAAAGGAGGAAAATTGAAAAACAGAAAAATTTTTCTTTTTAACTTAATACTTGTTTTAATGATCTTTAGTTGTTCAACATATAATACAAAGGTCGAACAAATTCAGAACGGAGTTAAGATTGAGGGTGCCGAACTTAATTTGAAAGCTCAATTTTATGCGGACAATATTGTTCGTGTTGTTAAATGGCTGCCTGACGAATCGCCGGAAAAATTAAGTTTAGTAGTTCTTAAGGATACTCTCCCAACTGTAAAGATAAAGTTTGAAGAAAACAGTAAAGAAGTTATTCTCAGTTCAGAAAAAATTACCTTGAATATATCAAAAGAAGATGTAAAAATCGAGTATTTAACACCCGATAATGAAATCATTTTAAAAGAAAATGGAAAAGCAAAAATTACGTCCGTTGAGTATGAGTACGAAAAAGCATTTAGCGTTAAGCAAAAATTTATACTAAACCCGGAGGAAGGAATTTACGGACTTGGGCAGCACCAGTATGGGTATATGAATTATCGCAACCGGGAAGTTGTGCTCGTACAGACAAATACTGATGCGGTCGTACCATTTCTTATTTCGACCCGTGGGTATGGAATTCTCTGGGATAATTATTCCAAAACCATCTTTGAGGATAATGATAAGGAAACTTATCTCTGGTCTGATGTGGCTGATAATATCGATTATTACTTTATTTATGGCGAGAGTATGGATGGAGTAATTGCTTCTTACAGAAATCTTACCGGGCAGGCTCCCATGTATGGCAAATGGGCTTATGGATACTGGCAAAGTAAAGAACACTACGTGAGTCAGAATGAATTATTAGGTATAGCTCAAGAATACCGCTCTCGCAGGATTCCTATTGATAATATAATTCAGGATTGGCAGTACTGGGGAGATAACGACAAATGGAGCGGAATGGTATTCGATAAAGAAAGATATCCTGCTCCTAAGGAGATGATAGGCTCAATTCACGATTTGAATTATCACGTCATGTTTTCTGTCTGGCCGGGACTCGGACCCAATACCGAAATTTATAAAGAAATGGAGAAGAAGGGATATCTATTTAATGTTGTGGGATGGGCAAGTTTTAAGTATTACGATGCTTTTAACTCTTCCGCCAATGACGTGTACTGGAAATATTTAAAGAAGGGATTGTTTTCTATAGGGGCGGATGCCTTCTGGGTTGATTCTCCGGAACCGGATATAATAAACGCGACAACAAAAGAATCCCAGGAGTATGAAATGAAAAAGGTTGGCACTAATAATCTTGGGTCCTGGGCATGGTATCTTAATGCCTATTCTCTGGTTATGATGGATGATTTATACGAAAATTTGAGAAAGGAAACCGATAAGAAAAGAGTTTATATGCTCACTCGCTCAGCATTTGCGGGTCAGCAGCGGGACGCGACCACTACGTGGTCGGGTGACATCGGAGCCAGCTGGGAGATTTATAAAAAACAGATTGCTGCCGGCATTAATTTTTGTATGTCAGGTCTCCCATACTGGACTTTCGATATAGGTGCTTTTGTAATAGGTGCTTATGGGGGTGTTTTTTCCGGTGGGGGAAAGGATCCGGCTTATCAGGAGCTTTATGCGCGGATGTTTCAGTTTGGCGCTTTTTGCCCAATTTTCCGCGCACATGGGTCCGAGACACCACGGGAGATTTGGGAATTCGGCGAATTCACAGAATCGATGATAAAAATAGATAATTTACGCTATCGTTTACTTCCCTATATTTATTCTCTCGCCTGGAAAGTTACCAATGAAGGTTATACAATTATGCGCGGTTTGCCTATGGACTTTACGGATGATGCGAAAACCTATTGGGTAGAGGACCAGTTCATGTTTGGCCCTTCTATAATGGTCTGTCCGGTAACGGAATATATGATTCATCGTCCGCCGGAAAATAGCGTTCTTATAAGCCCGGAACATTTCAAAACAAAAGACGGTAAACCAGGAGTACATGTTAAATATTATCAAGATCCGGAATTCAAGAATCTAACTCATGAGCAGATTGAGTCAAATATCAATCATCTCTGGTATACGGGTAGACCGGATTATATGACCGATTCCGCTTTTTCCGTCAGGTGGAAAGGCGAACTCATTCCGTCTGAAACCGGTAAACATCAATTTCATTTGAAAAGTTATGACGCCAAACGTATTATCTTAGACGGAAAAGAGCTTCCTTACGTTTATACGAGTGTCGAGCAATATACGGATTCTGTCAATTTAAAAGCGGGCAGAGAATACGATTTTATTTTGGAGATGCAGAACCGCTCTACGGGCGCGGCAAAGATGAAACTTTACTGGAAAACACCTTCTATATTCGAAAAAGAAAAACTTGTAAAGGAAAGTGAAGAAACAAGAAACGTCTATTTGCCTGCCGGAAGTAATTGGGTGGATTTCTGGACGGGAAAAACTCATTTAGGAGGACAAAAAAATGTTGCCGACGCTCCTATTAGTAAAATCCCGTTATTTGTTAAGGGAGGCTCAATACTTCCAATGGGTCCATTTATTCAGTACGCAGATGAAAAAGAAGCTGACCCAATCGAACTTCGAATATACCCGGGTGGCGACGCAAGTTTTACATTGTATGAGGACGAAAACGACAATTATAATTACGAAAAAGGTATATACGCGACTATTACTTTTTACTGGAACGATAAAAAACGGGAACTTACTATTGGTGACAGAAAAGGGTCTTTTCCGGGTATGCTTGATAAAAGAACGTTCGAGATCGTTCTCGTAAAAGAATGGCATGGAATAGGAATAGAAATAACAGAGAATCCCGATAAAGTTATTTTATATAAAGGTAAAAAACTTACCATTAAATTTAAATAAGTAAATATGTAACATAATATTTTTAAAACATGGAGGTATAAATGCCACGTAGCATAATAAATGTTTTTATTGTTTTTTCTCTCATAATAATCGGATGTGGGGGTACGAAAGAAGAAACTCTGTCCATCGATTCAGCTTTAATTACCGGCGAGTATAGCGTTCCATCCTGTCCGGATTGGCTCCACACCGCGGTATTTTACCAGATTTATCCTCAGACTTTCTATGATTCGAATGGGGACGGAATTGGTGATCTGGAAGGGATTATTCAGAAGTTGGATTATGTAAAAAATCTCGGAGTAGACGGTTTCTGGATAAATCCATTTTTCGAATCTCCTTTCAACGATGCTGGTTACGATGTATCGGATTATTACAAGGTGGCTCCTCGCTACGGCACAAATGAAGATGCGAAACGTATGTTTGAAGAAGCAGAAAAACGTGGATTAAAAATACTATTCGATTATGTTATCAGTTACACAAGTATTGAACATCCTTGGTTTCAGGAATCTGCGAAACAAGAAAAAAACAAATATTCAAATTGGTATATCTGGACTGATAATACCTGGTTAAATCCGACGGAGGAATATAGAGATGCATTTATAAAAGGTTACAGCAGACGCAACGGTCAATTTATGCGTAATTTCTACTGGAGTCAACCGGCATTGAACTTCGGATTTGCCGAGCCAGAAGAAGACTGGATGTTACCAGTCGATCATCAGGATATCCTCGCAATGCAGGAGGAGCTGAAAAAGGTATTGCGGTTCTGGATGAACATGGGCGCTGATGGTTTTAGAGCAGATATGGCAGGTGCTTTAGTGAAAAACGCCAATGTAAAGGAAGGAGACGAGATTTTTAACACCAGAGATGAAGGAACTAAAATATTCTGGAATAAAATACGCAATATCATCGATAAAGAGTATCCCGGTTCGTTCATGGTGGCAGAATGGTCCTATCCCGCATCGGCTCTGGATGGGGGAGGGTTTCATGCCGATTTTTATCACTGGTTTTCTGAATACAATGACCTTTTGCAGAAAGAAAGCTGGCGAATCCTGAACGGATATTCAGAAGGCCACAGCTTCTTTGATAAAGAGGGAAAAGGAGATATTACTAACTTCCTAAAGAGCTATTTGGACCAGTATAATAAAACCAAAGGCAAGGGATATATCAATCTTCCTCTTGGCAATCATGATCTTTCCAGGCTCAATATCGAGCGTTCAACCGAAGATCTTGAAATTATTTATGCCTTCTCTCTTACTATGCCGGGAATACCCTTTATCTTTTACGGTAACGAAATTGGTATGCGTCAGCTTTACGGATTACCCCATGTAGAAGGCGCTTATAAGCCCAGAGCGGGGGGGAGGACTCCCATGCAATGGACCGGAGGAAAAAACAGAGGGTTTTCAACTGCTAACCTTGAAAAATTGTATTTGCCGGTTGATACAGCTTCGGGTGCGCCCAATGTAGCAGACCAGGAAAAAGACCCCAATTCATTGTTGAATAGGGTGAGAAAGCTCATTCAGTTGCGAAAGAGAGAAAAAGCCTTAATTGCATATGCTGAATTTGTACCGGTATATGCCAAAGAAAATACGTATCCGTTTATATATGCTCGTGCATATGAAGATGAAATGATATTGGTGATACTTAACCCGGCTGCCAGAGAAGGAAAAGCTAAATTTAGCTTGAAACCTATCGTAAGTAGCTATGAACTGTTAGCGGGAACAGAGATGGAAATAGAGAACGATGGGGTAGAGTATCAGGTTATCGCTCCGGCACGGAGTTACGCAATATATAAACTCGTGAAATAAACGGAAAATTTTTATTTCACTGCTATATCTACCGAAGCAGATTCTAATCCTTCGGAAGTGGCTTCAAGGGAAATGTTTCCGCATTTTTCTTTTGCCTGCACAACCACAAGACAAATGCCATTAAATGCTTTTCTGTAATTTGCTTTAAAAGGTTCGTGGCTCGTTTGGCTTCCGTTATCAACTCCGGCAATAAAACCTTCTCCCTGTATCTTGAAATTGATTAGGTTATCAGCGTGGGGCACCAACGTTCCTTCCCCGTCGACTACTTTTACAGTTACGAATGAAAGATCACTTCCATCGGCATTAATCTGGCTACGGTCAGGATCCAGGACAATCTTTGCCGGTTCTCCGGCAGTCTTTATCTCTTTTGTAAGCGGCTTTTCACCTTCTTTTGTCGCAACGGCTTTTATCGTACCGGGCGTGTAGGTTAGTCGCCACACTAATTGATAATCATCTTCGGTTTTTTGTCTCTTACCACACGATACACCATTAAGGAAAAGCTCTACTTCATCATAATTCGTATATGCCCATACATCTATCGTTTTGCCTTCTTCCCAGTTCCAGTGAGGAAAAATATGCAAAACGCACTTTTCTGTCCATTCAGACTGGTAGAAATAATAGCCGTTCTTCGGAAAACCTGCTAAATCCATAATGCCAAAATACGAGCTGCGTGCAGGCCAGTCGTAGGGGGTGGGCTCTCCCAGATAATCGAATCCGGTCCATATATACATACCGGAAATAAAATCATATTTTTTTACTATTTTCCAGGTTTCTTCATGGGTGGTGCCCCAGGGAGTACTGCAGTTGTCGTAAGAAGAACATGTGTAATCAGGGTTTCCGTCCAGTAAAGGTAAGTCCCATCTGGGAGGCCAGCGTCTTATGCTGTCCGAAGGCATATCGTACGAGCCACGGGTTGCCAGGGCTGAATTTGTTTCTAAGGCTATAAAAGCTTTTCCCGGATATATTTTTGGAATTTCCGGATATTTCTCATGGCTATAGTTATAGCCTATTATATCCAGAGCGCCAGACTTGATAACCGGATTTGAAGGTTCGGTACTGTTGCATGCCGATGTAACAGGGCGTGTTGGGTCGAGATTTTTTACTATAGATGCAAGTTTTTTTGCGATTACCGAACCGCTGCTGTCCTCTTTATCCCATTGTTCTATAACTTCGTTACCTATACTCCAGATAAACACACTTGGATGGTTACGGTCTCGTTTAATTAAGTCTCTTAAGTCTTGTTTGTGCCATTTTTCGAAATGCAGATGATAATCAAATTCGGTTTTACCCTTTTCCCACATATCGAATGCTTCATCCATTACAATGAAACCCATTCGGTCGCACAAATCCAATAATTCAGGTGCCGGTGGATTGTGTGAAGTTCGAATGCCATTGCAACCCATTTCTTTTAATATTTCAAGCTGACGTTCAAGAGCACGTGTGTTTACAGCAGCTCCCAGGCATCCAAGGTCGTGGTGGTTACACACGCCTTTGATTTTAATGGGTTCTCCGTTAAGAAAAGAACCTTTCTCGGAGTCGAAATTAAAATAGCGTATACCAAAAGGTGTTTCATAGTCATCTGATATTTTCCCGTTATACTCAATTTGACAGATAGCTTTATACAGGTAAGGATTTTCGACAGACCATAAATTCGGATTGGTTACTTCTAATTCCTGTTCAATAGGAGTAACAGAATCTTTTAAAGTTCCGGTAGAAGTAAAACTTGCAACCTTTTTTCCTTCAGCGTCATAAATAGTAGTTTTTAAAGTTATTTGCTGTTTTTTCTCTGATTTTTTCTTTATGTCAGTTTTAATATTTACCTGGGCAGAATTTTCTTTAATCTCAGGTGTCGTTACAAACGTTCCCCAGTGGTCCACAAAAATCTTGCCGGTATGAACCAGCCAGACATTTCTGTAAATTCCCGAGCCAGAATACCATCTTGAATTTGGTTGCTTGGAATTATCAACTTTTACTGCAATTACGTTTTCCTTTTCTTCGTAGTTAAGGTAAGGAGTTAACTCGTATCTGAAAGAAATATAACCATACGGCCTTTTTCCCAGATAATATCCATTTATCCACACTTCGCTGTTTTCATAAATGGCGTCAAAGTCAATAAAAATCAATTTATCTTTTTCCGTCTCAGGAATAGTAAATGTCTTTCTATACCATCCTATCCCTCCGGGTAGAGCTCCTCCTCCGGGAGTGGCAGGATGTTCATTGCTAAAGTTCCCTTCGATACTCCAGTCATGCGGTAAATTTAGGGTTCTCCATTCGGAATCCTCAAATTCGTACTTCTCCGCGTTGTTCACATTTCCTAAATGGAATTTCCAATTCTCGCAGAAATTTTCGGTTCTTCTTTCCTTTAAAGTAACCCTGGTACAGTGGCTAAAAAATGTAAGCAACAAGAGAGAAAGAGATATTATTTTAAAGCCTATTTTAATTTTCATAAACGAGACTCCTTTTATTTAACTAATGTAAATTTCAATGGTACTCTAATCCATCTTAACAGACTGGGCGGAACCATTATATTTTACTGTTTTATCCGGTTTGATATTAAAATCCAGTTTTACTTTTCTATCTTTAGAAATCCAGACGACATGAATAGTTCTTTCTTTTAGCATTCCTTGAAATTCTCCCTGTCTTTTCCCGATTATCAGAGTACGGGTTTTTTCATCATATTTAAAAGGTATAATTGAAAATGCTCCTTTTTCATAGTTATAATTCACGTTTTCGTCTTCATAAAGCTCAAAATTAGCATCTTTACCCGTGTAAACATACAAAATTAACGGATCAGCGGGCTTTTCGGTTGAATACTGAATTTCGGGACCAAATGGAATAATAGAACCCTCCTTTACAAAAATCGGTATATCTTTGTAGGGCGCGGAAGCAATAACCGTTTTACCGCCAGAAAAATATTTCCCTGATTTTAAATCATACCAGCCTGGTCCGTCTGGTAGATAGACGGCGCGTTTCCGCACCTTGTATTTGGTTACCGGGTTGATTAAGAGTGCCGGACCGAACATAAATTGATCACCAATATTTAATACTTTCTCATCATATCCAAAATCCATAACAAGAGCGCGCATTATTGTATAATCCCTTTGTGTAACCATGCCTGTTAGAGAGTAAATATAAGGCATTAGCCTATAGCGTAATTTGTCGTAATATAACATCGATTGGTAAGCGGGATGATCAGGAGGTGCAACGTAAAAAATTTCGCGATAAGGGTATTCTCCGTGTACTCGCAGTATTGGACAAAAACCAGCGAACTGAAACCATCTCGTCATCAATTCTTTCCACTCAGCCAGATCTTCGCCTTTTGCGTCCATATAGCGAGACTCAACGGAAAATCCGCCGACATCCGTTGTCCAATAGGGGATACCGGATAAACAGAAATTTAATCCAGCGGTAATTTGTGCCTCAAGGTCGTACCATCGTGCTGCAACGTCCCCGCTCCATGTGGCTGCAGCATATCTCTGCTGTCCGGGGAAAGCCGACCGTGTTAGAATAAAGACTCTCTGGTCGGGTTTTGTTTCGCGCTGACTTTCGTAGATTCCTTTGGAATTAACTAAAGAATATGTGTTTCTATATCTTGCTCCGGTCCCCATAGCAGTAGGGTGCATACGCAGGCGGGTTTCGTTCCTCGAAAGATTCGATTGAATATCCGGTTCGGTACAATCCAACCACCATGCATCGAATCCCTTGCTGAACAGATGTTCGTTAATTTGCTCCCAAAATAAATCTCGAGCCGCTTTGCTGTACGGGTCGTAGAATGTTGAAACATATCCCGGACCAACCCAGTCTTTTTGCTCTTTTTCTACGTTCCGCATGTAAAGCCATCCTTGTTCTTTGAATTCTTCATAATGTTCAGTACCGACGTAAAACTTTGGCCATACGGATATCATAATACGAGTGTTTAGGTTGTCGTGAAGCTCTCGTACCATACCATCGGGGTCCGGAAAGCGGGTGGAATCGAATTCGTGAGAACCCCATTTATCTTCTTCCCAGTAAAACCAGTCCTGAACGATATTATCGAGAGGTATCTTTCGTTTACGGAATTCCCTAATGACCGATAGCAATTCTTCCTGTGTTTGATAACGTTGTCTGCACTGCCACAGGCCCATAGCCCACTTAGGCATCATGGTTGCCTTACCAGTGATTGTACGGTATCCCTTTATTACTTCATCCGGGTTATCACCATAAATAAAGTAATAATCGATTCCGTCGGCCACTTCCGAATAAAGAGATAAACTATTTTTATATAATTCTTCTTTGGGACCTAGATGTTTAAGTCCAATGAATCCTCCGTTCGGAATCCATTCTATTTTTATTGAATAACGTTTACCGGCTTCCATCGGCAGACGCAACAGATGTGTCCAGGGCAGCCAGTTTTGCCGCCATGCGTTGACAACGAGTTCTCCGTTTAACCACATCTTTGTATAGTTGGATGAGTAAAGCCTGAATTTATGAACACCGGTTTCCCGACACTCGATTTCTCCGCTCCAGCGGATACTGCCTGTATTTATGTTGAAATTTTCGGGAAAAGTGTCATGGACGTCAATAAATTCGTACTCTATTCGTGGTTCCCTGCGGGACGTTAAAAGTGTTTTAAAATTCGATTTCTCGAAGTATTCGGCAGTGAGCCCTCCTTCTTTACCTTCTTTGTCGTATAATTTTAACGTCAACAACGATTGATAATCACGTATATCTCCGAATTTAGTACGCGAATTATTATCCCAGAGGATTCCGTAATTTTTACTGGAAACTAAAAAGGGGAGAGCAACGACAATATTATACTGCCATAAATCCACATCGTGTCCTTTGTAGTTCATGATGTTGTTCTGGTGCTGTCCTAACCCGTAAAATGCTTCATCGGCGGGTGAGTTAAAAATCTGTTGAATGTGATGGGTTTTCTCTCCCATAACTTCCGCGGGTGTAATTATTTTGCTATCTTCCGCTGTCTCTTCCAGAATTAATTGACCATTTGCGTTATAGAAAGCGATAGTGCCTTTTTCCCTGTGTACTTTAACCGTGACTTTAGAAGTAGAAAGTACGATTTCACTATCTTTCTCTTCGAGCGACCACGGTAATGCTTCCCAATTGGTTTTGTCGACCATGAGACTGGTACGGTTTGAAAAGTATTCTTCCGGAAAGAAATAATAATTAATAATATCCTTGAGGGATAATTGCCACGGCACATATATCCATTTGTCTGTTATCATGACAGGACGGGTAGCCGTTACACGAATAATATTCTCGGAGCATACCTGAATTCTCATTAAACTGGGGTCCGTTGTATTTTCGCTTTTAAGTCTAATCATAACGCCGTCAGATATTTTTTTATATTGACAGTTTAAACCACCGAACAAAATTAAAATCATAAAACAAAATAGTACTTTTGATTTTTTTATTTTCATTTACCCCCCATCTATAGATATAAAGTCGACTTTTTGTTCTTTTTTTAAAAAAAATATCTAATTTAATGTTACCGCCTTTTTTTAGTAAATCAAATATCAAAATTCAAAAAGCAAAATGACAGATAAAAATGCAAAATTCACTCTTCCCCTAACCCGAAAAAACCAAAAACATTTGTGCTATTTGTGTAATTTGTTGTTTCTTTGTTTTTCAAATCATTTTTAAACTTTGGTTTGTCATTTTACATTTTCATATTTAATTTTTGCATTTTAGCGGTTTTGCCGCGATATGTTATTTAAGAGAAATGCTTAGACTTACATCCTGATTTCCTGGTAATTCCAGAAGACATTTATCCGGCTGCTCGTCAAATCGTATAATTTTTAATTCTTCATTATTGCCTGGTTTTATTGTTTTTATTTCAGCAGGTACTTTTAGAGTCACTTCTTGTTTAATAGATGAGTGCAAGATTATAGAGATGTCTTTTTTATCCCATTGTAGACTTTTTATTTCTATCTGACCTCTAAGTAAAATTCCTTCGATTTTACCGGTTGACCAGGTGAAAGGTAGTGCCGGCAGTAATGAGATGAAGTGTGGCTCAGAATAAACAAGCGTCCGTATAATGGCAGCCTGAAATCCTCCACTCAGGTCTGTATTAAATAGAGAACCCGGGTCATGTAGACTTGCAAGAGAATTTGTCCAATACCTGCTTGCCATCCAGTTGATTAACTCTTCCGTTATTTTAGCATCACCAAGATTTGCCGCTACGAATGTCATCTGCACCATGCCAAAAACCATTACGCCGCCGTTGTCCTTTCGCCGGATCTTCATTCGTTCCTCGATGGCGACTTTAGCGGCTTCTATCAATTTTGGATCAGCGGCAATATCCGGATCAATCATATCATACAATCCGTAAAGATGAGACACGTGCCGGTGAGTGTAATTATCTTTAAGACCCGGCCACAACCATTCTCGTAGCGCACCGTCTTCGTTAATTTCATAAGCGGGCATTTTTGACAGCATATCTTTCCATTTAGCAATCTTTTCCTGGTCAGTCTTTAAAGTTTCAGCTGCATTAATGCAATTTCTCAGGAGTTGCTTCGTCACCATCACATCTATCGTTGAGTTAATACAAGCTTGAGATGGGGAATTGGCAGGATTATTCTCAGGGGAATAGGAAGGGTTAAATACATATTTCCCATTTTTTCCGACTGTTAAAAAATCTTCGTAGAATAAAGCCACTTCTTTCATAAAAGGATATGCTCGTTTAGCAAGAAAATTTTTATCGCCGGTATAAAGCCAGTAATCATAATAAAAATTAGCAGCCCAGCCGGCTCCTGCAGTCCAGAAAGTCATACACCAGGTTTCACTGAAATGGATATCCCAGCCAAGAGTGCTGGTACGGGATGGAATATGAATACCGCGGCATCCATACAATCGCCTGGCATTATCACGATAATAAGGCAGCATTTTATCCTGGTAATCAAAATATGCTATTAAAAGTTCAGGCATGTTTCCGCACAGAAAACTCGAAATGGCAACCTGCAGATTACCATTCTGTGTAAAATCCGACGACCAGGGAGGAGTCCAGTTGCCGTTCCAGATTCCCTGCAGATTCGGCGGGTTAGTGCCGGTAGCGCATAAAATATTGTATCGAGCGGCATCGAATAACTTTTCGATGATGGCAGGAGTTACCTGTTTCCTGGCTTTCAGAATCATTGCTTCGGCATCGAGTAAATGGTCTTCACCTCCTCCCAAATCTAGTGTGACTCGATTGAATAATTCGCCATGAATTTTTATATGTCTTTCTAACAGCATTTCGTAATCTATTGGTTCAGCTTTCAGTGATTGTTTCATGCTTTTAACATTTGAATTTGTCCAATCATAATTTGGTTTAATACTTACAAGAAGCAAAACTTCGTCAGCGTCTCTTATAACAATTTTGTTTTCTTCAACGGTTGAACTACCACCCTTTTGAATTACCCGTCCGACACCTTCATATCCCTCGAGGCTACCTTCCCATCTGCGCTTAAAACTACTGCGGTAAGTTAGCCATTCATTGGATACCTCTGCGGATGTTTTTTCAGTTGATCCGTTTACGAATTCGCTCTGGTCCCATTCGTACGGTCTCTGGGTAAATCTAAAATCGCAATTGATTTTATACGTACCACGTATGGAAAGTACGACTATATTATCTGAACGGGATACAAAAAGCTTTCTTTGAAATTTACCGCCGGTATCCTCCCAGGAGACAATGCACTCTCCCGTTTCGAAATTAACTGACCGGGCATAGTGTTTAATATTAGATGGTAGCATATTGAGCCGAATGTCGAACGCCGGCATGTATGGATCGGTCCATCGTAAACCACCATATCCTTCTTTCTCACTTTGTTCAACCGGAATTTTTGTTGCCTTTTCGTATTTACCCTCAAGCAACAACTGCCTTATTTTATCCAGGCGGCTTGCCTGGTCGATCGGTTTGACAGGGTAATTTGCCGGCAGATACAACAATGCGTGGTTCAGAATGATATTCTCATCGTGTGGTCGCCCAATCACCATCGCGCCGACCGTACCGTTACCGGAAAGTAGAGCCTCTTCCCACGACCGGGCGGGTAGCCAGCTTGTAAATCCGCGATCGGGCGAATTGAAATTCAATTCCTTAGCTTGAAGTTGATGAAGTGGACTCATAACAAAAAACAATGCACAAAAAAGCTTTATTTTATTTAGCAAGGAACAACTCATAGCGAATTCCTCTCTTAGCCTACGTCTATTTATACTCACTAAACTGTATGACCTTAGAACGATACTCCAAGTGTTACTCTGTTTACGAGGTCAAAAGCGCCAAATGCATTATAGGCATAATCGAGCTTAACGCCTCTCGCATATATACCTACACCAGCGCACATTCCTTCTTCATCATAGTTAAACTTATACCCGGCTCTCAGTTTTAATACGCCTATGCTATATTCTCCGCCGATTTGTATTCTTTCAGTATAATCCCTTGGATGAGAAGCATCTATAGCTACAAGAAATGATTGACCCGGATGTTCTCCGAATAAGTCCAGAATATCCATCCCTATGCCTATTTTGAATGTAAGTGGAAGTTGGAAACCATATTCCTCATATTTGACCGCACTGGAGAAATTGCGTACTGACATACCAAACCGGAAACTCTTAAATCCGGGATAAAAGATTGTACCAAGGTCATAAGCTAATGTAGAAAGTTCGTTTATCTGAGTATACAGTGAATCCGTTTCCGGTTCTAACATCGGGTTGGAACCAAGATGCTGATACGCGTATTTAACATGACCTCCTATCATAAATTTGTCCGTAAATTTACGACCGTATGCTAAACCCATGGCAAATGCACTTACATCTACAGGACCTGTATCTTCATAGCCCTTTTCATTTTCTGTGGAAACGACGGTTCCAAAGATTTCTCCATAGTCGGGGGCGGGAATAAGACTCAACCCAAAATTTCCCCATGTACCGCCATTTATTACTATACCCACGGCATTATAAGCTATATCGGCGAACCACTCTGTCCTGGAAACAGTTATATCGAACATCCTGGCTTCCATCTGAGCAATACCAGCAGGATTATGGAAAATAGCATCAGCGCCTTCGGAAATAACAGTGAACGCTTCGCCCATGGCCGCAGGCCTGGCTCCAACGCCAACGTCGAGAAAATCAAGACCTGCCTGTCCTAACTTCTTTACGGCGAACGATTGAAAAGGCGTTATCAGAATTAAAGTCAATATTAATAAAAATCCTATCAGTTTTTTCATCATTCCCCCCTTACCTGACTATTACAAATTTTACATTTTTAGATTTGCCGGTTTTAATATTTGTTATATGCGCAATATAGATACCGCTCACAACCATCTGCCCTGAATCTGTTGTCAGGTAATGTTGATGGGTAACATCCGACCACGCTTCTCCTCCGGAACCATCAGTGTGGTTGAGAGTTTTAACAAGGTCGCCTGACTCATTGTATATAGCGATAGTACATTCCGGGGGCAGGTTCACAAACATTAGCTTGTATTCGGCACCTGTATATTGAATTCCTGCTTCTCCGGCTTTCATGCTGTAAGGATTCGGGACCACGCGGATACTATCAAGATCCTCGCATGCCGGAGCGTTAAGTGTTGTTGAAATAGTGGTTCTGGTGAGCCACTTGCTGCTTTCAAGAGGTTCAGTTGTTCCATCATAATCCGTTTCTCCACCTCTATCAAACGCAGAGATGTAATAATAATAGTCCTGCCCTCTCTGTGCCGTTGTATCGTCAAATGAATTTTCGATTGACCCACTATATGCTACATCTCCTCCGGGGTTTCCACCGCCGCACTGGTATATAAGCTCCCATTCACCTATGAAACCCGCCCTCGAGTAAGTTGGTCCGGGATTCCCTAAAGCTCTGTATACTCTGTATCCGGCAAAATCTGAAGCGGATTCAGATTGAGTTCCCCAGTTTAGCTCTATTCTGTCTGGTCTTGAAGCAACATGGAAGAACTCGGGTGGTGGAGGAGGAACAGGAGCGCTGTATCCATTATCAAAGTTCCATTGAGCTGCCAGCGCGTTTTGTTTTACAGAATCCAGTACAGAATAAATCCATTCATCTTTTGCCAGAGTTGCTGAATCCGTAATCGGATCCGGAGCCCCTTCCCAGATGTTGGGGTGTTCATACCACTTATGAGGGCAATTATGCTCACCGTCGTAGCGAAGGGTTCCTGCCAACCATGCCTGACCTATCTCATAACAACTCCGAGCGTCCAATCCACCTAAAGCAAGTACCTGTACCAGCCTTATCGAATCACCTGTCTCGAGCTGATACGGTCCAAAACTGGATTGCGCCGGAGCATGCCAGACTGTATACCACGATATATCAGTGGGTATGGTACCCGGTAAATCGGCAGATGGGACGTTATGGTATGTATTGGGAAAAGGATCGCCTATCCAATAATGCATAGGGTCAGAGGAGGGAATATCCTGCATAAGATACATATCACCGTCATATAAAGGGTCGGGGTTTACCGTTTGTCCGTATTTCATAACATTATAAACTACTTCCCATTCCGCCTTAGAGTGTTCACCCGAGTGATACTTGAATGGGGCGTCGTTACAATCGCAGTTGCTGTTACTTCTGGGCTGGATTGAGTCGTCTGCTACCGGGTTGTTTGGGAACTGAGCTCCCACAGGATGAAGACCATCACTGGTTTTAGGCGCGAATATGGTAGCGCAAGTAATATTTGTTGATTCATCTATATAACCACGGTCATATTGCCCGGAGATTTGATCCCAGGAAAGCCCCAGCGCCCAAGTACCGGGCATGCACCCTCCGGGTATTGGAATGGTATACCAGAATTGAGCTCTAAGAGGCATTGAATCAAGCTGTTCGGGTGTAACACCCCACCAGTCAGTCCACGTGTTTGTTCCCCAGTCTACCTCCATCGCCATAAACTGTGCTTGTCTTGTTATGTACAACGAATCGAGACTTTCTCCGTCAAGCTCGATTTCTTCATCTTCATCAGTATTTCCGGTATTTATAAAAGTCCAGTCGTAAACAAGGTAGTCATCATGATTCTTACCCGTCCATACTAAATATCTGGCGTGGATATCCAGTCCCATCCATGTTCCAATATAAGATTCCACTATTGCATCAGCTGTACAATCGGAATTTTTACCAAAGTTCTTAATGTGTTCGGGGTCAACCTTTTCTCCAGACATTACCGGCGGTTGAAGAGGTGCTCCATCTACTATCACCTCAGGCGGTTGATATCTATAATACTTACGTATCATGGTTCCGCCTTCTCCCGGACGAGAAAACATCTTTTCCGGTGCTTCGTATACCTGCCACTCACCGAAGGGAGCTCCAGCCAGTCTTATTCTTCTTCCTTCAGGATCAGCCACTAAAGAGTCAGGACCCTGCCAGTTTACCACTCCCAGGCGGAGACCAAAACAATGGCAAATATTAAAATAATCCTCATCAACTTTTGGATAAGCTATAGATAGACGGTTAGTTGCCTCAGTCTGACGACCGGTCGCCATGAGCTTTATCCAGAAGTTATTAACTTTAAGTTCTCTCTTAAAATCAGCATAGGCTGGTGAGGGATGGATAAAAATCTCTACCAGAAAAATAGTAAGTAATATATACAAAAACCTTTTCATTATTCTTTCCTCCTTTTACATTTATACATTAAAAGTCCAGTTTGACGCCAAAAACAAGCATTCTTGGATGATGAAATGCCAGGAAAGTGATGTTCGGATCGTTAATGTACGGTTTCTCATCGCTGCAGAGGTCTCCTACTTTGTCATTGCCAGCTTCATATTGCTCGTTATCTTCAAATAAAGGGTCATCATATATCTTCAACTTCAGCGAATTTAGATACCATGTTTTATCATCTCCGGGTCCAAAACCATTAGGATCTAAATACTTCCAGTCGAGGAGATTCTGGACTTCCATGAATACATTCATATTTATACCGGCGTATGAAATAGTCTTGTTGAGCTTGGCATCTAAGGTTCTCCATGGCTGCCATTGTAAATTTCCCTGAAATCTTGGTAATTCAATGTTTATAGGCCAGTTTTCATACAAGCCGGCTTCCCACTCATATAAGAAAGAAAAATTAAATCCTCCTAGAATTGCTCCCCATTCTCTGGGAGAAGAGAATTGGATAAAAGCATTCATTCTTGGTTGTGGGAGAGGGGTTTCCTGGATAGGGTCGCGCATCCCCTTTTTTTGGTTAGTAGCTAGATTTTCATAGTAATGTTCTCTTCCAACCGTTCCCGATGTTTTTACCATATAATCATAGTTTATCCAACCTTTAACAAATCTTCCGTATGATTTTTCGAATCTCAGTTCAAAACCTCTAATATCTTCATAGTTTTTATTTTCGACAGTCAAATAAAGAACTTCACTATAATAACTCTCGTGTTGTACCCAGGCGGTTTGTCTGTCCACGTCCTTATAGTAACCTGCCAGGTGAACTCTGAACATTTCTTTTATATTAAAATCAGCACCCAATTCATAGGCAACTGTCTTAGGCATGGCAGCGGAAGGATTGCCGATTGCCGCCATGGGATCTGACCGTTTACCGAAATGCATTAGATACATCTCTTTGGAAGGAGCCATTGAATAGAAATGACCGTAGTTGAAGTATAATTTCGCGTTTTCTGAAATGGGATGAGAAATACCTATTCGGGGACTCCACTGCATCTGATATTCCGCGGGTTCCATTATCTCAGAAGGCGGATTATCTGACCTTAATGTATCTTTAAGTGTACTTGTTAGAACCTGCGGATATTCTTCAACAGTTAGCCATTCACAGTTAGGATTGTTGTAATCCATTCGTAGGCCAATATTAGCAATAAAACCTTCGAATTCAAGCTTATCCTGAATGTAGGCACCGCCTCTTATAGGTTGATGGTTCCAGTCAATGAGCCAACCCTCACCGCCTGCATATCCCGGAAAGTTTTTTTCCGCATATGTGTACATATCATCAAAGTTTAAAATAAAGCCGCTTTTTACTTCATTGAATCTGTTTATCTGGCTTGTGATATCAAACTTTAGATTGTAAGTAGAAATCGAAGAAAGGTCGACCTGGCAGGCACCATTGCCGCCGGTAGCAGTGCCATCGGCGTTTGTTTTAGATTCGTCGTAAATATATCCATAGGGAGTCTCTGTAACTTCAACTCCACTCGGAAGTGTATAGGTCGTAATTGTATCTCTTTTAGGAAGTGCAGCTATACCCGGATCTATAATCTGCTGAAACGTGGTTTGGTCAGTATCAACACCAAAGATACCATTACACTTATTTTCAGAATCGATATGAGTAAATCTCAATTCATAAAAGGTGTTTGGACTTAAAGCATGACTGATTGAAACTCCTTGCATGTTCTTATCGATAATAGCAGGAGAAAAAGCGATGGGGTAGTAGAGAGTATTGAGACCCCACTCTCCATCCACATATTCTGAACTTTCTTTGTTAAACACATCATCTCCGCTCATGAAAAAGCCGCCAGGATCTCCTTTACCGTAAGAACCTCCTGCCAGGATACCAACACTTCCTCCTGATTTTTCTCCGGTTGCATAGGCTCCGAGGGTATAAACAACTTCTTTCATAGCTTCTACAGAGACTTTTATATTTTTGCTTAAATGAGAAGTAAGTTTTAAACTTGTGTTCCAATTATGATAGAATTCATGACCCTGGGTAACGGAAAGGCCAAATTGCTGATAATCGGTCTTGTAAGAGGCAAGAAATGCCAGATCCCCCAGATGCTTGCCTATAAGAGGTACGGGGCCTCCAAAGGAACCATCCACATTCCAGTCGGGTTCATTCCCATAAGACCTGTCCCTTGGATGACCCTGGTAATCATCAGGAACCAGATCCAAAACACCTTCCGCGCAGTGACTCCATATAAATTCTTCCATAGCCTGTTCTGGTGTCATACCGTTCTCTGGTCCATAAGTATTCCATCCATCCCATTTCCCTTTTCTATATTTATTAACTGTATCTTGACCGGCTTCCATGCCATACTCATCATACCATGCTTGATATCCGTCAAACGCGACATTCATGCCGGTGGAATCTAAAGTAGTTGTATCAAGATATGGTCTCAGCATATAATTATTCCTCTCGAATACCGAAGGTCCTCTATGTTTCATTTGTGCGGGCACATATCTGAAATTAACCGTACCGCGATATTCATTAAAAGACGGTTCTTTGGTTATAATATTTATAATTCCTGAACGTACATTACCGTATTCGGCATTGAATCCACCTTTTACAATATTTAACTCCTTAACAGTAGAAATATTGGGTTCCATTAGCATTGAATTAGAACGGTTATCCACAAGCATTAGACCGTTAGCCATAAAGGAGGTTTGGTCCTTACCGCCGCCTCTAACCTCCCAGTTTTTCACTCCGGACTGCAAATTTACGTAGTCGCTTATATTTGTTACCAAGGGAACCGCTTCTATCTCGTCTGACTTTGCGCTTACTATACTTGAAGATACATCCATTTTGATAACTTCTGCATCAGCTCTTACAGTAATACCCTTTCCTGGAATTACCGTAGATTTAAGCTCAAATCTGATTCGGGTTGTGTGGTCGGTTGTAACCTCAACACCGGTCTGCGTTACATTTTCATAACCCATCATACTTGCCTGAACGTCATAAATATCCGGAGAGACATTCAGGATGTAATAATACCCGTCCAGATCAGTCGCTGCACCCATAGTAGTTTCTCTAATTAAAACATTAGCACCCGGTAGAGGTTCACCCGTTTCAGCATCTACAACAATACCGGCAATCTTTCCTGTAGCTGCAGCTTTCGCGCTTGGATTAAAGGCAAGTATAGACAAAATAACCAGCACCCCTCCTATAATCCACCTGGTTAACAAATCTCTTCCCCTTTTAGTACCTTTCATTAAAACCTCCTTTCGTTAGGTTTTATAAAATGGATTAAAATAGAAAATTGGAATATAGAACATTTGACAGAAGAACTTCTCTTAGTTTGAATTATAAACACTATTTTTTTAGAAAAACTCAACTTTATTACAACCCCCCAAAATTTAGGTTAATTATACGAAAGCATATCTAATCCTTAATACTAATAGACTAAATCTTTATCCTTACCAAATTGTCATCTTTATCCTTACCTAAATTTTATAAAATTCTCATCACAATTATAATGAAAGAAATTTTTTTTGCAAGGGTTTTTTTGGGGAGGAGGGGTGAGTTCGTAGTTCCTTGTTAGTTGTTCCTGGTTTGTAGATTCTCTGAATCTAAGTTAAATAGAGAAATAGCGAAATAGAAAAATAGTTCCCATTTACCCATTTACCCATTTCCCAATTTTCCCATTTTTCTAAAACCGGTCTATCGTCCGCGGTCTTCGGTCCTAGTCGTTAACAGACCAACAGCCCAACACACTAACAGACTAACGATTTATGGGCTTCTGACTTCGCACCTTCAGGCTTCTGTATTCTTTTCTATTTGACAAATGAGAAAAAAAATATATATTGTTCAAAGGAAAAAGGAGATTGACATAGACTTTCAAACTATTTATTTAAAATTAGAGGAATTCTGGGCAAAAAAAGGTTGTACTATCGGTCTTCCGTACACTTCTGAAGTCGGAGCGGGAACTTTTAACCCTTTAACTTTTTTCGGAGCTCTAGGAAGAGAACCTTTGAACGTTGCCTACATAGAGACCTCAAGAAGGCCGAAAGACGGCAGGTACGCCGAGAATCCAAACCGCATGCAGCAGTTTCAGCAGTACCAGGTAATTTTAAAACCTGCACCTTGCGATGTACAGGAATTATACCTCAAGAGTCTTGAATATCTTTCTCTGGATATTGGTAAACATGATATACGTTTTGTTGAAGACGACTGGGAATCTCCGACTCTCGGAGCCTGGGGTTTAGGTTGGGAGGTCTGGCTGGATGGGCAGGAAATAACTCAATTTACATATTTTCAACAGGTGGGAGGTATAAACCTCGATCCAATTTCCGCAGAGTTGACTTATGGATTGGAAAGAATTGCTATTCTTCTTTCCGGCTCTAATTCGGTTTTCGATTTACCCTGGTCGAAGAATAAGACATGGGCAGATTTAAATAAAGAACAGGAATATCAATTTTGTGTTTATAATTTTGATGAAGCGGATGTAGATGCTCTTTTTAATTATTTCAATGAGTGTAAAAGCGAAGCGGCAAGATTAATTAATAAAGATTTACTTTATCCGGGTTATGATTTCGTTATAAAAGCCTCGCATACTTTTAATCTACTCGATGCCCGCGGAGCTCTTTCTGTTGAGCAGAGAAATAATCATATACTCGAAATAAGAAAGTTAGCAAATATGGCGGCTAAAAAATGGATAGAGATGTACTCATAGAGATAGGAACGGAAGAAATCCCGGCGGGATATTTAGAGAACGCTATTTGTTCTTTTGAGAAAGGTCTTGAAACGTTATTTCTTTCGACTAAGATTTCTTATTCTAAAATAGAAAAATTTTATACTCCAAGGAGACTCGCGGTTGTAATAAAGAATATCGCTGAAAAACAGGGTAAAGTTGTAACTAAAATAAAAGGACCACCTGCGGCACTTGCTTATAAGGATGGAAAACCTACAAAAATGTTAAAAGGATTCGCTTCTTCTAAGGGTGTATCCGTTGATTCTTTAAAAATAGAGGAGATAGGCAAAAAAGAATATGTGGTTGCTGAAATCGAAAAAGATATAAGGAGTACAGAAGAGATTATCAGGGGAAATTTACTTTCCGTAATAAAAAGTATAGAATTTCCGAAAAAAATGCGCTGGGAAAAAACTAATTTTTTGTTCGCGAGACCAATAAGATGGTTTGTTGCAATTTTAGGTAGTAAAGTATTATCCGTCTCGGTCGCCGGAGTTAAAAGTTCAGATACTACTTTTGGAAACCGTTTAATTTCAAATAGTAAAATTAAAGTCAATCCTTCAAATTATAAAAAGAAACTTAAAGATTCGCACGTTATTGTGGATCCGGAAGAAAGAAAAAGTCTTCTTAAAAATTTAATAGAAAAGGAAGCAAGGAAGATTAAAGCTAAACCTGTTTTTTCTTCGGGTCTTCTTGATGAAGTTTCGAATCTCATAGAGTATCCTTTTGTAATTCTTGGCTCTTTTGATAAGAAGTTTCTTGCTCTCCCTGACGAAGTTGTGATTTCGGCAATGGAAACCCATCAGAGATATTTTCCGGTAAAGAAAAACTCAAAACTCATGCCGTATTTTATTTCAGGAATAAATAATAAACCAAATAAAGAAATAATTAAAGGCAACGAGAAAGTCCTTACTGCAAGGCTGGAAGATGCGAAGTTTTACTGGGAAGTTGACAGGAAAATCCCGATTAAGGAAAGACTATCAAAATTATCGGGTATAAAATGGCATAGAAATTTAGGAAACTTGTTAGAAAGGACCGAAAGACTTGTGAAGTTGAGTAAATGGATAGGGGAGAGGTTGGAAAATATTAACCTAAATGTTGTACAGCAAGGGGCAAGGCTTTCCAAGGTTGATCTAACCACTTTAATGATACGGGACGGTAAGGAGTTTACAAACCTTGAGGGTTATATCGGTTCTGAGTATGGTAGAGCAGAAGGTTTATCAGAAGAGGTCTGTGAAGTGATCGAAGACCATTATAAACCCAGAAATGTAGAGGATGAACTTCCCCGTTCAAAAGAGGCGGCGGTTGTCTCTCTCGCGGACAGAATAGACCTCATCGTAGGAAGTTTTTTAGCGGGAGAAAAACCTACAGGTTCCAGGGATCCTTTTGGTTTGCGTCAGGCTATGAATGGTTTTATAAAAATATTATTAGAATTCGAATTTTCTTTTCCTCTCGATAAACTGATTGAAAAAAATCTTGAGTTGTTTTCAGCGGGAGAAAATAAAGAAATCTTTGAGGAAATAAAGCGATTTGTTGTAGAGCGAGTAGGAGGAAATCTTCAGAGCAAAGGAATTAGATATGATCTTGCAAAAGCAGTGCTTTCGGAAAAATGGAGCGATATTTTTGATTCTTATCTTGTTGCTAAAGCTATGATGACTATTCGGGAAGATCAGGTAGAGTTCGAGAAGCTTGTTATAGGTCAAAAGAGAGTTTCTAATATATTAGAAGGGAAAACTCTGGATAAAGTAAATAAATCACTCCTAAAAGAGAAAGAAGAAAAAGAATTATTTGATAAGGCAAAAGATATAGAGCCGGCTTTAAAAAGATTTATAGATAAAAGAGAGTATATCAAAGGAATAATTCAATTGAAGAAAATAAGACCATATATTGATAACCTTTTCGACAATGTTCTGGTAATGACGGATGATAAGAAATTGAGAAATAACAGATTGGCGCTTCTTTATTATGTAAGAAGTCTATTTCATCTTTTCTGTGATTTCGAAGAAATAGTAATTGATTGAAGAGTTCACCGCAGCACAACAACTAAATCTTAAATTGAACCACAAAGGACACAAAGACCACAAAGTTTTTTATTTGTTTTTAGACTAACAGTTAAAAATCCAAAAGCAAAGAGCTACGTTTAACAACAAATTACACGATTGCACAAATTTTTCTATTAGTCCAAAGCCAATGTCCAGAGTCCAAAGTCAAAACCAAATTCGAAATTACTATTTGTCATTTTGCTTTTTAAGTTTTGATATTTAAGTTACAAGAAAGGTGCTTGAACTCTCCCTAAAGTCTCAAAAAAGCACCCTTGACAAAAAATTTTTATTCACTATAATTATACACTAAGGAGGTTGGCATGAGAATAAGAAGTTATTTTTTATTATTGATTTTATTTTCATTTTCATTACTTTATCCCTTTACCGACGACGAGGAGAATTTATGAAAAAAGACAGTTCTTTTTTTATTTGCGGTTTTACAATCCTTTTATTCCTGGTGGGGGTTACCCAGCCGGCCCAGGCTGAGGACAAAAAGGCCTCTAGCTGGGGGATTATCCACGTTACGGGCAACTACCACGGAGAGTCCAGGGATTACGTCGGATCCGCGGACGGCTTTGATATTCTGGCGGGCTTCGATTTCCTTTTGTGGGACGAGTTCGGTCTTTATGCCGGTCCCCGGCTTGGTTGGTACACGGAGACTGTTTGCACAGCCTACATGACTCCTGAACTCGCCATGCATCATAAACCGTCCGTCGGGGCACAAATTTACCTTGACTATCCCTCGCCTTTTTTAAAACAGCTTGAGGGAACAGCGGGCTTTGCCTTCGACGTTCTCATCAATCTGGACGATCTTCACAGCGATCCGGAAGAACGTACATACACTTTCATCTCGGCCTTCCTGGGCATCCGTTTTATATTCAGTGAATTCATCCACCTGGAGGCGAGACTGGAAGCGGGAAACTTTCCCTTCTTTGACGATCCTCCTGTTTTTGTGAAAGGAGGACTCCAAGCGGGCATCCATCTCTAACGGGCTCAAAAAACAACCTTGACAAAAAACTTTTTATTCACTATAATTATATAAAGAGGAGGTTAGTATGAAAAGGAGAAATTATTTCTTATTATCTGTAGTATTTTTATTACTTTATTCATGTACTAACATTGAAGAACAGGCGGATTATTTTCCGAACGCTGATGGAAACTGGTGGGAATATCAATATTCTGACTCATTAACGATGAGATTGGAGCTTTCAGGTATAGGAACCATTGACAATACAGAGGTTCAAAGATTAGTATGGAATGATGAAGGAGATATAAATACAGATTATCTATTAAAGAATGAAGCAGAGATTATTCTTTATACTACACCCCAGTCCTGGTCCGCCTTTACCCTCGCGAAACTTCCTCTTGAGGAGGGTAATTCGTGGGAAGCTTTCCAAATCATAGTATTAGGGGATACGACAACCATAACCGCCCACGTGGAAGAAAAACAGAGTGTATCCGTTCCTGATGGTGAATTTGGCGATTGTTATCCAATTTACTATGAAAATCAGACATTCGGAGAACCAGTAAGGATATATCTTGCCCCTGATGTAGGTCCTGTGAAATTCGAGTATGCTACCGGGAGAGAGGAGGTGTTGGTCAACTATGAGGTGGAGTAAAATAGTCTTTCTTAGTTATTTGTTGTTTATAATCTGGGGTTGTGATGACATAGAGAGTCCTGGCGATGGGTATTGGAACGTATATGGTGGGAAAATAAGTGATATAGGAAAGATTTATGTGGATAAAGTTTCGGTTGCGGAGTCGCTAAATGTGGCAAGAATTTATCTTTCGCTTTCGGAAGGAAGAGCAAACAGATTTACAACCTGGAGAGTGCTTGACCCAGATGATCCTGCAACTGAAGATTTAGTTGACCCTAATGGGGAAGACTGGTATGATAACGGCTATATGGGTTATGGTGAGAATTATTTGCCGGTTGATTTACCGACTTTGCACGCCACCAAATCTGATGCATACGATGGAGAGTGGGGTGAGAGGGATTTTTTAACTGACGAGAATGGAGATGTTGAAATTTTTATGCGGGTATATCCGGATAATAGTGATTATCAAGGATATCATCCTGGAGATAATTTCATCATTACCTGTGTTGTCGGAGATACTGGTTACTTATCAGATACGACTTATCCCTTGACAAGCTGGAAGAAAATGCGAATCGAATATGATTATATGGAAGGGTGCACTCTTTCGATAGTAGGGTTCACCACAATAGAAAGAGCATTTAAGGGAGAAAATGTTCTATATGGTGGCAATAGGGACTATAACCACTGTACATATCTTGAGTTCAAAGATGATTCAACACATTTATTTAGAAGCGATACAAATATTAATCGTTATGCTTTTGACTTTACTAATTTAAAACTTGAAATCAATGAATTTTTTGCCTCATATCGAAGTGATTCGATCCAATACCCTTTTTATCATGTCGGAGCATGCAGCCTGGATAACACACCGGATACTTTAGATATCCATGGTCAATGTCGTTATCGCATTTCCCTGGATAGTCTAACCTATACTCCTTACATCTCAACTGTTTATATTCGTAAAATTATAAATGATTTCGATGGAGAATTAACTGCATGGCAGTTGAAGGCTGCAATAGGACTTGTTAGTTCTCACGAATTGGGACACTTTGCAGCACAATTAACTGACGCTTATTTGGAACCAGGAGACCATATAAATCCTGTTTATTGTATTATGACAAGTTCTGATAAGATAGCAGAAAATATGCGATATGGTAACAATATGTACTTCTGTCCGGCCTGCATTAGAATGTTTAGAGGAAATATGTATGTACGCGGGCCCCAGGTATTTTAAAAAAGAGGTGTAAAATGATTAATTTTCTTATTTTTTTTGTACTTTCCGTTCCGGAAATTAAAACCGAGGGTATCGAACTTCACTGTTCCTTGTGGCAGCAAAAAGAAGAATATCTTACTGGAGAACCTATCTTTTTGCGAATAAGTGTTATAAACACTTCTTTAGAAAAAATTTGGGTTTTACCAATTGATCTTAGATTTGGGTTTACAGGTATTTATATGTCAGTGGATAAACGGGAAAACGTTAAATTAAATATGGGTACAAGTTTTAATTGGAGCTTTCCTCGCAATCCCGATCCAAACAGGAAACCTAGGGGCTTCTATCCATTAGAAAAAGGGGATTCTATATATAAATATATATTTATAAACGAACCCTGGGAATACGATATACCCTCATCTACTCATCGTTATAAAGTAGAAAAAGTTAGACACGGCTTGAATTTAAAATTATTCTCCGCGTTAGAAAACTTATCATCATCATTCTCCTTATGTGGAGAAATAGAAAAAGAATTTAATATTGAATTCAGTATAGTCCCCCCTGAAGATATTAGAGAACTTGAACTAATAACAACTATAAGAAATCCTAAATGGCCTTTTGTTCCCGAAAAAAGTTGGGAAGAAAAGACAAGAGCATATAATAAATTGTTAAAAGAATACCCTAATAGTTCCTATAAACCCCTTGCGATGCGCGTCCTCGAAAAGAAGAGGTTTTTGGAAAGCTATCCAAATTCGCCTCTTGTTTATGAAATAATAAAAGAAGCAGCAAGAATTGGCATCCAAGGATTGGATATACCTCTCTGGGTTAAAAATAAATCTGAGTATAGAAGAGATTATCAGGAAAGTTTCGGTGACTTTGACAAGGAAAAATGCCTTGATTATTTCAATTCTTTTCTTGAAAATGAAAAATATAGAGGAACTTTACTTGAAGATGCGATCCTTCTATGGGTTGATGATGTTGAAAAAGGCGATGTAACAATATGGAGAGAACCGTCTTCAACTTACAGGAGGAGACCAAAATGATTTTATTGTTACTTTTAATTTTCACAACCCCTAATATAATCGAAAACAGGGACGATTTAATAAAGAAGTACAATATAAAAAGCCCTTTGTTACAGGGTAACCCAGTAGATAAAAAAGGAAGTAACCTTAGGGAGGAAAGACACCTCATTCAAATGAATTTACTCGAGGAGCCGGTGACTATAGAGAGATTTACAAAAAGTGTTTTTCATGAATATTATGGTGGGGATAAGGATGGTTTTGCTGATGTGTATCCGATAATGATTATGAATACTCCCATTGGAAGGGTATCTTTTATGGGAGATCCTATCTGGATGAGGATAATGTGGTACTGGGAAGAAAGTCCGAATTTTTATTCTTTTGGTTCGCCTGGCCCAGGGAATGGAGAGTTTAAAGGCGTGGGGGATATAGATGGGAAATATCCAAATTTATTTATTACAGATACATGGAATCATCGAATTCAACATTGGAGAGTAGAGATTGACAGTGTTTATATCTCTCTTCAAGGGAAGTGGATAAAGTTCATAAGAGAAATCAAATTCGTTAAATCCTTTGGAGAAGGAAGGCTCTCAATTCCTGAGGGTTTAGACTATAGTGATAACGGCACACCAGATGAAATCAGCGATGACCTTATATATGTTGCGGATATGGAATCTCTCATAGTGAAATTTAGAACAGACGGAACATTTATTGGTAACTTCGGAGAAAAAGGTCGTAGACGCAACGGAAAAGGATATTTTGGCGGACCTAAAGACATTGCGGTTGGTAAGGAAAACGGGGTAAACACAAATAGTATTTATGTGATGGATAAAGCGAATGATTGTATTATAAATTACCCTGATGGAGTAGATATAAGCTCTCCTGAGTTTTACTGGAATATGTATAAATATCCCGAAACTAGTGAATTTTCTCTTTATACGATCGATGTCGATTACTTTGGATACCCTTATGTTGGAGATTCGAGAAGTAGAATTGTAAAATACAAAAAGGACCTCTCGGATACCCTATGGAGTTATGGTTCTTATGGGTTTGGAGAAGGACATTTCAATCACATCCACGACATCTACATCTACCAGGATGAGCTCCTTGCGACTGAGAGATGGACAGATTCCTCGGGTATATCTTACTACTGGATAGAGAGTGTTAAAGATACAGTACCTCCTCTGGTAGAAATAGTTTCTCCACCTGATACAACCTACGTGAATGGGGAGATAAAGATAGTCGGTACAGTGAAGGATGATTATCTTAAATACTGGCAGGTTTATTATGGAGACGGGGTTTCTCCCGATGAATTCAATCTAATCAATTGGGGCACTGATGATAAGGAATGTGAAGTTTTAACCGAATGGAATACTTCCAATGATTCCGAAATAGTAAGTATTCTCTTACTTGCCCGGGACGAAGGTGGAAATATCTCAACGGATACGGTGAGAGTATGGGTTGGCGAACCTCCAGTTGATTTATCAATCTCTAAAATAGATAGAAAAAGATGTAAGTGGGGTATATTTAATAGATTTAGATTTCCTCTTGATGTATGTGTCGATGATGAATTAAACATCTATGTGTCAGATACATATCGTAGATTAATTCATAAATTTGACCCTGAAGGTTCTTTCCTTTTTTCCTTCAGCAATTACGGAAGAGGAAGGTGCAGGTTCGTAAAACCCAGGCCCAGATATCCTTTTTATCCTTTCAGAGTTTTTTTTCCTTATATTTATTACGGAAGAGTAAAATGTAGGTTCATGAGACCTGCGGGAATAGCGTCCCGTAGGGATAAAGTCTATATTGCCGATTTAAGCAATCGCCAGATTCAGGTATTTGATACCAGCGGTTCCTATCTTTATATGTTTAATGTTAACGGACCAAAACATTACATATTTAACCAATCCGAGGACATAGTTCTGCAGGAAGATGATAGTATTGATATTCAGGTATTTGATACCAGCGATTCCTATTTGGATGAGGTAGTTAGTAATGAGCAAGAACGCTGCATGTTATTTAATCATCCTTTTGATGTAGCTCTGCATGAAGAGAGTGATGTCTACGTTTCAGATAGGAGCAAGCACAGAATTCAAAAATTTACAGAAGAGGGAAACTACGTCTCATCCTTCGGAAGCTTTGGTGATAGTACTGGTGAGTTTAATAATCCTTGTGGAATAGATATAATAGGTAACGAGATAGCCGTTTCAGATAGAGAGAATGATAGGGTTCAACTCTTATCGCTATCTGGTGAAGTGAAGAGGATTATAGAAAGTGAATTTGACCGCCCTTATGATGTAGGGTTTGATTCGGATACTTCCTTATATGTTGTTGATTGCAATATGCACCGGGTTCAGAAATTTGATCGTTTTGGCAATCATTTACTTACGATATATGACGGTTCATTAAGACTACCCATGGGATGTGAGGTAAGTGATGCTCTTTATATCTCGGATACTCATAATAACAGGATACTGAAATTCAGAGGTTGGTTTTCATTACCCGGTGAACGTCGCATCAGCATGTTTGAAACTCTTCTTTCGAGGAGGAACTCCATATCCTGCGTTTATCCCAATCCTTGCAGTAAAGAAGTAAAGATATATATGGAAACTCAGCCGAAGAGTAGTGCGGTGACTCAAAGTGTAGAATCAGCAGGAGGTACTTCTTTCCATTCTGTACAACTTGATATTTACAATATTACCGGGAGAAGGGTAAGGAATTTGTTCGATGGGAAAATAAATACCAACCAGTATCTTTTCAACTGGAACTTAAGAGATAATAGTGGAAATGTTGTTCCTTCCGGGGTATATTTCTACAGATTGAAAGTTGATGAAAAACACGAAAGCAATAAGATAATTGTGGTGAGATAAGAAATTCAAAAATAGAATTATCCACGGATTAACATGGACAGCCACAGATTTGAAAAATTTTTGTCGTTTTAAAAAAAATGAAATTTGGGATCGGTAGTTGGGAAATCCGTGAATATCAGCCTGCCCTGTAAGGGAGGAACGACCGTACCAGGGTGAAAATCAGTGGCTAATATTAAAAAGGTTATTTGTGAAATTTGTGCAATTTGTTGTTAAAAAATTTTCCTTTATAACGCTCACTTGACAAAATTTAAAAAATTCGTATACTTTCAGACAAATATATTTGTGTCTAAATTTAGAGTTTATAAAACAAGTCATAAAAAAAGGAGGAAAATATCATGAGGAAATCAGTAGGAGTATTGTTAGTAGTTTTGTTGCTTCTGGGAATCATTGGTTGCGCATCCAGCCAGGCGAAGGGAACAGTTATAGGAGCCGCTGCGGGAGGAGTAGTCGGAGGCTTGATAGGTAAGAAAGCAGGAAATACCGCTTTAGGAGCCATATTAGGCGCAGTAATCGGCGGTGCTGCAGGAAATTATATAGGTAATTACATGGATAACCAGGCTGATGAAATGAAACGAGACATTTCGGGTGCAAAGATTGAACGCGTTGGTCAAGGTATCAAGATAACCTTTGATTCCGGTTTATTGTTTGACACAGGTAAGGCTACTTTGAAAGCAGCGAGTATGGAAAATTTAAAAAGTCTTGCCAAAATTCTTAATAAATACGAAGATACGAATATATTGCTGGAAGGGCATACTGATTCAGATGGATCAGAAGAGTTTAATCTTCAATTATCCCGTTCGAGAGCTAACTCGGTTGCTAATTATCTTCAAGGTTTAAATGTTAATGCGACTCGTTTCACAATAATGGGTTATGGTGAGCAGCAGCCTGTCGCGAGCAATGAGACTGTGGAAGGTAAACAAATGAACCGTCGAGTTGAAGTCGCGATTTTCGCCAACGATAAACTCAAAAAAGTTGCCGAAAAGGAAGCCGGTTGATTCGGTAAATTCAATTTATTATAAAAAGGGGGAGGTTATAGTCAGCCTCCCTTTTTTATATGGTTTAAACGCTTCCTTCTTAACTGGTTAATTCATCTGTTTTCTTAAGCGATATGTTGACATTAGTTAAAAAGCAAATAAAATAACGATTAAGAGAGGTATTAATTATGATTAAAAGAAGATTAAGTATTATAATAATATTTTGTATTCTACTAATAAACTGCGAAGAGTTAAAAGACCTTCTGCCAAATGTTACAGGTAAAGTTTATGCGGACAATTGCAAAGTTGTTATAGCTGTTAAAGGAGAATATGATTTATTGAGCTATTTAGATGATGTAAGCGGAATTGATTCACCATCTCTTCAAGAGCCTGATCTTTTTAGAGGTTTTGATCTTATTATAGATGAAGACAGTTTATATGATATTAC
>Ga0307437_1000426_pt1 | contig 33795 bp, 29 predicted proteins | sample SalMarWE160390MG_FD_202146 | JGI IMG/M metagenome (GOLD analysis project Ga0307437, IMG submission 202146) | Salt marsh sediment microbial communities from the Plum Island Ecosystem LTER, Massachusetts, United States - WE1603-90 | ecosystem: Environmental > Aquatic > Marine > Intertidal zone >...
GAGGACCACTACTACAAGGAAAGCTCCGGCACCAGCAAAGAAACCTTCTTTATCCAAACAACAAATTGCCGATCTTTATACCAAAGGTTTGAGCGCTTATTTTGACGGGAATTATAAAGAGGCTGTAAGGTATTTCGAGCAGGTCCTTCGTGCGGACCCCGGTCACGCCCAGGCAAAACGTTATCTGGGAGAAGCTAAGAAACATTAATGCTGTATAAAGATGCTGGCGTTGATATCCGAAAGGCAGAGGATTCCCTTTCGGAGATTAAACGTTTAATAAAAAAGACTTTAACAAGTAACGTTCTAAATGCTCCGGGACATTTTGGCGCAACATATAAAATCCCTTCAGGTTATGAAAAGCCCGTTCTCGTTTCTTCGATTGATGGAGTAGGCACAAAAATTCTTCTGGCCATAGAACATGGATATTATGAAGGTTTGGGTCATGATATTGTAAATCATTGTGTTAATGATATTCTGGTGATGGGAGCCAAACCTCTGTATATTCTCGATTATTTCGCTTCGGGCAAACTTAATAAAAATGTAATGACTGAAGTAGTAAAAGGTATGGCTATTGCCTGTAAGGAAAATGAATGTTCTCTTATTGGGGGGGAGACTGCTGAGATGCCTGATTTGTATGATAATAATATATTTGATCTTGCGGTTCAGATAACAGGCATAGTTGAACAGGGTAAAATAATAGACGGGAGTAAAATTGAAGAAGGAGATAAGGTTTTCGGTCTTCCTTCTTCAGGATTTCATACGAATGGTTATTCTCTTATAAGAGCCGTTATAAAGAAAGCCGGGCTTTCTTTAGACTACTGTATAGAAAAATCGAGTGGAGTCCTGGGAGATTTATTGCTTGTGCCTCATAAATCTTACTATAAAGAAGTTTTTCCTCTTTTAGGTGAAATAAAAGGAATTTCTCATATAACCGGAGGCGGATTTTACGGCAATATTCCTCGAATTTTACCAGAAGGTCTTACTTGTTATATAGACCCCGGTAGTTTCGAAGTTCCCGAGCTTTTTAGATTCTTTCAAGAGAAAGGAGAAATACCGGAGAGAGAAATGTTTTCCGTTTTTAATATGGGTATAGGCATGATTTTAGTCTGCAGGGAAGATATTGGGTTAGGGATAGAAATAGGGAAAATAAAAAAAGGTGATGTCCCGGTAGAAATTGATGGGATTTGATTTAATTAAGAATAGAAGAAATATTATAACACTTTTACTATCTTTAATCATTGCGGTTATACTTTGGTCTTTGGCAAAAACTAACGAAGTGGTTGTAATTGAGAGAAATCTTGCATTACAGATAAAAACTCAGAAAGATTTAATTGTAAAGAGCGCTACAATAGATTCAGTCAAGATGAGAATTAAGGCAAAAAAAAGACAACATAATATGTTAAAGAAAATTTCCCCTATTATTAAGCTATCTTATGAGTTTCCCGGCACCTATAAGTTCAGGCTTGACGAAAATAAACTCTCTTTTCCTATTTTATTGGGGGTTGAAGATTATGAGATTCTATCTCCCGATTCTATTCAATTAGAGCTTGACTCGCTAATCAAAACCGAAGTAAGTATAACTTCTATAAAAGGTATGCTTTTTGAACCTGACAAGGTTACTCTCCTAGGACCTAAGAGCTTGGTTTCCAATATCGAGTACTTATCACCGGATTCTATTCCTAAAGGAGTTTTTACAACTATTACTATAGAAAACCCATTAATTGAGGTTTTTCCGGATAAAATAAGAGTAAGATAGTGGTAGTATTAGGTTTGGAGACTTCCTGTGATGAGACTGCTGTTGCTCTTACTCGAGACGGTAAAATCTTATGTAACAAAATCTATTCTCAAGAAGTCCATAGTAGATTCGGAGGTGTCGTTCCCGAAATAGCTTCAAGGGAGCATACGGAAAGGCTTCTTGGAGTGACGAAGGAAGTTCTTGAGGAAGGGAACATTAAGTTAAAAGACGTTGAGGGTATTGCCGTGACTTACGGTCCGGGTTTACTATGTTCTCTTTTAATCGGCTTAAATTTTGCCAAGGGATTATCCTATTCCCTTGGGGTGCCTTTGGTAGGTGTTAATCACCTTGAAGCTCATATTTATTCTTCCTTTATTACTACAGAAGAATATCTTTCGCCGTTTCTTTCGCTTTTGGTTTCCGGTGGACACACTTCAATTGTAAGAGTCAATGGTTTCAGAGATTACGAGGTTCTTGGTTCAACACTTGACGATGCCTGTGGTGAGAGTTTCGATAAGGTTTCCAAACTTATCGGACTTGGTTATCCGGGAGGACCTGCGATTGAACGTTTTGCCAAAAAGGGAAATGAGAATGCTTTTAGTTTCCCCGTACCTGATCCTGAAGCTCTAAATTTTTCTTACTCCGGATTAAAGACCAGTGTTCTATATACTTACCGCGACATGTTACAGGAAGAGAGGATTTATAGGGTAGCTGATATAGCAGCTTCTTTCCAAAAATCGGCAATCAGATCGTTGATTATTAAATTGAAGAGAGCAATTAAGATGACCGGAATCAAGAAAATTTCAGTATCGGGTGGGGTTTCTGCCAATGAGTTATTAAGAAAAAGTCTGCAAGAATTAGATGTCGAGTGGGTAGCGCCAGAAGTGGAATTTACAGTTGATAACGGAGCAATGGTCGGATTCCTTGGATATAAACTTTTAAAAGAAGGGATTAGCTCAGACTACGGTTTAAAAGCAAACCCACGACTATTTTTTGATTAGCCACAAGCGGCAAAGCCGCTGAAATGTAAAGATTAAATATCAAAGTGCAAAATTACAAATCAAAGTTCAAATATGACAAAAAAGATACGTGCTTTTAGGTGAAAAAAATATTTTTGCATTTTAATATGTAATTTTACTTTTTAATTTTTAATATTTGATTTTAGGTCGAAGTGGACTAACGCAATTTATAGGAATTTTTTGTTTGAAGCTTATCTTATATGCCTAGGATTCGTTACCAAAATGCCTGTATCCCCGTGGAGGAGTGAGTTTACCGTCGATATAAACTCCTTTACCATCAGATACATAACCAATATTGCTTACAAATTTTTCTTTTATATTATCGGGAGATGTGAATAAGAGTTCAAATTCTTCTCCGGAGATTAGGACGTTTTCTTTTAAATCGAGGGAATGTTTTTCGGCAAATCTTTTACACTCGGGACAAATAGGGATTTCTTTAAAGTTTATATTGAGTTTTTTACCGCTTTCTTCCGCTATATGATTAGAGTCTATTAATAATCCGTCAGATATGTCTATCATAGAATTTATCCGATATTTATGGGTAAGTTTCAAAGCTTCTTCACATCTTATTTCCGGAGTTAAGTGGTATTTAGTTATGGTAGATTTTATCTTTTTTTGAAGAGCAATGAAGCCCATAATTGCTCCGCCAATATTGCCCGTGAGATAGATTTTATCACCTTTTTTTGCCCGGCATCGGGGAATTGGTCTTTTTACTGTTCCTCCGACTGTGATGCTGAGAAATAAAAAAGGAGATCTGGTTGTATCTCCGCCCATTAATTTAACGGAATATTTTTTTTCAAGATATTGAAGTCCGCGAAAAATGTCTTTGATTTCTTTTATTGTTTGATTTTTTTTGATTCCAAGGTTTAAAAAATACCATGCTGGTTTACCTGCGCAAGCCGCAATGTCAGATAAAGCAGAAGCTAGTGCTTTGTAGCCAATATTGTAAGGAGAAAAAATAGAGGGAGTAAAATGCACTCCCTCTATAAATGAGTCTGTACTCACGATCTGGTCCTTGCTGATTTTAACTGTATCGTCTCCAATCCAACCTCTGTTTTTTCTAAGAGTTTGGATTATTTGTTGTTCCAGATCTTTAAATATTTTACTTTTTTACTACTTTACAGCGTCTTTCAGGCTTTTGCCAGCACGGAAAACAGGAACATTTCGGGCAGGAACTCTAACTGTCTGATTCGGTTTCTGGGGATTCCTGGCAATTCTTGCTTTTCTGTGTTTCACGTCAAAAACTCCAAAGCCTACGATAACCACACGATCTTTCTTTTTCAAAGCCTTTGTGACATTGTCGATGAGACTTTCCGTCATTGCTTTGGCTTCAGATTTTTTGCACCCACAATCTTTTGCAATTGCATCAATTAATTCTTTCTTGTTCATTAAATAGCCTCCTTTTATTGTTTCATAAGTATTTTAAGTATTTTTGGCTATCTGTCAAGGGTTTTTTTTATATATTATTAAAAATTTGTTAAAAATCTATTTTTTTGATTTTTAAAAAAATAAAAGGTTTTTGTGTAGAATGTAGTTTCGAGGTGGGTGTTTTTTGGTTTATAGTTTGATTTAGTAAGTGCGTTAAAGAAACAAACCAACAGTTAAAATCTCTATTTATTTGTGATACTACTGAGATATAAGTTTTATATTTTTTCTCTATATACTCCACGTGTTTTTTTCACTGCGTTCTCTGTGGCAAAAAAGGTGGGTGGGGTGGGCTTGACAAGAGGTTGTTAGTGGGTATATTTTTATCAAATTGGAGGCTAAATGCCAACTTATGAGTATGAATGTCTAAATTGTAAGTATAGATTTGAAGAGTTCCAAAATATGACAGATGAGCCTTTAAAGGTCTGTCCGCGTTGTGGCGGAAAATTGCGTAGATTAATTGGAGCAGGCGCTGGTATTATATTTAAAGGCAAAGGTTTTTATCATACTGATTATAAAAGGCAAGGTTGTGGCGATGCGGGAAAGAAAAAAGAAGAAGAAAGTAAAGGTAAAAGTGAGAGTAAAGACGAGAAATAAGAAGTTTCTTATACTCATTTAATGATATTTTTTATTTTCTTGTTTTTTGTTCTTTTACTTTATTTATCGCTAAAATATTACGAACATTCTAAAGTTTACCGCCCGAGAGATAATTTGGTTGCTTTCCCTGACAATTATAATATCGAGTTTGAAGACATTAGTTTTTCCTCTCGCGATAAAGTTTTACTCAATGGTTGGTTTATTAGAGGAACGTCCGATAGAGTTATTCTTTTTTGTCACGGAAATTTTGGTAACATTTCGCAAAGATTGGATATAATTCAAGAGATGCATTTACTTGGATATAATATCTTTATCTTTGATTATAGAGGTTTTGGCAGAAGTAATGGTATCCCATCTGAGGAAGGTTTGTACAATGATGCTTTAGGAGCTTACGATTACCTAAAGGATAGAGGTTATAACAATGGAGATATTATTCTTTTCGGGAAGTCTCTGGGAGGAGTTGTTGCAATATTTCTTGCGAGTATTATTGAGGATTTCAGAGGATTAATAGTAGATAGTTCCTTTTGTTCCTCTCAGGCTTTAGGATATGATCTCCTTGGGTTTAAACTCCCGAGGTTTATAATATCAAACCGGCTTGAATCTATAAAAATGATAAAAGATATAAAAATTCCGAAATTAATCATACACAGCGAAAATGATAATTTGATACCTTTTCATCATGGAAAGGAATTGTTTGAAGAGGCAACTGAGCCTAAAAGGTTTCTTAAAATTCACGGATTGCATAATAATTGTATATTTGAGTCCAAAGATATTTATATGGCTGGAATTAAGGATTTTTTGGAGAGTTTGGAAAAGTGAATTAGCCACGAAGGCACGAAGACACAAAGAAAAAACTAATTTATTTAACCACCGAACAAACTAAAGACACTAAGCCCCACCAATCTTTTTAATTTGCGTTTAAAAAAACACACGAAGAAAATAATTAACAATGTGTTAACTCGGTACTCATCATAATGCGGATATTTATCCTTGATTTTTTTCAACCAATTCCTTAAATCTTTTATAGCCTTCTTTAGACTTGAGGGTTGACATGAATCAAATTCATAAGTATAGTTCAATATAAGAAATTGTTGCTATGAGAAGTTCTTAGGAAAAACAAAACTGTTACCAGAAAGGAGGTTTCGTATGATTGCTAAACGTAAAATCGTGGTATTCTGTACAGCAATTCTTGGTGCGGTGCTGCTCTTTACTTCGTGTGGCGGTGACATTAGTGGGCTTAATCTTCTTGAGCCGACCGGCGGTGAACAGGTTTCATTGCCTGTATCACTATTCTGGTCAAACATTGAGAACGCCTCTGGCTATGCAGTAGAAGTGGATACTACTATCAATTTTGCATCACCAGTGGTTTCCGTTGAGGTTTCTGATACCACCTATACCATCTCGAGTCTAAATACGCTCAAATACTACTGGCAGGTCTTTGCGCTTGATGGGAATGGTAGGATGAATGATTTCTCGGATCTGGATTCCTTTGTGGTCTCAGGCGCTGCCTATCCAAGGAATCTGTTAACAAGGATACAGGTCTTAGAAGATCCTCAGTCAATTGACATTACCCCGAATGGCACTGAAGTCTGGGTCAACCACTGGGGTCAGGCTGATACCTTTGTCTATGTGATATCGACTGCGACCAATCAGGTAACCCACCAGATTCCGGTTACCAATGTTGGTGATAACGAGATGAGAATTACCGGTGACGGCAATTTTGCCTACTACTGCGGTGTCTGGAATATGGACAGTGCCGGTATCCTAGAAATTTCTACATCGAGTTATACTCAGACCAGGATGCTCGGATATCTTGAAGGTGAAGACCCGCCGGTTAAGCACGGTCCTAGGGGTTACGGTATTGCCCTTACTCAGAATAATGATTATATCTATGGGGCGCATATGGCGACGGCCGGGGACGGCTGTATCACGAAGTTCGATGTCTCAAGCGGGGCAATGACCGATAGCATTAATCTTCCCTGGATTTATGATGTTGACCTGAACCATGCCGAAACCGAGCTCTATGCGGTGAGCCAAGATGTGGATATTTTTTATGAGATAGATCCTGCGACTATGACCATTAGCCGACAACTCTCAGTCGGTAACGGACCCGAGATTATTCTGATCACTTCTGATGATGAATACGCTTTTATTTCGCATCTTAATGACGATGTCTATGTTGTTGATCTCTCAGGCTTCACGATAGTTACTCAGTTTGATCCGGATATCGGAGAATTTGGTATGGCTTTTACCCCGGATGAGAAATATCTTTTCCTGTGCGATGGTGGTTCAGATTTTATTAGCGTTTACGATGTTGACGACCCAACAAATCCAATCATGGTTGAGAAACTCGAGTTCACGGATGCTGGTTCGTTCACTGAACTTGTCTTTAATGCTGATGGTTCCCGGGCCTATGTCGTCGAATCGCACGGCTACATATATGTCTTAGAGAAGTAATCTACTCTCCAAAAGATTCAAGCTCCCGGGGAACCCCGGGAGCTTTTTATTATTATCTCATGAGCACAGTAGGGGACGCAGTAGGTGCACCGTCCCTAATTAAAAAAATATAACTAATTTATTTGTGCAATTTGTTCTATTTGTTGTTAAAAAAGAGGTCGCGGGGTGGAAAACAACAAAATTATTTTTGTTCTCTGTGGTTAAATTTATCGGTATGGTTGTGTGTGGGCTCTGTGTTTTTTTTATTTTGCTTTTTGAATTTTAATATTTGATTTCCAGGAAGAAAAGGAAAGCCATACGGCTCATTTACTATTGTATTTATTTGAATTCCAACAAAAATTACCACACATCCCCCTTGCTCAAAAGGGTAAAAAGAATATACTGATTGTATGAAAAAACTGTTTAATATCGAATATTTTCTTGCTAAAAGGTATATCCGAGTTAAGAAAGGAGAAGGTTTCAGGTCTTTAATTACTCTTTTCGCAGCCGGAGGTATCACTTTAGGAGTCGCTACACTTTTAGTTGTCATGTCGGTAATGAATGGTATGCAGACTGATCTTAAAAACAAAGTTCTGGGTGCCAGCGCGCCTCTTACAGTTTTAACGATAGATCAAAAATTTATTAAAAATTGGCAGGAGGTTGTGGACACTTTAAAAGAGAGTGTACCTGAAATTCGAGATGCAACACCTTATATTTTTGAAAAAGCGCTTTTGAAACATGAGGAGAGAACTGACGGAGCTATAATAAGAGGAGTTGACCCTAATTCCTTTTCTCTTGTTTCGGATATCCCTAAGAATATTGAAACGGGAGAGTTCGATCTTTCCGGTAGAAGAGTTGTTCTTGGAAATTATCTTGCTAAAAGACTGTGGGCTCATGTCGGAGATACAATAACGATTTCGGCTCCTTTTTCTTCTGCTCCTACACCTTTTGGCTTTCTTCTGCCCGCGGAGGATTATATTCTTTCCGGGGTCTTCGATATGGGAATGTACGAGTATAATGCAACGCTCGCTATAATGTCACTTGAAAACTCAAAAAATCTTTTTGGGATTGATGGGGTTACGGGTATAGATTTTACAGTGAATGATCCTTACGACGCTCCTGGTCTTGCCATAGATATTGTGGCTAAACTCGGTTATCCATATCGAGTTATGAATTGGATGGAAAGAAACAGGATCCTTCTAAGAGCCCTGGAAATTGAAAAAAAGGTAATGTTTATAATACTGACTTTAATAATAATTGTCGCCGCTTTTAATATTGTTTCTTCTTTGGTTCTGATTGTGCTGGCAAAGATGCGAGAAATAGGAATTCTTAAAGCTTTAGGCGCTTCTTCTTCTTCGATTACCAGAATATTCCTGATAGATGGTCTAATTGTGGGCGGAGGTGGTGCCTTTTTTGGTGTTTTTGTTGCCTGGATTTTATGTTTCCTTCTCGGAAAGTATAAGTTTATTGATTTGCCTTCGGATGTTTATTTTCTTACCAAACTACCAGTGGAGATGCAGTTGTTCGATTTCCTTTTAGTGATATTTTCGGCTATAGCTTTATCTCTCCTGGCAGCTTTGTATCCGGCAAAGAAGGCCGCCGGACTTGATCCTGTTGAGGCTATAAGAAATGAGTAATTTTATAACAGCTCTTAGGGATGTTAAAAAAAGTTTTTTGTCCGGGAAAGAGGAAATAAAAGTTCTGCAGGGTGTTAATTTAGAAGTCGAAGAAGGCGATTTTATTACAATAAGTGGTCCCTCAGGTTCAGGAAAAAGCACACTTCTTCACATTTTAGGCGGTTTACTCCATCCTGATGGGGGAGATGTTATTCTTCAAGGGAAGTCTCTTTATAAGTATCCGGATCAGAGACTTGCAAAGATAAGGAATGAGAAAATAGGATTTATATTTCAGTTCCATCACCTCCTTCTTGATTTTACAGTAATGGAAAATCTGGCGATTCCCCTTTTGATAAAAGGCAGTACTCTTGGGAAAGCTTACAAAGAGGCGGAAGAATTATTAGCTCAAGTAGATCTTAGAAATAGGGTGTATGCCAAACCGAGAACTCTTTCAGGTGGAGAAAGACAGAGAGTTGCTGTACTTCGTGCTATTATAAATCATCCATTATTGCTGCTCGCAGATGAACCTACAGGCGATTTGGATCGGGCACACGCAAGTGTAATTTTACAGATGTTGAGTAAAATTCACCGTGAAAGAGGAATGACAGTGGTTCTTGTCAGTCATAATCAGAGGGTTGCAAAAATGGGTGAAAAAACATATAATTTAATTGAAGGAAAATTAAAACAAAATGAAATGTGAATTATGCGGAGCTAATAATGCAAAATACAAATATTATGAAGTAGACTCTGATACGGTCAAAGAGATAAATATTTGTGAAAAGTGTGCCAGAGAAAAAGGTATAGACATTAAAAACAAAGAGGATTCCACCGTAGTTAAAAGCGGAATATGTCCTGCCTGTGGTCTTACTTTCAAGGAGTATAAAGATTCCGGTACTCTAGGATGTGTTCAATGTTATAAGAGTTTTGAGGATCAGATTAAGATATTTCTTAAAGAATCGCAATTGGGCGTTGTACATAAAGGAAAAGAGCCTGTTAGAAATAGTAAGGTTATTTTTGTGAAAAAGGAAATCCTGGATATGAAAAAGAAGTTGGATAATTACGTGGAGGATGAAAAGTTCGAGGAAGCTGTTAAGTTAAGGGATAAAATTGAAGCAAGAAAAAAAGAGCTTAAAACTATAAGGAAAAAAAATGATTGATTCTTTATTAGATCGTCTCCCAACGTGGTTAGAAAAAGTTGGTCCTTATTCGGAGATGGTTTTGTTTTCCAAGGTTTCCCTTTATCGTAACTTAGGAGGATATAAGTTCAATAAGAAGAATTCAGATAAAGAGAAAGAAGAACTTTTGGACTTACTTACTGAAGGTATAACCACGCTTTCTTCTTTTGAAAACGTTATTCCATTAAAGGATCTAAAAGATAATGAAAAAGAACTTTTTGCAGAAAGGAATTTCATCACTCGAGATGAATTAAGGGATTGCCGCTTTCTTGGTTTAGCTTTGAATGATTTACAAAATAATGTGGTCGTTTTAAATTCCGAAGAACAAATTAAAATTTCATGCGTCACAGGTGAATTGTCTCTGAAAGAAACTTTTGTTCAATGCGATAGTTTGGATGATGAGCTAAACGAAGAATTTGGTTTTGCGTATGATAATGAATTGGGATTTTTCACTTCTTCAACCGAGAAGGTCGGAACGGGCATGGTTGTTTCTACAGTGGTTCATCTTCCTGCTCTTGTTATTACTGGTAAATTTGTAGATGTTATTGATGACCTCGAAGATTCTCTTTTTTCGATAGGGGGGTTTTTTAATATAGGTGAAACTGTGGAGGGGAGTTACTTTGAAGTAAGCAATAAATTTACGCTGGGTATTTCTGAAGAAGAGATATTGAAAATGTTCAAGAAAAAGATTAAAAGTATAATCGACAGGGAAGTAGATAGTAGGGAATATTTAACTCAGAAAGTAGGTTATGAGACAGAGGATAAAATCTGGAGGTCTTATGGTATATTGAAGAATGCAAGGATTTTATCCGTTACCGACTTCCTCAATTTGACAGCCGCTGTAAGACTTGGTGTGAGCTTGGGTATTGTAAGGGATATTAAGATTACGGATTTGAATAAATGGCTTTTTCAGGCCCTTCCGGGGCACTTAAGAGTTTTAAATGAAGAAGTGACTAATAAAAAGGAAGAAAATATTCTAAGGGCGAGATTGATAAGGAATAATTTAGGAGGATAAAAATATGTTTATGGATGAGCATTTTACAAAAAAGCTAATAGACGTTGTAAAAATATCGAAGGATTTAGCTAGGGATGCCGGGTTAGGTGAAGTGACACCTATTATCCTTTTACTTGCTATATTAAAACACGGAAACAATATTGCGGTTACTGTTATTGAAGAGGTTGGAGTAGATATTGAGATTCTCGAAAATCGGATTTTGAAACTCGTTAAAAGTAGTGGAAATATGTTGATTGTGGAACAGCCTATTGGATTGTCGGAGGATTCTCTTAATATTCTTGAAGAGGCTAAAGAAGAGGCTTTAATGCTTGGCAGACAAATAATAGGTACAGAGCATCTTTTACTTTCTTTACTTAAGGCAAAAGAAGGTGCATTTATTGAAATTCTAAAGCCGGAAGAACTTGACTACTATTTAGCGAAACAGATGTTGCTAGATCTTTTTGACAAGGAAAAATCAGATGACAAGGAGAAAGAAAAATCTAAACCCTCTGTTGATAGAGCGCTTGAATTCTATACCAGGGATCTTACTGATCTTGCAAAGAGAGGCAGAATTGATCCTATTATTGGTAGAGAATCCGAGATGGAGAGGGTTATTCAAACTTTGTGTCGAAGAAAAAAGAACAACCCGGTACTTGTTGGTGAGCCCGGGGTTGGTAAGACTGCAATAGTAGAAGGTCTTGCACAGAGAATTGTTGTCGGTGCGGTGCCCAAGATGTTGCAGGATAAGAAAATACTTTCCATGGATCTCGCTTCTGTTATAGCCGGAACGAAGTATCGTGGTCAATTCGAAAAGAGATTAAAGCAAATATTAGAATCATTGAAAGATTCTGAAAACATTCTTTTTATCGATGAAATGCATACTATTGTGGGTGCGGGGGCGGCTGAAGGAGCTATAGATGCTTCTAATATGTTGAAACCGGTTTTAGCCAGAGGAGAGATTCAAACCATTGGGGCTACAACCACGGAGGAGTACAGAAAATATATTGAAAAAGATGGCGCTCTGGAACGCCGATTGCAGATGATTCTTATAGATCCTCCCACGATAAATGAAACAATAGATATACTCAATGGTATTAAGCGTAAATATGAAGATTTTCATAAAGTTACATATACAGGTGAGGTAATCAAATCCGCGGTAAAACTTTCCTGTCAATATATCGCAGACAGGAATCTTCCCGATAAAGCAATTGATGTTCTGGATGAAACGGGAGCAAAGGTGAGGTTAAGGGAAACGAAGGTACCTGATGAAATTGTGTCATTGGAGGAAGAGCTTCGGAAAGTCAAGGAGGAACTGCTTAGAGCCAGAGAAGAAGGAAAATATGAAGTTGCGATAGAACTGCGAGATAGAAGAGATGAAATAGAAGGCAAATTGGAGAAAAGTCTGGAAGATTGGGGTAGGTACGGAGCGCTTAAGAGGGTTGAAGTCACCGAAGATGATATAAGAGAAGTTATTTCGCTCTGGACCGGAATTCCTTTGAAAAGACTCAGGGAAGAAGAGACTGAGCGGCTTCTTTCTATGGAAGAGGAAATTAAGAAAAGGCTAGTAGGACAGGACGAAGCAATTAGAGTGGTTTCTAAGGCAATAAGAAGAAGCAGGGCGGGCTTGCGTGATTTGAGGAGGCCTTTGGGTGCTTTTCTCTTCCTTGGTCCTACGGGAGTGGGGAAAACCGAACTGGCAAAACAACTTGCAAAGTTTCTTTTTAATACAGAAGAAGCTCTGATTAGGATTGATATGAGTGAATTCATGGAGAGATTCAATGTTTCCAAGTTGATAGGGGCCCCTCCGGGATATGTTGGATATGATGAAGGTGGGCTTTTAACCGAAGCTGTCAGAAGAAGGCCATATTCAGTAATTCTCTTAGATGAAATAGAGAAATCTCATCCTGATGTTTATAACGTTCTTCTTCAGGTGTTTGATGAAGGTGTGCTTACGGATGCCTATGGTAGAAAAATCTCCTTTAAAAATACTGTTATTATTATGACTTCAAATATAGGGACGAAGGAGATAATGCGCGGAACATATGTTGGTTTTAAAAAGCCTGATAAGGGAATCAAATATGGGGAGATGAAAGATTATCTTCTTGAGGAGATTAAAGAAAGATTTAATCCGGAATTTTTAAATAGGATAGATGAAAGTATCGTTTTTCGGTCACTTTATCGGGAAACAATGGATTCCATCGTAGATATATTCTTCAATGAGGTAAGGGAACGAGTTGAGGAAAAGGGTTTTGAGATTTCTCTTACGGATGAGGCAAAAGAGTTTCTTATAGAAAAGGGTTTTGATCTGGAATATGGAGCCCGGCCTCTGAAGAGAGTTATGCAGAGACAATTAGAGGATAAATTAGCAGAAGGATTCTTAAGAGGAAAGTGGAAAAAAGGAAATAAAATAGTGGTTTCCAGAGAGGGTGATAATTTAGTGTTCTTCTCATCTCGTCCTGTTGCGGAAGTTCTCTAAATCAATATGGGGAAGAGTGTCTCGATAGTTAACCAGAAAGGTGGGGTGGGTAAAACTACAACTGCAGTAAATTTAGGTGCTGCTCTTGCACTTTACAACCAACGTTGTCTTTTGGTTGATATGGATCCACAGTCAAATGCTACTAGTGGTTTAGGTTTTACCGGTATATCCCCGACTATATATGATGTACTCGTGAAAGGCAAAGATCCTAAAAGAATAATAAAGAAAACAAATGTTGAAAAGCTGGATATTATTCCCTCAGATATTTCTCTCGTGGGGGCTGAAGTTGAACTTGTAGATGTTAGAGGTAGAGAAATGCAATTGAAAAGGAAAATAATGCCTCTTAAAAGGGAATACGATTTCATTTTGATTGATGCTCCTCCTTCACTTGGTTTACTTACCGTAAATTCTCTGGTTGGGTCGGACTCTGTTTTGATTCCGATTCAGGCTGAATTTTATGCAATGGAGGGTTTAAGTAAGCTTTTAAATACTGTCAGAAATATTCAGCGAGAGTTGAATTCCAGGTTGACTATTGAAGGTGTGTTGTTGACACTTTTTGATACAAGATTAAATCTTGCGCATGAGGTTACAAATGAGGTTTGTAAATATTTTGGGGATAAGGTATACGAGGTGATAATCCCCAGAAATGTTAAGTTGGCAGAGGCGCCGAGTTATGGGAAACATATTTTTGATTACGATCCGAGATCGAAAGGTGCTGAGGTTTATAAAATGCTTGCAGAAGAGGTAATAAGAAGGAATGGCAAGACGGGCGCTTGGCAAAGGATTTAATGCCCTTATCCCTACGGTAGAGGAAGATAAAGTACCGATAGCGAAAATCTTTCATTCTCCCTTACAGCCGAGGAAGAAAATTAATGAAGAGGATTTGAAAGATTTGGTAGCTTCAATAAAGCAGAATGGGATTTTGCAGCCTGTTCTACTTAGAAAAGTTGAAGAGGATAAATATGAATTAGTATATGGACACCGCCGTTTTGAGGCAGCAAAGAGAGCAAATCTTAAAGAAATACCCGCGGTTTTTAGGCGGCTTTCTGACAGAGAAGTTCTCGAAATTGCTATTATTGAAAATATACAGAGGGAAGATTTAAACCCCATGGAAGAAGCTAATGCTTACTATAACTTGAACGTTGAGTTTAATCTTACTCAGGAAGAGATAGCCGAGAGAGTTGGAAAAGCAAGGACTACTATAACCAATAAGATGAGATTGCTTTCACTCCCCGAAGAGGTTAAGCAAGCTTTATCTGAAAATAAAATAACTGAGGGTCATGCAAGAGCTCTTTTAGGTTTTAAAGATAAGAGTAGAATTTTAAAAGAGTTAGAAAATATCATAAAGGGAGAGAAAACGGTAAGAGAAGCCGAGAAAGCTTCCCAAGTAAAGAAGAAAAGAAAGGAAGTTTCTCTGGAATATAAACACTTACGAGAAGAACTTATGCATTTATTTAATACTGAAGTAAAAATAGAGACAGGAAAAAAAAGAAATAAATTGATAATAGAGTTTTATTCGGATCAGGATTTAGAGAGAATTTATAATATAATAAAGCGGCAAAGCCGCTAAAATGTAAAAATTAAATATAAAAATGGAAAATTACAAATCAAAGTTCAAAATGAATAAAAAAAACAGAGAAACAACTAATCACACGAATAACACAAATATTTTTTTAGTTTTTGTGGTTAGGGAGAGGGGATAATTTTGCATTTTCCTTTGTCATTTTGCTTTTTAAATTTTGATATTTTATTTATTAGAAAAAGGCGGCAAAATTAAATGGTGTATTTTTTTGCAAAAAAACAAAAAGTTTATTGGGTAATACTATAAAGTGCTTATAGGGTAAGTGATGGGAATTAAAAAGTATACAGTACAGATTATTCCGGAAGACGGTGAAGTTAAAGAAATACATTTTACAGGAAAGATGATTATATTCTGGGGTTCGCTTCTTTTTTTGATAATAGCAACAATTTTATATTTATCTGTTAATATTGGTAGACTGATTGTGGATAAAGCAGAGTATACTTTATTGAAGAATAAAATTGCACATCTTGAAAATAGAGAACTCGAGATAGAAAAATTAAATAATAGGATGAAGAAGTTATACGATTTTGCTGATAAATTAAATAAATCTCTCGGTCTTGAAATTTCACTTGAGGATTTTTTTGAGGCGGAAAAAGAGAGATTGTCCCCGGAGGTTTATAGGGTCGATGAAGTTGGAACGATGAAAACTGAGGCTATTCGATTGCAGGATTTCGTTCCAAATGTTTTACCTACAATGGAGGGTTGGATTAGCAAAAAGTTTTCTGCAAACCATAAAGCAATAGATATATCTTTAAAGGAAGGAACTTCCCTTTATGCTACTATGGAGGGAACGGTTACTTTTACTGGAGACAGAGAATATCTTGGGACGACACTGGAAATTCGTAACGATGAGGGTTTCGGAGTGATTTATAGCCATTTAAGTGAAATTCTGGTTAAAAAAGGAGAGGAGGTTGAAAAAAACCAGTTGATTGCCCTATCCGGTAATAGCGGAAGGAGTGATGCTCCTCATCTGCACTATGGTGTACAAATGCAAGGTAAATGGGTTAACCCAATTGATTATTTACTTATCAGGAGGTAATTATGCGGCAAGACGCAATAATGAATGTTTTTCATAAAGGATCTACAGTTGATGGCAAAATAAGAATAAACGGTTCTGTTAGAATAGACGGAAAATTGAAAGGAGAGGTTGAGGCGACCGAAGCGGTTATTGTTGGCGAAACCGGAGTAATTGAAGGGGATATAAAAGCTAAGGAAACAAATATTTCTGGCAAATGTACCGGTCAGATATTTGCAGAAAATTGTGTTCTTCTTCATGCTTCCGCCGTAATAAATGGAGATGTGAAGTGTAAAAAGTTGGTTGTTGATGAAGGTGTGATGATTGATGGGAATATATCAATGAGAGATAAGAGCAGGAATGTCCCGGAAGAGAAAGGGAAAACATAAAATACGACCGGTCAAAATTAAAGTTAACTACCTTAAGTTAATTCCTGCTTCAGTACTTATAGAACAGGGAAATACAATTGTTCTTGTTTCTTCCACTCTTAATGATTCGGTACCTCCCTTTCTTAAAGGTTTGGGGCAGGGTTGGATAACCGCCCAGTACGGTATGTTGCCTAAAAGCAGCAATTCAAGAGTGAATAGAGAAAGAAATGGATTGTCCGGTAGAAATTATGAAATTCAGAGATTGATTGGGCGATCTTTAAGACAGGCGTTCGATTTAAATGTATTAGGGGAAAAAACCGTTATTGTAGATTGTGATGTTGTCCAGGCTGATGGAGGGACTAGAACAGCCTCGGTTACAGCCGGAGTGGTGTCGGTCTATGAGCTTTTCCGTCAGATGGTTGCAATGAAGGAAATAAAGAAAATTCCCTTAAGACGCTGGGTTGCGGCTGTATCAGGAGGTATCGTTAATGGCGAAATATTACTTGACCTTAATTTTGAGGAAGATTCTGGCGCAGATGCTGATATTAATCTTGTGATGGATGAAGATGGGAGTTTGATTGAGATTCAAGGTACTGCGGAGAGAAGACCCATAGAACAAGAAACCCTGGATCAATTGATTGAAAAGGGTAAGGAAGTGATAAAAAACCTTATTGCCAAACAAAAAGAAGCACTCGGGATACTGTGAAATTCTAACTGTTTAAAGTTGAATCGGGTGTAAATGAATAAGTAACTTGGGTATTCAAATCTATCGAAATGTAAAAATCAAATATCAAAATGTAAAATTACAAATCAAAGTTCAAAAATGAATTCAAAAAGACCAGAAAACATTAACCACAGAGAACACAGAGAAATTAATGTGGTTAAAAAAGAAAAGAACACTGAGGACACAGAGAAAAGAAAGGAAAAACTACTGATGAACACAGATAAACACAAATTAAGAAAACAAAAAAATAAAAAAAACAACTCTGTGAGCTCTGTGGTAAAATATTATGGTGTGGTGTTGTGTGGGCTCTGTGTTTTTTTATTCATTTTGCTTTTTAATTTTTGATATTTTATTTCCCATGAAATCAAGGCAATTTCCCAATCTTTTTGGTATCTGCTATGAAGAAAAAAAATGACGACAATTCTGGGATTAATAAAGTCTGGCGAGAAGAAGTCAGAAGTAATAACATAAGACTTGATACATATTTATCTAAAAGTAGTTTCCCTTTCAGTAGAAGTAAAATAAATAAAAAGATAAAAGATAAAGAGATTCTCGTAAACGGAGAAAGCACAAAGCCGTCTTACTCTGTAAAAAAGGGAGATATTATTCAGGTAGTTTATAAAGCCCGTGTGCCTTTTGAAATAAAGCCTCAGAAAATACCTATTTCGATTTTATATGAAGATGAAGATATAATTGTTTTGAATAAGCAAAAAGGGATAGTGGTGCACCCGGCAAAAGGCAACTCAGATGGAACTCTGGTTAATGCACTTTTGTATCATTGTTCTGACCTTTCTAAAGGGTCTGCTCTGGATAGACCCGGTGTTATCCACAGACTTGATGAAGATACCACAGGTGTTATAGTGTTTGCAAAAAGTGAAAGGGTTCATGCTAAAATCGCAGACCAATTTCAAAGGAGAAAAGTTCGGAAAATTTATCTAGCGGTGGTCTGGGGAAAACCTCCAATGAAAGAAGGGAAAATAAGTTCTCCAATAGGAAGAAGCCCCTTTGATAGGAAGTTGATGGCAGTTACTCCTTTAAACTCCAGAGATTCTATTACAAAATTTAAAGTTCTCCATTCTTATGGTTTTGCTTCAATACTAAAGGTTCTACTTGAAACCGGAAGGACTCATCAAATCAGGGTTCACCTTTCACATTTAGGTTATCCGGTGATTGGTGATGGAGATTATGGGGGAAGAGATAAAAGAATTTTAAGAAGAATAGGACTTGACTATGCCGATTTTTTTGATAAGATAATGGAGATTATCGATAGGCAGGCTCTTCACGCTGCATCTATTGAGTTTACTCATCCCGTGAAGAAGAAAAGAATGCGGTTTACCGCGCCAGTTTATAATGATATGAAAAAACTTATTGATTTTTTAAATGAAAATGATGCCACTAAGACGCGAAGGAGTGTTAAATGATTAAGTTATTCTTAATCTTAAAGCCTTGGTGCCTTTGCAGCCTAATAAAAAATGGATTTAGTAATAGTTGAATCTCCTGCGAAAGCCAGGTCTATAACCAATTGTTTGAAGAAAACAAAGGTAATGGCAACTATGGGCCATATTAAAGATCTTCCCAAGAGTAAGATGGGTATAGATATTGATAATGGTTTCAGTCCGGATTACAAAATAATAAAAGGGAAAGGGAAAATAGTTAAGGAAATAGTGAAGGAAAGCAAGAAAAGTGAGAGAGTTTTTATTGCAACCGATCCGGACAGAGAAGGGGAGGCAATTGCCTATCACCTGAAGGAAGAACTCCCTGTTGCGCCGAAAAGAGTTTTGTTCTATGAGATGACCAAAAACGGCATAAATAAAGGGATTAATGAGCCGGGCGATATTGATATGAATAAGGTTTTTTCTCAGAGGACCAGGAGAATCCTGGATAGGCTGGTAGGTTATAAGATTAGTCCTTTGCTATGGAAAGCTATTAAAAGAGGATTATCCGCGGGAAGAGTTCAGAGTGTAGTCCTTCGTCTTATATGTGAAAGAGAGGAGGAGATAGATAATTTCGTCCCCGAGGATTACTGGGTTTTTAATGGACTTTTTATTCACCCTAACGGAGAGTTTGAGGCTGAGCTTGATAGGATTAACGGAAAGAAAGCAAAAGTCACAAGTAAAAAAGAAGCGGAAAAGATAAAAAATGATTTGAAAAATGCCGATTTTAAAGTTAAAGAATTTAAAAAAGAAGATGTAAAGCAATCCGCTTTTCCCCCTTTAATAACAAGTACCCTGCAGAGAGCCGCTTCCAACAATTTTGGATTTCCTATAAAGAAGACAATGTATGTTGCGCAACGTTTATATGAAGGTATCGAACTTCCCGGCGGTACTATGGGGCTTATTACTTATATGAGAACGGATTCCTTTAGACTTTCCAAAGACGCAGAAAAAAGTATGCGAAAATTTATTAAAGATAAATATGGGGACCAATACCTGCCGGCAAAGCCTAACATATTTAAGTCAAAAAAGGGTGCTCAGGAAGCTCATGAAGCTATTAGACCCACAGATATAAATAAAACACCTGAATCTATCAAAGAGAATCTGAAACCTGACGAATACAAGCTTTATAAACTTATATGGGAGAGAGCCCTGGCAAGCCAGTTCGAAAATGCGGTTTTTGATTCGCGTAGGGTAATTGTAGAAACTTCTTCTTATGAATTCAGGGGTTCTTCGAGAAATTTGAAGTTCCATGGATTTTATAAAATCCTTTCTCCTCCGAAAGAACAGGACAGCATACCTTTAATGGAAACGGGTGACCCACTTGAACTTAAGAAACTCAATGATGAAAAAAAGACAACAGAACCACCTGCGAGGTATTCGGAAGGAACAATGGTCAAAGAAATGGAAAAAAGAGGTATCGGGCGACCCAGCACTTATTCTCCTACCATATCGACTCTTTCATTAAGAAATTACATAAAAAAAATTAAAGGATATCTCGTGCCTCAGGAAATAGGGAAAATTGTAAACAAAGTTCTCGTTTCGAATTTTGGCTCTACAATAATAAATTGCGATTTTACCTCCTCTATGGAAGAAACCCTGGATAAAATCGAAAAAGGGGAAAAGGACTGGCAGGGTTCTATAGCAGAATTTTATGATTCGTTCAAACATTATGTGGATTCAGTTGAGGAAAAAATTCCTGAAATTAGAGATAGTATAAGCGAAAAGACTGATAAAAAATGTCCTAAATGCGGCAAGAATTTAGTTATTAAATGGGGACGCTACGGCAAATTTCTTGCATGTCCGGGTTATCCTGAAGATTGCGAAGGGTATACCGAACCACACTCTGATGACGTCCTTGATGAAAAATGCCCAAAATGCGGAGGAAAAGTAATTCTAAGGCAGGGTAAATTCGGACGATTTAAAGCCTGTGCCAATTATCCTCGTTGTGATTGGAGCGGTCCGGTTTCTACTGGTGTTAAATGCCCAAAATGCGGTAAAGGCGAATTTATTGAAAGAAAATCCAAAAAAGGACGGATTTTTTATCCCTGTTCAGTTGAGGATTGTGATAATGTCTTATGGGATAAGCCAGTTACTGAAGAGTGTCCCAAATGCGGCGCTCCCTTTATGGTGGAAAAGATGAACGCAAGACAGAATTATCTTTACTGCCTTAAGTGTAAACATAAGGAAATGTAAACTGCCGTAAACGGCAGTGCCACGAGTCTCTAGTCACCAGTTGCCAGTCGATCAAAATCAAATAAACCCAACTCCTGTAAATCTGCGTACCGGTATCTTTGTGCTCTCTGTGGTTAATTTTTATTTACTTCGCGATTTTTACAATTTTCCTTTTTTCTACCTTTTTCCCGTCTATTTTTAATACTGCGAAATAAACCCCTTGAGTTGAATTTTCACCCCACGTTGCGGAATAAGTTCCCGTATACAATCTGTCATTTATAAGGGTAATTGTTTTCCTTCCACTTAGATCGTATATTGATAAATCAACGTCCGATGTCTTTTTTATGTTTAGCTGAATATTTGTATTTTCAAAAAAGGGACTTATAACATTTAAATATTTAAAACTTACTGTGCTGTTTTCGTACTCCTCAGGGATTCTACTTGATCCTTTATTTCCGTCTAATGCAACAATTGCGAAGGGGATTGATCCGTCTGGGCAACTGCGACCGCGGACAGTGATACGATAAGTTCCCGTCGGGGCAGATGAAGGTAATAATACTACTTCAACGTTATTCTTATTGTCGGCAGTTCCTCCTGTATGTGAAAAACCATTTGAAAATACATTACCAAGATAGCTGGTACTGTTAGGTGCAGTCACAATTAAATCAAGATCATTGACAAGTGTAGGATTTGCCCAGTTGGCTGCGGGTGTATCGCTCCAGGCGAGCACAAATTTTATTGGGTAAGTTGCGTGTGCAATGTTTACCATATTAACAACCGAATCTCCTGTGGTTACACCTGTTGTATTATCTGATACAAATAAGGAACTTGATTCACCGGAAAAGTACAGAGCGTTATCAAGTACGACTCTTCCCCAGCCTTCTGCCCTGCTGGGAACTGGATCACCATTTTTCATATCGACTGTGGAGGCAATCAGAACGGCTTTTACAAGGGCGGCAGAGGGGTTAAAAGGAGTCTTGGACAGGGTGTCACCGCTTGGGTAAAAACCATCTTTAAAATATTGTCTTATCATAGCGCAGGCTGCGGATATCTGAGGAGCTGCCTGTGATGTTCCTACCAATCCGTTTATAAATGAGTGAGCAGAATCTGCAGCCCAACCTGTGTTTGGATATGCTCCCCAGACGTAATGCCTATAAAGCAGGGTATCAGTTGCAGTAGTGCCTCCAGGGGCTACGACATCCGGTTTTATTCTCCCGTCGGTTGTCCAGCCCCTTCCGGAAAAAACAGCTATTGAGTCGGGTGAAACGTCAAAAGATGGAACCCAGGATGAACCAACGGAGATACAGTTTTTGGCTGTAGAGGGAGGTCTGACACTGGTTGTATCCGGTCCAAAATTTCCGGCAGAGAAAACCACGACAAAATCTTTGTTATTCCATACCATATTATCAACATCTATTGCCTCTTCAACGTATTCTCCCGCCGCAAAATCCTGGGGATAATTCCAGGAATTTTGGTGTATTTTTGAATTGTAAGTATTGTACGCTCTATTCAAAGCAGCAGTGAAGTTGAAAGCCCCTAGGTCGCAGCTGTCGTCCGCAGCGGTAATGCCGAAGTCCTGGATATAAAGCCTTACCGGGAAATGGTCTACCGTATTTCCTCTTGTTTGTCCGCCCCAGTCATAAATGGGCATTAGATTCATGCCGTTGGGATGATTATTCGCAATCGAAGGGTTGCCGGCTACAATAGAAGCTATGTTTGTTCCGTGGAAGCATCCATAGGGATCATTAGAAGTGGCAACTTCCCGGATATCTCCGCTTTCTGCGGTATAAGCTTCTACTGCTATATGAGAAGGTCCCGGAGGGTCATTTTCGGGGTCCTGAAAGAAACCGCTCCAGTAATCCAATCCCGAATCGAAAATAGTTACAATTTCTCCTTCTCCTGTTATTCCTTTATCCGCTAGAGTAGTTCCGCTTGTTACTGTATCCATAGGTTGTTCTAAAAAGGCCTCTTGATCCTGTTGAATGGTGAAGCTGCTCGCGGGAACCTGAACGGAATATCTCCATACTGAAGAGGATAGAGTTCTTTTTGAGTATCTCACAATGGATTGAACTTCCTGCATTCTTGCCAGCGCATTCAGAGAATCGGGAGGAATTCTCACAATCATTCTGTTACAATTTTCCTGTATTTGCTGTATATCCGAGCCCCAATTTTCCAATTCATGGGCGGTCTGGTCAAGTGAAGTACCGGAGAAGAATCTTACTGAAAGCTGAAGAAGAGGATCATTTGGAACCCAGAGCGCATCTTTAGCGCATGAACATTCCTTTTCTCTCAAGACCTCTAATTTATTACCTTTGAATTCAGCCAATACCATAGGGAGTTTGTTTTCTGTTTGGCTATCCCTTTTTTTATAAACACTCGGATGAATTTTATATTCAGGATGAAAAAGCCCGATCCATCTCACAAAAGGGAATTTTTCTATTTCTCTTCTTTCCGCTAGGTTCATTTGAACTATGTACGCGAAATGTGGAACATAGGAATAAAAAACGCCTCCTGCTTTGGAGATTTGCTCTTTCCACTTTGTGTAAATAGGTCCTGTAAATTGTAAGATGTAATAGTTTTCTCCTTCGATTTCAGTTGTTTGAAGTGAGCTTCTAAGTTTTGGAGTGCTCAAAAGAGGATCGAATTTATGGGTTCTAAAGGATATTGTCATATCTTCTGAAGAGTAAGCGTAGCAGCATATCAGAAAAATTATTATAATTAATTTTTTCATAAAAAAAACCTCCCGGATTATATCTATATTATGGGAGATTTCTATCTATATGTCAATAGTTTGATTGAATTACATAGTCCGGAGTCCAAACAAAAAATGAATTAAACCACAAAGACCACAAAGGACACAAAGACCCACCACACATCCCATTTTTGTATTATTTATTTTAAATAAAATCTAAGGATCTAAAACTTAAATTATATTATTTGCTTAAATGAGCAGGAGAGATTCTTCCTGTTGGATCGTAAATTTTGAAATTGCCGCTTACGGCGAGCAAACCCAGCATATAAAGAAGTCCATCATAATATCGTCCTTCTTCAATAGGTATTGGTGTGTTCCATAGTTCCTGTAAGAAGTCAGCTCTGTTCTCGTTTGTTGAAGCAAGGCAGGCAACTGCGTTCATGGCAACTAACCCTGGATTGTGCGTGTCCGACAATGTTTTACCATCTAAGGTAAACATGCTGCCGTAAGTTTTTATTCCCTTACCGGTGAAGAAATCGAGCAGTCTGTTACTTTGAGTTATTGCCCAACTGTCGGAGGTAAACCATTGATAATCCATAGCGACGTTCATTGCAACTCTCCATGCGTCATATTGGAAATTGTCGTTTCCGCCTTTGAAGGGATCGAAAGGTTTCCCATCAAAATGGGCATAATCGGAGGTTAAGCCTGTTTTAGGATGAGCTGCTTTTTTCAGGAATTCACGGCTCACAACAGCGGCATCCCGCCAGAACTTTCTGTCTTTATCGGCCCAGCGCGCCCATAGTTCATAGAAATGAGGCGTATGATAGGAAGGGTCGGTGAAATCATCCGCACTGCCCAGAGGAACGAATACGATTTGTTTTTCTTCTTTATTGAATATGTTTGATATTGTAGTATCATCGTCGGAGGTTGCTGCTTTACTAAGCATAGCGTCTAAAATAGATTGTGCCTCGGCTTTATAGTTATAGATTCCTTTGCCGTTTCCCCATCGTGCAGATGCAAAAAACAATGCCATTATAATCCATTCTTCTCCATCTGAAGCTGAGTTTGGACTTATGATAGTGCCGTCAGTTCTAAGCTGCCATGCGAAATAATTCTTTCGTTTTCCTTCTTTATGCTGCATATAGGTTTTTGCCCATTTCCATAAACGGTCGAATTCTTCCTTTTTATCCAGTTGGACTGCAATCATCATACCATAAGACATTCCTTCGCTGCGAACGTCGTTATTATATGCGTCTTTAATATAAGCCATATCGGGCTCAAGTGGATAGTATACCCTTTGCGTGTTCTCATCTCCATAGAATAACTGATTCCAGGCATTATTTATTTTTGTTTCTATCTCTAACTTGTTTTTGCCGAGTAACTCGGCAAAAAGGTTTTTGTATTCTCCTGAAAAGTAAGCCCCGTTGTGTTTTTCAGTTATTTTCTTTTCAAAATTATTAGAGTTCATAGTCCAGATTATATAGGTTTCTTATTGAGTCGCAAGCCCCGATTTTTGATTTCAAAAATCCAGTCACGAGTCTTGAGTCGCGAGTCATGAGTTAAATCTTAGAAAAAGCTTTTGGCTTTTAGACTTTAACTGTTGTCTAAAAAAAATCTTTATTTATTTTGATAGATTCTTAGGTTTTAATATGGCGGAAAGAAAGCAAAAGGCAAAAAGCGAATAGCTAATAGCTTGGTGGTGTGGTCTGTGTAGGAGAATAATGCCCTTGACTTGTATTGTAAAGAGCGTATATATGTAAGCTATGAGGAAAACAATAGAATGAGTAAAAGTAAGAGTTCTGTAAGACTACGAATAGCGCCTTCGCCTACGGGATATTTACATCTGGGTACGGTAAGAACCGCTCTTTTCAATTATCTATTTGCTCGCGCTAATGACGGCAAATTTCTTCTTCGGATAGAAGACACGGACCTGAAACGGTCAAGTGATTCTATGATTGATTCAATTGTTAGAGGGCTTGAGTGGATAGGACTTAAATGGAATGAGGAAATTTTATTCCAATCAGACCATTTTGACGAATACAGAGAGAAGGCTTTAGAGTTGTACAGTAAAAGTCTGGCATACTGGTGTTATTGTACTCCCGAAGAAATAAAAGAAAGAAAGAGCACATATAAGAAGTCAAAAAAAAGATGGATGTATGATAGGAAATGCTATCACCTTTCGGAGGAAGACAAAAAGTTGTTTGAGAAAGAGCGAAGACCAAAAGCTTTGCGTTTTTTGGTCAGTGATGGAGTTACAGAGTTTAATGATTTGATTCATGGTGAAATCAAGAGAGATAATTCGGAAATCGAAGATTTTGTATTGCTGAAGTCTGATGGTTCGCCTGCGTATAACTTGGCTGTGGTTGTGGATGACCACCGGATGCAAATTAGTCATATTTTACGAGGAGACGATCATATCTCAAATACCCCAAAGCAAATTCTTCTTTATAAAGCTTTTAGCTGGGATATTCCGCAGTTTGGTCATTTACCTTTAATACTCGGTAAGGATAAAACAAAGCTTTCTAAAAGGAAAGACGCGGTAGATATTTTTGATTACAAAAAAGAGGGATTTTTACCCGAAGGAATGATAAATTATCTTGTTCTTCTTGGCTGGTCTTCGAAGAATGAAAAAGAAATTTTTTCATTGGCAGAGTTGGAGAAAAAATTCACTCTTGAGAATATCCATCCGACTCCTGCTGTTTTTGACCGCGACCGACTCGAGTGGCTTAATGGAGAATGGTTGAGAAAGTTAAGTTTGGAGGAGGTAGTTAAAAGGCTTGAGATATATTTGAAAGAGAATGGATTTGAGATAGAAGATTCGGAATATCTTGCCAGAGTAATTAAGGCTGTGGGAAATAGAGCTAATAAATTAAAAGATTTTATTGAGATAGGGCGGTACTTTTTTACAGATGATTTTGCCTATGATGAAAAAGGATTTAAGAAACATATTTATCCGGGAGTTGAAATTAGATTGAAGAAATTAATAAAGAAATTCAATGAGTTGGATTGTTTTGATGAAAAGAATATGGAGAGTGCTTTGCGGGAACTTTCGGAGGAACTAAGATGTAAGGCTGGAGAATTGATACATCCTGTGCGGCTTGGGGTTAGTGGAATGACTTTTGGCCCTGGTCTTTTTGAACTTTTAGAAGTTCTCGGTAAGGAAAAGGTGATTGAAAGATTGGAGAGATTCGTTTCTTATATTGAAAATGGCGACATAACTAAAAATTAATAAATAGAATTGCACATGTAGGATCAGCGCGGCAGCCCCGCTAAAATACAAAAATTAAATATTAAAATGGAAAATGGCAAATCAAAGTTCAAAAATGAATAAAAAAACAAAGGAACATCGAATTACACGGATAACACAAATATTTTTTATTTTTTTGCGGTTGGGGGGAGGGATAATTTTGCATTTTCATATGTCATTTTGCTTTTTAAATTTTGATATTTTATTTACCAGAAAAAGGCGGCAAGATTTAATAGGATATTTTTTTAAAGAAAAAAACAAAATGTTGATTGATAATACTATAAGGAGGCAATTGTCATGATAATGCAAAGAGTTAGATCAGTAACCAAATATTTCATGTGGTTTGTTGCAATAGCTTTTATTCTTTCTATGGTAATTGGTTTCGGAACAAATATTTTTACGAAGGAGAGTCAAAAAGATGAAAATATAATTGCAAAAGTAAAAGATGAAACCATTACGATTAGAGAATATGGGAATGCTTTGAGAAATGAGCTCCAAAGCATCAGCGGTGCTCTGGGGACGGATCCGATTAAAGAGAGGCAAATGTCTGAAGCTGTTATAAATCAATTAATAACTGACAAAATAATTGAGGATCTACTTGGTAAGAGAAGAATATCTGTTTCGGAGGACCAATTAATAAATATAATCAGGGAAAACCCACCGCCCGAAGTCACACAAAATCCTGATTTCTGGATGGGTGAACAGTTCAATTATGACAGATATTTTGAATTACTTAAAGATCCGCGTGCGAGTCAATTTATCAGATCTTATGCATCTCAGATAGCGGAAAATTTTCCTATGAGTATTTTGCGCGGTGAAATCTCTTCTATGGCAAGAGTAACAAGTGGCGAGGCAATTGAGAAATTCTTTGAAGACTCCGTTAAGGTGAGGATTGAATATATTCGATTGCCTCTGGAAGAATGGAAATCCGAAGAAACTTCTATGTCGGAAGAAGAATTTTTTTCGAATCATAAGGAAATGTTCAGGAGAGATTATTTGATAAAATTAGGCTATGTTTCTTTTCCGGTATCAATAAACGAAGAAACGATTCAAACAACAGAAGAACTTGCGAGTTCTGTTGTGGAAAGAGCCAGAACCGACTCTTTTGATCTGCTTGTAAGACAGTATTCTTATTTTCCGAGTGAGAGAGCCCTTTTAAACGGTTGGGTTAAAGTTAAGAATTTGAAACATGATTTTGCGACTGCTTTAGCCGGAATGCGCAAAGGAAATGTATCCAGACCTATTAAAAGTCATAAAGGTTTTCATATTTTAAAGCTCGAAGAGAGACAGAGGGATTCTGTTAAAGTAAAAGAGATTTTCCTTCCTGTCTTTTCTTCGTTCGAGGAGTTTCAAAAAAGCTCTTCCGAAGCCTGGAAATTTGTGAAGAAGCTTCGATCCGATTCCCTTCTGAATGTTCCTGAAGGATACAAACCTCAATACATTTCTCTCGGTAAAGGCGATTTTCCGGACGTTCCGGTAAATTTTGGAACATTTCTTATTGATCCAAAAGAGAAGGATGTTTCCTATCCTCTTATAGGCGAAGAGGCTTTTTATGTTTTCTGGGTTGAGGAAAAGGAAGAGGGTATACCATCGTTTTCTGAAATAGAAGAAGAAGTTAGGGATTCGCTTATAAATTATGAAGCAGCCGTGAAGGCAAGGAATTATGCTATTCTGAAATTCTCTGGAGACAAGTTGCCACGTAAGCCGGAAAAGGGGGAATGGGGGAGAACTACTTATTTTACATTGGAAAATCATGGCAAATATAATATTCCTGAAAAAGTTGCTTTTTTATCTCTTAATGTCAGAAGGAACGCGGTTTTGCCTCCCATTAGGGTAGGAGAATCTGTGTATGTTGTTAAGCAGATAGATTTTAGAATGCCCGACACCGAAAAACTTAAGGAGCTTGTACCTGAAATCGCAATGGAGCTTCAAAGATCGAAAGAGGCATCTTATTTTCAGAAATGGTTTTATCAGAAGAGAAAAGGATATAATATTCAGGATTTCAGGGAAAGGATATATGAATAACAGACGCTGTTGGCTTTTCGCTTTTGGCTTTTGGCTAAAAACACCTCATCTTTTAGATTTTGTGCAAACCTGAGTATAAAAAATGAGCGTTTTATCTACAAGGTTTTCCGTTTTATTAAAAACGATATTGTTTTTATCTTTTCTTTCCTGTATTTATTCTTTTAGTAGTGGGCATTTTGATGGAACATTGTCCATATCTTCTCTGGAAAACAGAACACAAAGCGCAGATATTGGTAGAGTATTAACGGAGGATTTAATAGATGCTTTTATTAGTGATGGGAGGGTAAAGGTAGAAACTAGTTCCGAAGGAGATTACCTTTTAGGCGGAGTAATTGATGATTACGAAAGAAAACCGGAGTCATATACGCCGGATGGTGAAGTTGAAGAATACCGTTTATCGGTGAACGTGAAGTTTTCTCTGAAGAAAAAAGATAAGGAAAAAAATGAGTGGGATAAAGTTGTTAATGAGTCATTTATTTATTCCTCTACGTTTGATGAGTTAGATGCGGTTGATTCCGTGGCTACCAAGGTAAAGAATTCTTTGCTTCGTTTAATGCTGGAAGACTGGTAAATTAATTTAGTCAATTAGTAACTTAGTTGATTGTTTAATTGGTAAGGAATAAGACTAAAATACTTTTATAATGATATACTTGATAGAGCTTTAGTTTGTAAGCGGTATCACCTCTTTGGAATAAAGATCGTGAATGTAGAGCCTTCGTTTTCATTGCTTTCCACTTCAATCCATCCGCCCATTTCTTTTACCGAGTTATAAACAAAGTAAAGCCCGAGTCCAGTTCCTCCGTTTCCTGATTTTGTTGTAAAGAAAAGTTCGAAAATTTTATCTTTAACGGTTTTACTCATACCGCAGCCTGTATCTGCGATTGAGATAGAAACATATTCTTTTTCTTTTTCGTCTTTTTCGGGACGTAAGACATTTCGGACTTCGATTGTTATTTCACCTTTGTCGGCAATTGCGTCTTTTGCGTTTATAATAAGATTCAACAGAATTTGATGAAGTTGATCCTGGTCTCCCATAATTTTGGCATCAGATTCAAGATAATTTGCAGTGATTTTTATTTTCTTGGGTAGTATTTGCCTTGAAAAGTTCGCCACACCTTTCACTATTTCGTTCACGTTAAATAAACTTTTTTCCTCTCTGATTTTTCTTATATTGGAGAGTAAACTTTTCAGGAGAGACCTTATTTTTTGAGCACCTTCCATTGCTGTATTAATATCTTCTAAGACTTTTACATCTTTTGAATTACTTTCCGCTGCGCTAAGTCCACACATAACTTCCATTAAAAGATTATTGGCTTCATGGGATACCCTTCCTATCAATTGACCCACAGTCGCGAGTCTTCTGGATTCAAGCATCTTCTTTTGTAACAACTCTATTCGTGAAATATCTTTTGCCATCGAAAGTCCTCTGAGTAAAGGTTCCGAACTAAGTAGGAAAGAGACCCACTCATAGGTTTTCTCCTCTGTGGTCTCGGTTTTTATTTCAGTGCGCTGAATAACTGTCGGCGGTTCCTTTTTGGAATTGGAATTTCCGTTTTCCTCTTCACCGTTTTCCTTGTCTTCTGCGACAAAAGAACCTAAACTTTTACTTATTTCTTTCATAAGAGGTGGGCCAAGAAGTTTAGCAATGTCTTTACCGAATTCGTTTTCGGCTCTGCTGTTCCAGTAAACAATTTTAAAATTTTTATCCCATCCTACAACAGGTATAGGGATAAAATCCAGGACTATTGAGATATCTTTTTTTAAATCTATCATAATATTATAATGTAAATAAATTAAAAGGCGGAGCGCAGTGGTTGACCACGCTCTCTTTTAACCTTTTAATGGTTTATTTATTTACTTCCAGCCTTCGATCTCAAGATGAGAAATCGCCTTATGGGAAACGAAAACCGATCTGTTGTTTGCCATTGGCGTATCCACTTTCAGAAACAATCCCCTGTCGTTTCTTCCGGTTACCTCACCTTCGAACTTCGAGCCGTCCACCGTTACGATCTTGATGAGCCTCTTAGTTCTCTTGGTTGTCTGAGTGTTCATTGTTCCTCCTTTATTGTTTGAATTGTTCATATATTTTTCAAGCTTTTCAACATGGTCCTGGTAAGCGATCGTCACTTAAAACAACTTCTCCAATATTCAGCTGGGTGACATCAACATTCTTTGGTTTTTTGTTCAATGAGTTTACAAATCCTAATAATATTAATAATATATTTAAAGCAACCATAAAACACCTCCTTTAATTGTTATTATTAAATACAATAATCGTTCCAGAACTTAAGTGGCTGACATATAATCACTTGACTGTATAGGGGTTTGGAGTTTGTGACATTTATGTCATATAGAATTCACCTATTTTTTCAAAAGTCTTGTAACTTCCAGATTATTCTTGTGACGAAGATGTCACAGGGGGGACAAAAATGTCACAAAAGGGTATGAAAACGTAAAGTTATAAAGAGAACAGAACACGGATTTTAAACTATTGTTCTGTGGGTCGGTTAGTATGGTAAGAACGGGATTTACGGGAGATTTATCTTTTGTCTTTAATAATTAGCCAATTCTAAGAATCCGTTTAATTTGCTGCGGATTTATGCTCGGTAAGGCATATTCTGCCTTTGCCGATTATGAGTTATGTGTTTAAAGTCTTTTTTTCTATCGTATGGAAATAAATTTCGTTTTTAATTCAAATTTTGTTTTTTCTCTCCGTGCCCTCAGTGTGTTTTTCTTTTTTTCTTATCACAGTTTAAAGTCTCTCTGTTTTCTGTGATTAATCTTTTTTTTCTTTTGTAATGTGTAATTTATATTATAATCAAGTTTATTTTTTTGGTAAGTATTTTTTATGGGTAATATATTCGTTTTTCAAAGAACTTTAAAGCCCCCATAACCCCGCGCCGAAAAATTTTACCACAGAGAGCGCAGAGGTTTTTTCTTTTATCTAACCACAGCCCTCCGTCCCAATAAAAACACAAAGATCGCAGAGCCTACACAACTTCATTCCATAATTTTTACCACAGAACAAGGAACGAATATTGCAACGCAGATCTTTGTATCCCCTTTTTTCTCTGTGTTCTCCGTGTGTTTTTCTTTTTTTAATCACAATTTAATTTCTCTGTGTCCTCTGTGGTTATTTTTTTTCTTTTTTCACCTTTTTATATCATGTTCTTTAATGAGCCGGTATAAGTGTCTCCGGGAAATTTCGAGGTTTTTTGCCGCTTCGTTTACGTTTCCTTCGTTATCCTGCAGAGCTTCTATTATGGTTTCTTTCCTCCATTTTGTTTTTATTTTATCCCAGCTCGGCGTTTCCGCCTTTTTCTCTTTTCTTATTTCTTCGGGCAGGTCTTTTTGGTTTATGTGGTCTCCTTTGCATTTAATGAGAGAAATTTCAACGATATTTTTAAGCTCTCGTATATTGCCGGGGAAGGGATAGTTTCTTAAAATTCTCATGGCGTTTTCGTCAAATCCCTGTACCTTTTTTTCTTTATTTTCCGAGAAAATTTTGAGGTAGTGTTTAAGAAGAAGGGATATATCGATTTTTCGCTCCCGCAGAGGCGGTATTACTATGTTTATCTGGTTTAACCGGAATAAAAGGTCTTCCCTGAATTCTCTTAGCATCGCGGCTTGTTCTATATCTCTGTTTGTCGCGGATATTATGCGGACATCCACCTTTTTGCTTTCAGTTTCTCCGACCCTTCTGATTTCTCCTCTGTCGGTTACCCGCAATAAACCTGCCTGTATAGACGCGGGAGCGTCCCCTATTTCATCCAGGAAAAGAGTTCCTCCGTTTGCCTCCTCGCACATACCTTTTTTATCTTTTATTGCTCCGGTAAAAGACCCTTTTTTGTGTCCGAATAATTCGCTTTGAAGAAGTGTTTCGGTAAGTGAACTGCAGTCCACTGTTATGAAAGGTCTGTTGTTTCTTTTGCTCAATTTGTGTATCGTTCTTGCGATGAGTTCTTTACCCGTTCCCGTTTCTCCCGTAATCAAAACGTTTACATCCGTTTCCGCTATTTCTTCTATTGTTCTATAAATTTTTTGCATTTGTTCCGATATACCTATTATCGAATAAAAAGATTCGGGAGGAGAGGTCATCCGTTTTAATTGTTTGACTTCTTCTTTCATTCTGTAGAGAAGGTCTCCTTTCGAGAAGAGAACACCCAGAATTCTTCCGATAGACTGCAGGAATTCTTTATCGGAGGGCAGGAATATATCTTTTTTTATCGTTGAATCAAGGTAAAGAACCCCGTAAATTTCTTCTTCCGAGGTTACCGGAACGCATAGAATGGAATGGATTTTATTTCTCTGTATCGAGTCCATTTCGAAAAATCTCGAGTCCCTGAACGCGTCTGCCGCAATAATTACCTCTCCTTTTGCCGCTTTTTTTGTTATAGTCGAGGATATTCTTCTCGCGTCTTCCAGGGTTGCCTCGTCTATGTTGTGAGAGGACACAATGATATTTCTTTCTTCTTCTTTAAGGATGATTGCTCCTCTTTCCGCGTTGAAGAAGTTTGTAAGCACGGACAGAGCTTCATCGAACCTCTTTTCGGAGTCGATTGAGGAAAGAAGCTTGCTTATCTCGTCATAAGTGTGTATGTAACCGCTTCTAAGAGAAGTCTTTTTGGCGCATTCTGCAAAAAGTTTATATGTCTTGTTGAGAAAAAGACCGGATTTTAATTCTTTAAATGTCTCCTCGCATTTTTTAAGCTCTTCGATTGCTTCTTCGATTTTATTTTCTTCTATGAGGACTTTAGCCTTTTTAAGTTTTACTTGAGCGGTATAGAAAGGAAGACCTATTTTAGAGAAAAGTTGAATAGCCATGTTGATGGATTTAATATCTCCGGTAATCAAACCCCAGGAGGATAGAAGTTTTCCCTTTTCGAAATTTGATTGAATCGCCTTAATTTTTTCTTTGTGGGGTTTCAGAACAGTTATTGCCTCTTCTTTTTTTCCCTGTTCGAATAAAACTTCTGAGAGTTCGCGGGAGATATCTCGTTTTTCTCTCGGATCACCTTCTGTTTTTTTTATCGCTTTTCTGAATATCTTTTCCGCCTTTTC
>Ga0307437_1000432_pt1 | contig 33152 bp, 23 predicted proteins | sample SalMarWE160390MG_FD_202146 | JGI IMG/M metagenome (GOLD analysis project Ga0307437, IMG submission 202146) | Salt marsh sediment microbial communities from the Plum Island Ecosystem LTER, Massachusetts, United States - WE1603-90 | ecosystem: Environmental > Aquatic > Marine > Intertidal zone >...
CTTTTTTAAATATAACCCATTTAAAGGGACGTCGATCATAAGAGTAATCCCAAAACCTTCCACTAGCAGGTAAGTTTTTTGCTTGTGAATTTTGAACTTCTTCGAAACAAAACTTTAAAATTTTAATTTCATCCAAAACCTTTTTTAAGCTATTTTTATCTAACTCCATATATCTTGATAAAGGATTTGTTAATGATTGGTTTTCCTCATCATATTTTTTTTGAATACGTTTTAACCGCTCTTCTAAGATTTCAAGCTTTTCATCTTCGTCCATATTTTCGCTTATCAAAAATATGGCACATACATCACTATTGTACAAATTTCTAATAATTTCCAGAATCTCTTTAATGGTTCCCTTAATAATTTGTACATTCATAACAAATCCCCCTTACCATCTTTGCCTTCTATTTGTTGCGAGATTTCACATAACGGGTTCATTACCCACAGCAGTTGGAGATTGTCCTCTTTTTTACCGCAGCCTTTCTGTTGGGGGGATATAACCCTCGCGTCCCTCAACTCAATCGTCAACCTTCTTCGCCGACCCCCAGTTGGGAGAAATCGGCCATCTGGGAGAAGAGGCCGGCGATCTCCCCCAGGAGGGCCAGACGGTTGGCCCGCACCTGTTTGTCCTCGGCCATGACCATGCAATGGTCGAAGAGGGCATCTACCGGCGGGCGGAGCTTGGCCAGCTCCCCCAGGGCCTTCTCGTAGTCAGCCCCGGCGATCAAAGTGGAGAACCTCCCCCCAATCTCCAGATATCGTTCATGGAGGGCCTTTTCCTGGGGGGTCTCGAAGCGGGCTGGGTCGACCTTGCCTTTATGATCCGCCCCCTTCAATATATTGGCCACCCGTTTGAAGGCTACGGCCACGGGCTCAAACTCAGGTTTGTCCCTGAACCTGGCCACGGCCTCGACGCGGGCGCGGGCATCGACGAGATCATCACACTGTACGGCGAGGACGGACTCCACCACATCAACGGGCAATCCCTGGGCAACGAGCAGACCGACGAACCTCCCCCTGAAAAAGGCCAGGCAATCGGCCTGTACCTCATCAGGGAGGCGTTCCATTTTTTCCACCAGGGGTTTCAGTCCCGTTTTGATTATCCCCTGCAGCGAGGTACGGTACCCCTTGCCGAGGATGATGTGGATGATGCCTAATGTCTGCCGCCTCAGGGCAAAGGGATCGGAGGTACCGGTGGGGATCAGGCCTACTCCGAAACAGCCGATGATGGTGTCCATCTTGTCGGCGATGCTGACCATTGCACCTGCCGCCGTGGAGGGGAGCTCGTCACCGGAAAACCGGGGCAGGTAGTGATCGGAGATCACCTGCGCCACAGCAGGGTCTTCACCACCCAGAAGGGCATACTCCCTCCCCATTACTCCCTGGAGCTGGGGGAACTCGCCCACCATATCCGTAACCAGGTCCGCTTTGCAGAGCAAGGCACCCCTGGTCACCACCTCTTTATCATCCGGAGCCAGTTCCTTGGCCAATCGCACTGCCAGCCCTTGAATCCGTATGACCTTCTCATAAGAGCTACCCAGCTTGGCCTGGAAGATCACCCCTTTGAGCTCCTCGGCACGCTCCTCGAGGGAGACCTTTTGGTCCGCCTGAAAGAAGAACTGGGCATCGGCAAGCCTGGCCCGCAGGACCCGTTCGTTACCCTTTTTTACCACCCCCCTGTCGTGTGCCTTGGTGTTGCTTACGGCGACAAAGGCAGGGAGCAGCTTTCCTGTTTTATTTACCACGGGGATATACCGCTGGTGGTGTTGCATGGCAGTAATCAGGACCTCTCGGGGCAGGTCGAGAAACCCCTTATCAAAGCCCCCGCAGATCGCGACTGGATACTCCACCAGGTAGGTGATCTCCTCCAGGAGGTCCGCCGCCTCCAGGGGCCTCCCCCCTGTCTGCTGCGCCGCCTCCTGAACCTCGCGGCGGATCAGTTCCGCGCGCTCCTCAGGATCCACAATGACACAGGCCCGACGGAGTCCCTCGAGATAGTCATTCAATCCCGTTACCGTGAATGGGTCAGGGTGTAAAAAGCGGTGACCCCTGGTCAGGTGGCTGCTCGTGATATGCTCTACGGTAAAGGGTATTACCTCTTTATTGAAGAGCGCCACGATCCAGTGGATGGGGCGCGCGAAGCGCAGCTCCAGAGCGGACCAGCGCATCGATTTCGGGAAGGGGATGGAGGTGATCAGCCGGGGGAGGACCTCGGAGAGGATCTCGTGGGTCCACCTTCCCCCTTCGCGCTTGCGCACGCAGAGGTATTCACCTTTCCCCCGCTCCACCAGTTCCAGGTCTTGGACCCGCACCCCCTCTTTTTGGGCGAATCCTTTGGCTGCCTTGGTGGGTTTGCCCTGGGGGTCAAAGGCAACACTCTTGGGGGGACCGATCCGTTCCTGCTCCAGCGGGCTTTGCTGCTCCTCCAGCTCGGCGAAGAGGGTGAGGCGGCGCGGGGTGCCCATCACCCTGGTCTCCCCGCACTCTACCCGCTGGGTTCGCATCTCCGTGAGCAGTATCTCCCGCATCCCCTCGAGGGCCTTGGGGATAAAACGTGCGGGGATCTCTTCGGTCCCTATCTCCAGCAGCATCCCCTGCTTCATGCCTCACCCTGCGCTCTCAATAGGGGAAATCCCAACTCCGCCCGCTGACGGAGATAGAGCTCGGCACAGCCGCGGGCCATTGCCCTTACCCGAAGGATAAAGCCCATCCGCTCGGTGACGCTGATGGCCCCCCGGGCCTCCAGGAGATTAAAGGTGTGAGAGCACTTCAGACAGTAGTCGTAGGCGGGAAGGACCAACCCCTTTTTTAGTATTTTTTGAGCCTCCCCTTCATACATCTCAAAGAGTTGCAGGAGCATTTCTACATCGGCCTCTTCGAAGTTGTAACGGGAAAACTCCACCTCCCCCTGGTGGTGGATGTCACCGTAAAGGATGCCGTCGGTCCACGTCAGGTCGTAGACGTTCTCCACCCCCTGCAGGTACATGGCGATCCGCTCGATGCCGTAGGTGATCTCAACGGATACGGGCTTCAGGTCGATCCCCCCTGTCTGCTGAAAATAGGTGAATTGGGTGATCTCCATCCCATCGAGCCAGACCTCCCAGCCCAGGCCCCACGCCCCCAGGGTAGGGGATTCCCAATCGTCTTCCACGAACCTGATGTCATGGGCCAGAGGGTCGATCCCGAAGCTGCGCAGGCTATCCAGATAGATCTCCTGAATCGCGAGGGGGGAGGGTTTCATGATGACCTGATACTGATAGTAGTGTTGCAGGCGGTTGGGGTTTTCGCCGTAGCGACCGTCAGCGGGGCGTCGCGAGGGCTCCACATAGGCGCAATTCCAAGGCTCGGGTCCGAGGACCCGCAGGAAGGTGGCGGGGTTGAAGGTCCCGGCCCCCACCTCGATGTCATAGGGCTGCTGGATGACACAGCCCTGCTCGTTCCAAAATCGCTCCAGGGCCAAGATCAATTCTTGTAAGGTCACTTGCTTATCCTAACCATCGTGCACTGCTTCCATCACCCGCAATGATTTTAAGGCCTTGCCCAACTGGTGTTGAACGAACCGGGGGAGTATCTCCTTGCCCTCAGCGAGGACCTGAGGGGAGAACTGAACCCCCTCCACCTCTGCGATATCCATACCCAGGGCCATCTCCATGGCCTGTAAGGTCGCCCCTGAGACGGCGACGGCCCCTCGGGCATTGATCTGACATCTCTTGCAAATCGACCCTCCATGGCGGTAGCTGAACCACGCGCCATCATCAGGGGGGAGCACCTGGTTGCAGATGCTGCACTCCGTCAACCGGGGCCGGTATCCCAAGAGGTCGAGGAACCGCAGCTCAAAGATCCGTGGGTACTCCTCACGGGGGGGGGAGTCATTGAGCAAGGATAAAAAGGTTACCAATAGTTCAAAGAGTTGGGGGTTTGACTCCTTCTCCCCGGTCATCTCCTTGATCATCTCGAGGAAATAGCTCCCATACAGAACTTTTGAGATATCCTCGCTGATCCGGAAAAAGGGCCGTATCATATCAGCTTCATCCAATCTGATCAACCCCCCCCTGCCTTCGGAGAAGACGATCCGGATGTAGGAAAAGGGCTGTAGATTGTTGACAAAACGCCGCTTGCTCCGCTTCGCTCCCTTGGCGATACCCGTGACCTTCCCCAGATCAGCCGTGTAGAGGGTGACGATGAGATCAGATTCTTTGAAATCGACGCGGTGGATTACCACACCATCGGTTTTGCGCAGGCGCATCTCAGTTAAGGATGTATTTTAAGAAGATAGTGGCGGTTCCCATATAGATCACGATCCCCGTAATGTCGTTGGCCGTGGTCACGAAGGGACCAGAGGCGATGGCTGGATCGATGCGGACCTTTCGGAAGAAGGAGGGCACCAGGGCCCCCATGGTGCAGGCTACGGTCATGGCAATGGTCATAGCCAGGCAGACCACGATCCCGATGGTCACGTTCCCATGCCATAATGCCCCTACTACCCCTACTACCGAACCGCAGATAAGGCCCATGATGATCCCCACCCGGAGTTCCTTAAAGATGATGCTGGTCAGCCGGGCGTACTCGATGCGTCCGGTGGCAAATCCCCTGATCATAATGGTCGAGGACTGAAGCCCGGCGTTGCCCCCCATGGCCGTGATCACCGGGATAAACGTTATGAGAGCGAGGACGTCCCGGATGGTAATCTCAAAGAGCCACAAGAGATAGCCGGTGATGAGTCCCCCGAGGAGGTTGGTGATGAGCCAGGGGAATCGTAACCGTGAGACCTTGAGGACATCATCGACGTAGGCGAACTCTTCCTCCTTGGTTCCTGCCATCTTCAAGAAGTCTTCGGTGGCCTCATCCCGGAGGATGTCGATGACGTCGTCCACGGTGATGATCCCTACCAGCTTGTTCTCTTCGTCCACCACGGGGACGGCCAGGATGTTGTACTTCTCCACCACCCGTGCCACCTCCTCTTGGTCTTCGAGGGTCTGGACGCTGAAGACCTCGGTGCTCATGATGTCCCGTAGGTGCTTTTGCGGCGAGACCAGCAAGAGCTGTCGCAGAGAGATCACGCCGATGAGGTGGTTTCGGTCATCCACGACGTAGATATAGAGGACCATCTCCGTATCGGCTTCCTTCCGCACCGCCTTGATCGCATCGCGGACGGTGGTATTCTCATGGAGTGAGAAGTAGACGGGGTTCATGATCCGGCCGGCCGTCTCCTCGGGGTAGCTCAGCAACCCCTCTACCTCTTCGAGGTCCTTCTTTGTCATCCCCTGGAGCAGCTCTTCCGCGAGCTCCTCAGGCAGATTGCCGAGGAGCTCTGCGACATCGTCCGAGGGCATTTCCTGGAGTATCTGGATGGCCCGTTTGGTATCCATGGTCTGAAGGAGTTGGGCACCCGTCACCCACTCGATCTCACTCAAGACCTCGGCGGCCTTGGCAGGATCCTTAATGAGGCCGAAGATAGTCCTCTGTTCGGCTTCGCTGAAGTAGGGAAATATCTGCGCGAGGTCTGCGGGATGCAGTTTTTTGATTACATTGGAAACTTTTCCCATGGCCTGCATGCGCAGCAGCTTCCTGGTGGTCTCTATGGTAATCTGCATTTTTGGTGTCAGCATGGGTCTCCTCTATATCTTATGTATCAAGACGTCCCTCGGCTTCACGCCATCAGACGGGCCGACGATTCCCTCCTCTTCCATCCGCTCGACAATCCTGGCCGACCGATTATACCCTATTTTTAACTTCCTTTGAATGAGGGAGATGGATGCCTGGCCGGTCCTGGACACAATGGCCACGGCCTCATCGTACTTTTCATCGTACTCCTCATCTTTGAGTTCTTTGCGTTCTCTCCGCTCCCGCAGAATATTCCGGTCATAGGTAGGTCCCCCTTGTCGGCGCCAGAATTCCACCAGCCTCTTGATCTCTCCCTCGGAGACATAGGCCCCATGGATCCGCAACAGCTTGGAGCTGCCGGGCGGCAAAAAGAGCATATCACCCGATCCCAAGAGGTGCTCAGCCCCCTGGGTGTCCAGGATGGTCCTGGAGTCGATCTTGGTGGAGACCTGAAAGGAGATGCGGGCGGGGAAGTTCACCTTAATCAGCCCCGTCAGGACATCCACCGAGGGGCGCTGAGTGGCCAGGATCAGATGGATCCCCGCGGCCCGGGCCATCTGGGCCAGGCGGATGATGGATTCCTCCACCTCCCTGCCCGAGACGATCATGAGGTCGGCCAGTTCATCGATCACCACCAACACATACGGGAGCCGCTTGGCGGACATCACCCCTTCCTCTCCTTCGATGGGGCGAATCAAGCCCTCCTTGGCCTTTTGATTATAGTTTTCGATGTTTCTGATTCCCTGCTCTGCCATCATGGTGTAGCGCCGTTCCATCTCCTCCACCATCCAGCGCAGCGCGATGGCGGCCTCTTTGGGATCCGTCACCACGGGCAACAGCAGATGGGGAATACCTTCATACGAGGGGAGTTCCAGCATCTTGGGGTCAATAAGGAGAAACTTGACGACGTCCGGGGTCGCCCTCAACAGGAGACTGCAGACCATGGCGTTGATGGATACACTCTTGCCGGAGCCGGTCGAACCGGCAACCAACAAATGGGGGAGGCGGGCCAGATCGATCACAAAGGGGTTGCCGGAGATATCCTTGCCAATGGCCAGGGTCAATGTGGACCCGCTACCCTGAAAGAGATCGGCGCTCGCTATGTCTTTCAGACAAACGGCCTCACGCACGGGGTTGGGGATCTCGATCCCCACCACCGGCTTGCCGGGTATGGGGGCCTGTATTCGTATGCTGATGGCGCTGAGGGCCAACGCCAGGTCATCCTCCAGGTTGAGGATCCTATTGACCTTGACCCCCGGAGCGGGCTCGAATTCATAGACCGTCACGATGGGGCCGGGTCTCACTCCCACCACCTTTCCCTCCACGCCGTAACCCTTGAGCTTGTTCGCCAAGATCTGCGAATTGGCAAACAAGACATCCTTGGAGAGCGTTACCTCTTTGCCCTTTCTGCCTTCGAGAAGGGACAGAGAAGGAAGCTGGTAACCCTCGGTGGCCGGTGCGGGAAAGGGAAGCCGTTCCTGCTTCTGTGCGGTATCCCGCTCTACTTTGTGGGATAAGATGATGGGAGGCTGAGAGGAGTTCTGTCTGATTTTAGCGCTTTTTTTTACCTCCCTCTTCTTTTTCCACTTTCCCAAGCGCAGATTCTTAACCTTGATTATCCAACGGAAGAGCACCTGCACGATTTTTACCAACCCCGCCAGCCCCTTCTTGAGAGATTTGCCTGTGGTCAGGATCATCGAGGAGATAAACAACAAGATGACCAGGAAGGACGTCCCCACCACACTGAGGTATCGCTCCAAGAAGGCCGCTAGGATCCCTCCCAAGGCCCCCCCGGCTATCCCCTCGTACGAGAAGATCTTCACCTCACCTATAAGAATGTCCAGGAGTGCCGATGAGGAGATGAGCAAGAGGCAAAATCCCACCCACCGGGCCCCTTTGGGCTCGACCGTTCGGTTGGCGAAGATGGAAATACCCGTAATCAAAAGGACAAGGGGAAAGAGGAAGGAGGTGCAGCCGAAGACCTGCCAGAGGATGTCGGAGAGATAGGCACCAATCAATCCTCCCAAATTGTGGATCTGGGACGGGACGGGTTGATAGAGGTTGAAGGAGGGATCTTGAGGATGAAAGGAGTACAGGCACAGAATGAGGAAGACCCCCCCCCCGATGGCGATAAGGCCACCGATCTCCCTGACCAATTCCCTTCTGGCCACTGTAGACCTCCTACATCTCGATGATCATGGGGATGATGACGGGTCGGCGGTCCATTTCTTTACGAAAGAATCGTTTGAGGGCGCGGCGAACCTCATTCTCCACCTCGAGATCATCGGTCTTGGATTCGAGCGAGACACCTGCCAGGGCCTCCCTGATGACCTCCTTGGCCTGCTGCAGGACCTTCTCCATCTTTTCCTCAAAGAGGACTCCTCGGGAGATGATGTCGGGCCCCGATACCACCTCCCCCGTACGTTCATTGATGACCATCACGGGGATCACCATCCCGTCCTCGGAGAGTTGTCTCCTGTCCCTCAGGACCACGTCTTCTACATCCCCCACCCCCTTGCCGTCGACGAAGACCTTGCCGACCTCTACCCGGTCGATGATTTTACCTGTGCCGTTCCGGAGGGAGATGACGTCGCCATCTTCGGCGAGGAGCAATTTGTCCTCGGCCATCCCCACCTCCCTCGCCAACTGGATGTGCTGGACCAGGTGTCGATATTCACCATGGATGGGGACGAAGTACTCAGGGCGAATCAAGTTGAGCATCATCCTCAACTCTTCGCGGTAGCCATGGCCTGAGACATGGATGGCGGATATCTTCTCGTAGATGACATCAGCCCCCCGACGGCAGAGGTGGTTGATCATGTGGGTGATGGCCTTCTCATTGCCCGGGATAAAGCGGGAAGACAGGACGATGGTATCCCCCTTTTGGATCTGGATGTCCTTATGGTTGTCCGTGGCCATGAGGCTCAGGGCGGATAGGGGTTCTCCCTGGCTCCCCGTCGACAGGAGGAGCACTTCCTCCGGAGGATACTGATCCATCTTTTGCACATCGATCACCCCGCCGGGGGGAAAGCGCATATAGCCGAGCTCTCGGGCGATCCGGGTGTTATTCAAGATATTCCTCCCCGTCAGGGCCACTTTGCGTCCGTACTTGGCAGCGGTATCCATCACCTGCTGGATCCGTTGAATATTGGAGGCAAAGAGGGCCATGATGATCCTCCCCGGGCTCACCCTGATAATCTCTTCCAGCCTCTGGCCGATTTCCCGTTCCGAGAGGGTATACCCCTCACGCTCGGCATTGGTGCTGTCGGACAGCAGGGCCAATACGCCCCGCTCCCCGTACTCGGCGAACTTCCTCAAATCGGTCAACTCTCCGCCGGCCGGGGCCTGATCAATTTTAAAGTCTCCCGTGTGTACCAAGATACCCACCGGCGTGGTGATCCCCAACCCCGTTCCGTCGACGATACTGTGGCAGGTCCTGATGAACTCCACCTGAAAGGGGCCGATCTCCACCTGATCTCGCGGCCGCACCCTCTTGAAGGTCACGTTTCCCACCCCCTCATGTTCCTGTAACTTCTCCCCTACCAGGGCCAGGGTAAAGGGGGTTCCGTAGACCGGGACCTTCAACTCCTTGAGGATGAAGGGGAGGGCCCCGATATGATCTTCATGGCCATGCGTGAGGATGATGGCCCGTACGTTATCCTTCTTGTGGCGGAGATAGGTGATATCGGGGATCACCATGTCGACCCCCAGCATATAATCCTCGGGGAACATGAGGCCCGCATCGATGACGATGATGTCATCGCCGTACTCCAGGACCATCATGTTGAGACCGATCTCTCCCAACCCCCCCAAGGGGATCACCCGCAGACCATCATGCTGCATCGGCATGCCCCTTGGCAGAAGCGGGGAGATTGGCCCTGATCTTCATCCTTACCTCCTGCATCAATTGCCTTCTATCTTGCATGGTGAGACCCCTGGTCTCAATGGGTTGGCCTATGGAGATTCGTATTGCTCCCTTTTTGACCCTGAAGGTGGTCATGGGCATGATCGCCCACGTTCCATCGATGGTGATGGGGACAATGGGGATCTCTCCATTAATGGCCAGGGTAAAGCCCCCATTCATAAAGGGCTGGAGGACCCCATCAATGGAACGGGAACCCTCAGGAAAGATGACCACCGAGGCCCGCTCCCTGATCTTTTGGGCGGCGATCTCCATGCTCCGGTAGGCCCTCTTTCTCTCCGAGCGGTCGAGGCTGATATATCCCACCCCTTTCATGCCCCACCCCAAGATCGGGATCCTGAAGAGTTCCGCCTTGGCCAGCCAGCGGAATTGCCCGGGGATGTAAGCCAGCAGGGCGAAGATGTCAAAGCTCCCCTGGTGGTTGCACATGTAGATAGAGGGCTTCTTGGGATCGATGTGCTCCAATCCCGTAACCTGTACCTTCACCCCATTGGCCTTGAGGGCCAGCCAGCCCCACAGCTTGGCATAGAGATGAGCCACCTTTCCCCGGCGGTCAAAGGCAAAGGTGATGAAGACGCAAATCACCAACACTATGGTGGCGATTGCCGTGCAAAACCAGAAAAATGCTGTCCTAAACAGCTGGTTCTCCTTGTAATCGTTCGACGATCTCTCGCACCTCTTTTTTTATGGCGCCATTCAGATCGTAGGGTGACATCCCTTTCTTGTCGGCCTCTATCACCTTCTGATTAAAGGAGAGGTGTCCCAAGAACAATAGCTCGCTGAGGCCCTCCTCGATCAATGTTCGATCTTCGGGGGCAGCCACCTTGTTCCCCACGCCGTACACCCGCTGCACGCCCAGGTCCTGGGCCAACCTGAAGATCTGGTGGGCCGTGGCGATGCTCCGCTGCCCTGGTTCCACCACGATGATGAAGGCATCGACGTGTTTGGTGCTGCCTCGGGTGAGGTGCTCCAGCCCCGCCTCCATATCGATGATGACCACCTCATCCTTGCCGATCAAGATGTGGTGGAGCAGCCCCTTTAAGAGGACGTTCTCCGGGCAGAAACACCCCCCATCGGCCTGGGGGATGTTTCCCAAGACGAGGAGCTTCACCCCATGGTGGGTCACGCCGTAGGTGTCGGGGAGATCATCGACCTTGGGGTTCAATTTGAAGACTCCGCCGAAGGTCCCCTTTTGGGCCCCGGTCCGTTCCTCCACGAGCGGGGTCATCTGGGCCAGGGGGGTGACCCCCTTGAGGAGTTCCGGGGGAAAGCCCAGGGCCGAGGCGAGGTTGGCATCGGGGTCGGCATCGATGGTCAGGACCTTGTATCCCTCCTCTGCCAAGTACCGGGCCATCACCCCGCACAAGGTGGTCTTTCCCACCCCTCCTTTGCCCGCAATGGCAATCTTCATTGACCCACTCCCCTTTGCAAAAAAACAAACCATTATGAGGGGTTACCCTCATACCTCTGTGAAGATACCATGTTCTCAATAAGGATTCAAGGATTCAGGGGCTCATCTCTGTGTTGTATATCTTGTGTCAGATCTTCGACCTATGTGGCAGGCCCCCCATCCCCCTGGTTGGACGACCTGGAGATCGCCTCTTCACTGCCCCCGTGTTCCGAGACTGCTGAAATTCTTGACCCTTGAATCCCCCAAGTGTAAAGGTGGCCTACGACCATGGCGAGGTCAACAGGACTGAGAATATGGCAACGTCAGGCTTAAAATCAACAAAAATATTAACATCTTGTCCATCTTTTGTCAAGCTTGGAACCCGATCGTTGTCTTTTCCCCGCCTCAGTGTTATAACACACAAAAGAAAAACCTTGCGTGATCGAAAGGCATCTTATTAAGGACAACGGGATGTTGTGGCACACCATGGAGACGGAAGCGGTCCTCACGCACCTGGGCACCTCTTCCGCGGGCTTGACCGATGAAGAGGTCCGTAAACGTCTGGAACACTATGGACCTAATGAGCTTGCGGAGGGGGAGCGGATCTCTCCCCTGAAGATCTTCCTCGATCAGTTCAAGAGCTTTCTCATCGTCATCCTCTTGGTCGCCGTTATACTCTCCGCGTTCTTAGGGGAGGCCGTCGACGCGATCGTCATTGGGGCAATCGTCCTCTTCGCCAGCGGCTTGGGTTTTATACAGGAATACCGGGCGGAGCGGGCCATGGAGGCCTTAAAGCGAATGGCTGCCCCCACCGCTACGGTCATGCGCGGTGGTGAGGAACAGGAGATACCCGCCCGCGAACTGGTCCCCGGGGACATAATCGTATTGAGCACCGGTGACCGGATACCGGCGGATACCCGCATCATGGAGGCTGCCAATCTGAAAGTTGATGAGGCATCCCTTACCGGTGAATCCATCCCTGTAGAGAAGGCCTCTGCGGTCCTGGGGGGGGATGTCGAAGTAGCTGACCGCAAGAACATGGCCTATATGGGGACGGCGGCGGTCTACGGGCGGGGAAAAGGTGCCGTCACTGCCACCGGTATGGAGACCGAATTCGGCACCATCGCCCAGATGCTCCAAGAAGTGGAGGTGACCAGAACACCCCTTCAGGCAAACCTCGATCGCATGGGGAAATGGATCGCCATCGCTGCCCTCACCCTCTGCTTTATCCTGGGTTTTATCGGTATTCTCAGAGGTCACCAACTCATAGAAATGCTCATCTGGGGGATCAGCCTCGCCGTGGCCGCGGTACCCGAGGCCCTTCCGGCCGTGGTCACGATTGGACTGGCCATCGGTGTGCAGAGGATGGTCAGGCGCAATGCCTTGGTGAGGAGGCTGCCGGTGGTGGAGACCCTTGGCTGTACTACCTTCATTTGCTCGGACAAGACCGGTACCCTGACCCAAGATCAGATGACTGTTCGGCGCCTGTGGGTGGCCGATAGGATCATCGAGGTGAGCGGGGTAGGGTATGAGCCACGGGGTGCATTCTCTTTAGCAGGGGAACCGCACCAGCCTATGAGGGACAAGGATGTAGAGATGCTCTTGCTTGCCGGTGCCCTGTGTAATGATACCCGTCTCACACAAGGCGAAGGGGGATGGGAGGTCAAAGGGGATCCCACCGAGGGGGCCTTAGTGGTCCTTGCACAGAAAGCCGGCATGAAACCGGGGGAGGTGGCTCAGCAATCCCCCCGTATCGGAGAGGTCCCCTTCTCCTCGGAGCGAAAACGGATGACCACCATCCACCGATCCGTTCACGGTCAGATTGCCTTTATGAAGGGGGCGCCGGAGGTCGTTTTAGAGGCCAGCGGCTCTTGTTATCGAGGGGGCAAGGAGGAACGGCTGACTCCTCAGGTACGGGAGCGGGTGCTCGATGTCGCCCATGAGATGGCCGGGAGCGCCCTGCGGGTCTTGGGGCTGGCATACCGCAACCTCCCCGATGGGGAGCACTACGATGAGTCGGTGGAGCAGGGGATGGTCTTCGTCGGCCTCGTGGGGATGATCGATCCTCCCCGAGATGATGTGAAGGAGGCCATCAAGATGTGTAAGCGGTCGGGGATCAAGACGGTCATGATCACCGGAGATCACCAGGTGACGGCGGAGGCCATCGCCACTGAGCTGGCAATCATGAAGGGGGGGGCGGTTATGAGCGGCCGCCAAATCGAACAATTGGGGCAAGGAGAATTTGACGCCGCTGTCGAGGGGGTCGATGTCTACGCCCGCGTCTCGCCGGCCCACAAGCTGAAGATCGTTACGGCCTTGCAACGCAAAGATCATGTCGTGGCCATGACCGGGGACGGGGTCAACGATGCCCCGGCCCTCAAGCAGGCCGATATCGGTATTGCCATGGGGATTACCGGCACCGATGTCACCAAGGAAGCTGCGGATATGGTCCTTACTGATGACAACTTCTCCTCTATCGTTGCGGCGGTGGAGGAAGGGAGGGGGATCTACGGCAATATCAAGAAATACTTAATCTACCTCCTCTCGTGCAACTTAGGGGAGATCCTCCTCATGGCGGTGGCCATCCTCTTCGGCCCCTTCTTTGGCCTGCCGGCGGGGATCATCCCCTTGATTGCCATCCAGATATTATACGTGAACCTCGCCACCGATGGCTTGCCGGCCATTGCCCTCTCCGTCGATCCGCCGGAGACGGACAGTATGGAGCAACCACCCCGGCCGAAGAGCGAGACCATCTTTACGCCGGGGGTGCTGCGATACCTGATAGGAGCGGGTGTATGGACCGCCTTCGTTTCCCTTGCCGTGTTTATCTGGGCGATCCACGCGGGCCGAGACCCCGTAGAGGCCCGGGCCCTCTGTTTTGTCACGTTGATACTGGTGCAGTTTTTCAATGCCTTCAACTGCCGGTCGGAGCGGCGCTCCCTCTTCCAGATCGGGGTCTTCGCCAACCGGTGGCTCTGGCTGGCCATCCTCTGGGAGTGCGCCATCTTCGCCCTCTTGCTCTATGTCCCCGTCCTGCAAAGGGCCTTCCGCACCTTCCCCTTGGGCGCGGGAGATTGGCTGATCGTCATCTCCTCCGCCTCCACCATCTTTATTGCCGCAGAGGTGTATAAGTTGATTATGCGTGGAGGAAAACAGGAGGTGAGCCATTGAAAGGGAACGTGAGGGCCTTGCATGGATGACCCTCTTACCTTTTTAAGAGGACGTCATAGCGTCCCCTTTTTAGAAAAACACTTGCAAATTCCATGAGATCGTCTAAACTGTGGGCTTTACTCAAGAAAGGGGGTGAGAAACACCGCTTGCAGGGTGCACGATAGGGTGAGAAGGTTTGACGGATGATGTGATAATCCATTAACCACGGAGGTGAGGGACAATGAAAAAGGGATTAGTAGGGGGTATTGTTATTATTTTTGTAATTGTAGCGGCTATGAGTATCTTTTCTTGCGCTCAGAAAGAGACGGGCGATGTCATAGAGCTCAGCTATGCAAATTTCTTCCCGCCCACCCACTTTAATGTTGTATTGGGCGAAGAGTGGGGAAAAGAGATAGAAAAGCGGACCAACGGCAGGGTGACGTTCACCTATTATCCAGGCGGTGCCTTGCTCAAGGGACCTGGTATGTACGATGGGGTTGTGAAGGGGTTAACAGATGTGGGGATGTCTTTGTTCGCCTACACCGCGGGACGGTTTCCTACTATGGAGGCCCTTGATCTTCCCATGGGATATCCCAGTGGAAAGGTAGCCACCTTGGTGGCCAACGATTTTTACCAGAAGTTCAAGCCCGAAGAAATTAAGGATGTAAAGTTGTTTTACCTCCACGCCCATGGTCCAGGGCTTCTCCACAGCAAAAAGGCGGTAAAGACGATGGATGACATCAAAGGGCTGAAGATACGCTGCACGGGCTTCAGCGCCAAGGCGGCTACGGCCCTGGGGGGCGTGCCCGTTGCCATGGGCCAGGGCGGGGCCTACGAGGCCCTGCAGAAAGGGGTCGTGGAGGCCACGTTGGCCCCCATGGAGGTGTTGAAGGGGTGGAACCAGGCCGAGGTGATCAAGTACACTACTGAGTGCTCCAGCGTGGGCTATACCACCGCCATGTATGTGATCATGAACCTGGATAAGTGGAACTCCCTGCCCAAGGATGTCCAGAAGGTCTTTGAGAAGGTCAGCGAGGAGTGGATCTCCAAGCACGCGGAGGGTTGGGATACAGCCGATCAGGAGGGCAGGCAGTTTACCCTCGATAAGGGCAATGAGATCATCCCGCTCTCTGAAGAGGAGAGCGCCCGTTGGGTCGGGGCAGTTCGGCCGGTGATCGATGAGTATGCCCAGAATCTGGAAGATATGGGGCTTCCCGGCAAGAAGTACGTAGAGTTCATACAGAAGCGGATTTCAAAATACAGCAAGTAACGCGAGGAGCAACACGGGGGGTTGCCGTCAGCTCTTTAGACAGGGCTGTAGCGCCCCCCGTACTTGTTCAATGGAGTTAAGCATGAAAGGTCTCATCACGGTAACCAGGTGGTCATCCCGTACGCTCAACTGGGTGGCGGGGTGGAGTCTTGTGGGGATGATGTGTCTCACCTGTACGGATATTGTCTTGCGGCTCTTTAGGCGGCCCATCCTCGGCACCTATGAACTTGTGGGGTTCTTGGGGGCGGTGGTGGCCGGCCTTGCTATGGCCCAGACTACGCTTGAGCGCGGTCACGTGGCTGTGCAGGTGGTGGTCACGCGGTTTTCCCCTCGGGGCCAGGAGATCATTTACCTGATCACCAATCTGTTGAGTCTCTTCTTGTTCGCTTTGCTCGCTGTTGAGTGCGTGCGATACGGCAATGATTTTCGGGTCTCTGGCCAGGTATCCCAGACCCTCCGGATTCCCTTTTACCCGGTGGTATACGGGATTGCCCTTTCCGCCGCCGTTGTTTGTCTGGTCCTCGTCGTGGACATCCTGCAGGTGATGACCAAGAGGGCAGAGGTCTGGTATCAATGGGAGGAATGACCCCTCTTATCACTATATTCTGCTACATGGCGATCTTCATTCTGAGTTCACCAGTAAGGAGTCAATGAGATGGATCCAACGATAGTGGGAGTAATCGGCCTATTACTCCTCATCATCGTCCTCTTTTCCCGTATGCCGGTCGGGTTTGTCATGGCCCTTTTGGGTTTTCTCGGCTTTTGCTATCTTCGTTCTCCGGAGGCCGGTCTTCGGTTGATGGCCAAGGATATCTTCGATATCTTTGGCTCATACGACCTGACAGTCGTGCCCCTCTTTATCTTTATGGGTCAGATCGCCTTCCACGCCGGGATTAGTCGCAGGCTCTATGATTCCGCCTATACCTTTTTGGGGCATCTCCCAGGTGGTCTGGCTATGGCTACCATTGGTGCGAGCGCAGGTTTTGCCGCTATCTGTGGTTCCACCAATGCCGCCGCAGCTACCATGGCCACGGTGGCCCTCCCCGAGATGAAGCGGTATAAGTATAGCCCTGAGCTGGCCACGGGCACGGTCGCTGCCGGCGGCAGCTTGGGAATCCTCATTCCACCCAGCGTGATCTTCATCGTCTATGGTATCATGACCCAACAGGACATCGGTAAGCTCTTTGCCGCTGGTATCCTGCCGGGCATCCTCCTCTCGACTCTTTTTATTGTAACCATCTATATCCGCGTCCGCCTCAAACCCCACCTCGGTCCTTCGGGGCCTAAGACGAGTTTTAAAGAGAAGGTGCGATCCCTTACAGGGATCATCGAGATGCTGCTCATCTTCATGTTGGTCATGGGGGGATTGTTTTTGGGCTTTTTTACCCCCACCGAAGCAGGGGCAGCTGGCGCCGGTATCACCCTGCTGCTTGCTGTGGGGAGGAGACAGCTCAGCTGGGAGCATTTTTTGAAGGCCGTGTGGGAGAGCGTGCGCATCTCGTGCATGGTCTTGGTAATCGTCGCAGGAGCGATAGTCTTCGGACACTTTTTGGCCGTGACCAGGATCCCTTATACCCTGGCAGCGTGGGTGGCCGGGCTTCCGTTACCCGCATTTGCCATCATGGGGGTGATCTGCTTTATCTATCTCATCGGTGGGTGTTTCATGGATTCCCTGGCCATGATCTTGCTCACCATCCCCATTTTCTACCCCGTTGCTGTGGGGCTCGGTTATAATCCCATCTGGTTTGGGGTGATTATCGTGCTCATAACAGAAATGGGGGTTATCACCCCGCCGGTGGGGGTAAATGTCTATGTGGTCAGCGGGGTGGCCAAAGATGTCCCCCTGGAGGTCATCTTCAAGGGGATACTCCCTCTACTTGGGGCCTTGATTGTATGCAATATCATTTTGATCATCTTTCCTCAGATCGCCCTCTTTCTGCCAAGCCTTATGAGATAAGAATAAGGGGATGGGACAGGAGGCCTTAACGAGATTGGCGGAGGTCGCGCTTTCCCCCCTATAGTACATCTCGTGAAACTCCTTAGGCGCACGCAACCTTTTAACGCAACACTTGCTGGTATGCCTCGCAGGGTTTTTCCCAATTCAAGGTTTTTCTCGGCCTGCCATTTAACATCTCCTGGACCTTTTTGATCTCTCTGCGGCTGACCTTGTTAAAATCTGTCCCTTTAGGGAAGAACTGCCGGATCAAGCCATTCGTGTTTTCGTTCGTTCCCCGTTCCCAGGGGCTGGCCGGATGCGCAAAATATACCTGTATGCTTGTCTCGCGGGTGAATAACTTGTGTTCAGCCATTTCTCGCCCCTGATCATACGTCAGGGATCGCCTCAATTGGGACGGCAACGACTTCATCTCCCGCGCAAAAGCCTTCCTGACTTCCTCCGCCGTCCTAGTGTGCAAAGGCACAAGAATCGCAAAGCGCGTCGTCCTTTCCACCAAAGTGCCAAGCGCCGATTGCCGGTTCCTCCCTATCAACAGATCTCCTTCCCAATGACCAGGGACAGTCCTTGCTGCCACCTCCGCCGGACGCTCTTCGATGCTGAGCATATCCTCAAGTTTCCTTGCAACCGTACCACCATCTTTGCGCTTATGACGCCGCTTCCTCTCCCGGCGCAACAGCGCCAGCAACCGCTTCTTTAACTCGCCTCGCGGCAGCACATACAAATACGTATAGATCGCTTCATGGGATATCCGCATGGTCTGCTCATCAGGATACTCCTTCTTGAGCGATTGAGCAATCTGCTCCGGAGACCAGCGCAGTTGCAATTTGCCCACAACGTACTCCCATAACCGCTGGTTCTGCCCTAATGTGTATTTACCCCTTCTTCTTTTTGCCGCATTCCTCGCTGCCCGCCGATCAGACCGCACTGCACGATAGGTATATCGGTTCATCCCCGCCCGATTAATCTCCCGACTAATGGTGCTTACATGCCTTGATAGCGCCCTCGCTATCTCCCGAAAGCTCCTCCCCTGAGAAATAAACCGGCTGATCTCCTCACGCTCATGCAGCCCTAACCGTTGATACCCCCTGCTTTTCATCTCTAACGCCCTCCTTCAGTATCCCCCCAAGGATACCAAACTGTTGCGCTAGATTCTTGAGCCTAATTTAGATGAATGTTATAATTTTTTGAGTATATTCCCTTAAATCCAAAAGGGTGCTCAATTACGCATTCATGTACATCACCTAATAAAAACGGCTGTCAAATGATTAGTGTCCAGTTTCTGTTTTTAGCTATCAGCTTAAGGCAACACGCAAGTCTGATTGGAAAAAGAGGGTGGGCACTTGTTGTAAGGAATGAGGGTCAGATATACAAAAGGCCGCCAAAAAGAACATTCGCTTCTCCTGTGAGGCCGGTCCTAAGGATCTCGAAAAGCAAAGGGGGTCAGATGACCCCCCATACAATCTGATATATTTTCCTCCTGCCGTGTTTTGTTAACGGCGAATATTACTCTAAAAATTGGGGTTCCCCTTGAACGGGGAATCCTGCCTTTTCAAGGGCTTCTACTATCTTATGTACATCGGTTTTTGTATCGTCAAAGGTAACACGAGCGGTAGTGTTCTTCCGGTCAATTTCGACGTTCACCACCCCGTCGACTCCTTTAAGGATAGACCCTATCCTCTCTACGACAGCTGGTCAAGAGCTACACGCAGGGCAGTTGAGGACAGCGGTTTTTTCCTTTCCTATAGCCAGGTTGACGGCACACATCAACAGCAATAGGCATAGTAACACCCTATGGACAAACATCCTTTTTCTTCTCACTGGGACCTCCTTTTACCTTGGTGAGCTTTTAGAAAGCCTTGCTCCCTTCCAGCTTTTTGAGCTGTTTTTCTAATGTAATATGTGAATACGAGGCTTTCAAGGCAGCTCGCCCTTGAGGTGCTGAAAGGTGCTGAAAAAATGAAGGGACGCCCTCGGGGCGTCCCTTGCATCTTCTATAATGGGGGAAAACACGGTACAGGCTATGGGGTTTTAGGGGGGTTCCTGAACCACAGCGCTGGCTGGCACCAGCGCAGGAGCTTATAGGCCCTATTTTCCCCCACTTGTTTATATAGCACAACTCTTATATCTTGTAAATACCCTAAAATATGATTTTGTGGCAAAAAAAAGAAAAAGAGTGGCAACCAAACGCGAAAAACCCCCTTTTACACAAAGTTTCGCCCATCTTTGAAGGTGTATTTGCTATCTCTCAATTCTCCAACATCCGGTTGCAAAAAACCCATGACAGTTACCATAGCTTTCAGAAACGATCCCTTACATCACAATTAAACTACTCCATACGCAAACATTGCCTTAGCTACTTTCATGAAACCGGCAATGTTGGCGCCGGTCATATAATCCCCTTTCCCCCCATATTCCTCAGCAGCATCAAGACAGGCCTTATGGATCTCCTTCATGATGAGCTTAAGCCTGCTATCGACTTCTTCCCGAGTCCACGACAATTTAATACTGTTCTGGGTCATCTCCAGTCCGGATGTTGCAACCCCTCCAGCGTTTGCCGCCTTACCAGGTCCATACAAGACATTGCTTGCTTGGTATACTTCAATGGCTTCAGGTGTCGACGGCATATTAGCGCCCTCTGAAATACAAAAACAGCCTTGTTTGACCAAGGCTGCGGCGTTTTTGCCATCGATTTCATTCTGGGTGGCGCTTGGGATCGCTATATCAACTTTGATTCCTTGCTCACGAATAACATCCCATATATTTTTGCCTTCAACGCATGTTACACTATATTTATCAGCATACTCCTTTATTCTTCCTCTTCGCACATTTTTCAATTCACAGACAAAATCCCATTTCTCACCGCATATCCCCTCTTCGTCAACGATCGAGGCGGTAGAATCACAAAGGGTGATCACTCTCGCCCCAAGCTCATTAGCTTTTGCCACAGCATACTGGGCCACGTTTCCAGCACCGCTTACCGCGACGACCTTGTCTTTGAAATTTTTGCCCCTCGTAGCCAACATTTCAGCTGCAAAATAAACGGCACCGTAGCCGGTTGCTTCAGGCCTGATAAGACTCCCTCCATATTCAAGGCCCTTCCCGGTTAAAACTCCCGTATGCTCATTAACGATCTTTTTATAATAGCCGTACAAATAGCCAATTTCTCTTGCACCAACGCCAATATCACCGGCAGGCACATCGATATCTGCGCCAATATGCCTGAACAGCTCGCGCATAAAGGCTTGGCAGAAACGCATCACTTCCGCGTCTGACTTCCCTTTTGGATCAAAGTCAGAGCCACCTTTCGCACCACCCATGGGGAGGGTTGTCAAAGAATTCTTAAAAATCTGCTCAAAACCAAGGAATTTCAAGATTCCAAGATTAACGGAAGGATGAAATCGCAAACCACCCTTGTACGGTCCAATGGCATTGTTAAATTGCACTCTGAACCCTCTGTTTACCTGCACCTCTCCACGGTCATCGACCCATGGAACGCGGAACATAATGGCTCTGTCGGGTTCCACGATTCTTTCATAGATTTTTGCTTTAACGAATTCTGGATGTTTCTCAACAGTGGGTTCGAGGGAGTGCATTACTTCCTTTACCGCCTGGTGAAATTCCGTTTGATCCGGATCCTGTCGCCTTACTTTTTTGATAACCTCATCGATTACAGACATGGGGATACCTCCCTAGCAGTAAGCTCACCCTTAGTTTTTTTATGTGCCGAGAATGACTTTAGAGAATCGGCACTATTGGTGCCGCATATGATGCAATACTATGCGAAACTTTTTACCATACAATCTCTCTCTGTACAACCCCTTTTTAAAAACCAACGGTAACATGAAATCTAACAGTCATAGAGTCACCATCGAGGATAAGCTTCGTCATTTATCAAATTCTCCGTTTTCATAGAAACACGTCACTCTTTGAGATACCACATCTGCCACGATGCGCAGGCCCCTGTGGTGAACATCGCACACTTTTACAGCCTCCTGGTATCCGCCATGGTCTGGCACCAACTCGCCTAAACGGTTTGGCAAACGGTCTATTAATTCTTTATTAAATAAAACACCCTTTCTCCCAGGGAAGAGAGCCACATAAAAAATAGTAGTTTCAACTAAATCCTGAAAGAAATGAGTGCCAAAGGAGAGTTCTGGCATTAATGTACCGCTCACATCGGCAATCTCTCCCAAAACCGTTACATTATTGATTTCCGAAAAGCGAACAGAGACTCCTAACGAAGGCGTTGTTGTTCCCCATCTACCCGGACCTAACAACATAGTAGGTAATTCCTCTCTGTTTACAATCTGCTTGTTCAACTTTCCTATCAAACGGGCGACATCATATTTCTTAGCGAGCGGCAATTCCCTGTATCTTTGGGGGGCCACATAAATAATTCTTTGGATAGACTGCGAAATACTACCTCCGACAAAATTCCCTTCAGATTTAAAAAAAATTCTTTCTCTCCCGATATGCTCAGGGAATTCTACCCTTTTCTCCAATCCGATAGTTTGAAGCGGTCTACATTGCAAAAGATTAATTTGAAATCCTCCATCTTTTGTAAAATTAATGGTAAATTCTATCTCTATAGGATATTGGTAAATAGTCTCTAACTGTTTCAACATTTTTTGCATAGTGGTTGTGAGACTCTCAGCTGATAATAACTCATCAAAAGTAATAATCCACGCTTCTTCATCTTTGATACCAAGTTCCCTCAGTTTGCGGTTCGTTTCATGGTCTCGTATACCGATACGATCCATCTTGAGATCTAGCTTTTCGCCCATCAGCTTTGATAATAAAACTGTTTGCAAAATATTATCCTGTATATTAAGTACATCCACGTGGTGTTGCGAAAACCTCCGCAAGTCCTCCATCCCCGCTAGTGGTTTTAGCAAGGGAGCATCTAATGCGACCATTCGAGGGTAATCGCCTTCTACACGGTTCACCGCTCGTGTACCCAGCCCAAACACCAACCTAAGCATTCCAGCTTTTGGATCCATGTCTTTTTTCCAGACAAAGGTATTGTAAGAAACACCAACTCCAGCGAGATCTGGGGCAAAATAGTGTTTATGAGGTGATCCTGAAACCCTTTGAATCAACAGTGCCATCTGTTCGTCTTGTTTTTCTAAACCTCTCTGCAAGCGATAGACCAGTGCATCTTCATTCATCGTACTAGCAAAAATCTTTCGGACAAATTCTTCGAATTGCGAGTAACGCTGTTCAGGGTTACCCTGATTAACGGAGAAAATACTTTCATATTTTCCGGCAAAGGCATTGCCAAAGGAGTCTTCTAACAAACTGCTGGAACGAATAATTATCGGAGATTGACCGAAATATTCTATTATTTGTATAAACTGCTCCTTAATTTCCTCCGGAAACGTTCCCTTCAACATTTTTTCTCTCAATGAAGCAGCTACTTCAAAATATCCTTCCGTTGTTTTCTGCTCCATCCGCAGTTTCCACCAACCATTTTGCACGAGATAGGTATAAAAAACATCAGAGCCGACGTAAAAGGAATCATGAGGCTCCAATTGTTGCTGCCAATTAACTGAGTGATCTTGAGATAAAATTTTTCTGGCAAGGAGCATCCCTACTGTTTTCCCGCCGATATAGCCGGTGCCAATCAGTTTTGCTTTAATATTCAACAAATCTTCAAGAGAAAAATTGTTTTTTATGAGCGACAGCATTTTGGGCTCTCGGGTAATCATTATCATACTGAGCTGGTCCGCCATTTTTTCTTCTTCTTCGGATGTGGAGGGTTCTGCGAGTAACTCCTCAGCCCTTAAGAAGAGTCGGTCCCAATAATCCAGATTTCTTTTGGCATTTTCTGACCTTATTTGAGATATTTGGGAAAATAATTTTGTGGCATCAAGACTATTAGTAATCGGTATAAATCGGTCTTCATCTTTGAGATGTGGCAGAAACATTGTTGGAGAATAACGATTCAAAATCTTTAATGGGTGTATATAGACACTCCTTTCGAAATTATAGACATCTAATAATACTTGGGTTATTTCGCGAATACGAGCGACAGTTTTGAATGAATGGCTATTCCTCAGTATTGAAAAGTATGCAACCGTCTTTAATTCATAAAGATAGGGGCATGTTATCAAAAAGAAGTTTCCAATCATCAAATCGGTCGCCCATGCCGATAATAAGTCCGAGAGGCAATCGAATATGTAATATACGTCTTCCCCTTCTTGTGTAACAATATTATGTACCTGTGTAGAAAAAGATTCAAACCCACTGGTGGCATTCAATTTATAGACGACAAGATTTGGTTTCGGCTCTAACAGCGGCTTGTGCTGGGCAAATCTCATATAAATAACTTTTTTCTTATCTTCTAATGCCTTATTTGTATAAACCTGAACAAAGTACCTATAGTCTTGTATATCATCTACTTGCCATACAACATTATCACCGATTCGCAGGCTATCGATGATCTCATCCAACCCTTTCAAACCGGTACTAACTCGAGATAATGACATCATGGTCAATTCCCTCATCTAGAGTTGTTTTTTTAACATTCTTCTAACCTATTCACCCCTCAGCTTCTTCTTTTCCTTACTTCTGATTTTTTTCTTGCCCCTTGTCTTCTTTCAAAGTGATAACATCTAATTCAACTATTATCAGATTCTCAGTATTTTTTGTCCACCTTTTCTTTTTACTTTTTAAGGTTAACGGGTATTTGTGATGACATATTTTTACCTATTTCTTTATGGGCAAATTTTATATTATTTGCTTAATCCCCTGGCCAGACTGTAGTAGCGATAATGGTAATGTTATAGTATGCTAGTTCAGAAAACAGAGGTGTCAAAGCAAAAAGGTTCCTCAAACTTACTAACACAAGATAGCGTAAAGCGAAGAAGATGACTTTCGCTGGTTCGGGAACGTTGTTGAAAAAAACACTTGACAAACGGTAGTTTAATTGATAATTTTAGCGCCATAGACACAGTGAGGTGTCCATGAATTGACAAAGGTGTCCGAGAGGGCGCCTTTTTTTATTGGCTTTAGGAGCTTTAAAAAAGCAAAAACAGAGGATTCTTAGAGTTTACAGGCAAAAAGGCGGCAAAAAAAGTAAAAAGGAGGTAAATTAAGATGAATTTAAGACAGCCTAATGCAAGTACGGCAACAGGGACATTCAATCGTTCTAGAAATGTTGTCCCCATGTCTGGAATCTGCGCAGAGTGTCTTGATGGATGCAAAGGTGGCTGTGAGGCTTGGCTTGCTTCGTTTAGAGGCCGTGAGGTACTCTATCCCGGTCCTTTTGGTGAGATAACGGCAGGGGCAGACAAAAACTACCCGGTCGATTACTCTCACCTCAATATCCACGGATACGCTGTTGGAGCCAAGGGATTACCCGATGGGGTAGAACCGAGCCCTGACACGGCCATTTTTCCCGTCGTCGATACCGAGACGGAGTACGGGTGGGACAAAAAGGTCAAGATGCACGTACCCGTCTTCACCGGTGCGTTGGGCTCAACAGACATTGCACGAAAAAACTGGGAGCACTTTGCCATCGGTGCCGCTATCTCGGGGGTCACCCTTGTGTGCGGCGAGAACGTATGTGGCATTGACCCCAAGCTCGAACTGGACGGCAACGGGAAGGTCAAGAGCTCACCTGAGATGGATCGCCGTATCGAGACGTATCGGCGCTTCCATGAAGGGTACGGTGAGATGCTCGTTCAGATGAATGTGGAGGATACGCGCTTTGGCGTTGCTGAATACGTCTTGGACAAGCACAAGCTCGATACCATTGAGCTCAAGTGGGGGCAGGGTGCCAAGTGTATCGGTGGTGAGATCAAGGTACGGGAATTGGAACGGGCCATCGAGCTCAAAAAACGGGGGTATATCGTCACACCGGATCCGACCATTCCTGAGGTCCAGAAGGCCTTCAAGGAAGGGGAGATTAAGGAGTTTGAGCGACACTCCCGTTTGGGCTTTGTGGATAAAGATGGGTTCCTCAAGGAGATCGAACGGCTGCGCACGCTCGGGTTTAAGCGGATCACGCTGAAGACCGGCGCCTACTCTGCCGTGGAACTCGCCATGGCGCTACGGTATGGGGCGGAGGCCCAGTTGGACCTCCTCACCATCGACGGCGCCCCCGGCGGCACGGGAATGAGTCCGTGGTCGATGATGAACGAGTGGGGCATCCCGTCGTTCTACCTCCACTCCCTTGCCTATGAGTTCTGCGAAAGGCTCACCAAGAAAAAGATCAGGGTTCCAGACCTTGCCCTGGCCGGTGGATTCTCGGGAGAAGACGGGGTGTTTAAGGCCATCGCCATGGGAAGCCCCTATGTCAAGGCGGTCTGCATGGGTCGGGCTCTCATGATCCCCGGCATGGTGGGGAAGAACATCGAGCAGTGGTTGGCCGAGGGCGATCTGCCGAAGGGCGTTGCCAAATACGGCAAGAGCGTCGAGGAGATCTTCATTTCCTATGAAGAACTCAAGGGAAAATATGGGAATGAGACGAAGGATATACCCCTTGGTGCGGTGGGTATTTATACCTTCTGCCAGAAGATCAGGATCGGGCTCCAGCAGTTGATGGCGGGGAGCAGGAACTTTAAACTCTCCCTCATCTCTCGCAAGGACCTCATGGCCCTGACCGAGGATGCAGCCAAGATCTCCGGCATCCCCTATGTCATGGAGGCCTATCGATCTGAGGCGGAGCAGATATTGGCCGAGTGATGCAGCCCCTTTGCTTCCCAGGGGATTGATGGCAAAAAGGGGTCGGCAACGAGGTCATAAGGTGGTTGCTTCATAAAAAAGAGACGAGGAAGTGTCGGTCCTGATAAGGGCGTCTGAGAAGACGCCCTTTTTTGTCGGCATGAAGATTTCAGAGAGGAATTGTGAATGGGGAATCGCTCATCGGTCCGCCCATGAGGATGAGGAGATGAAAGGGGGCGGGGTCTGGAAGGCTGTTGCCGTTCCATAACCCCACCTCATCCATTTCCCATCCCCGTTCCCTGAGGATTGCTTCTAACAGACCAGGACCTTCTTAGGGTGGTGGATCAATATCAGGGCCTTCATGTGGTATCTGCGAATACACTACAAATTAGGGAGATACTGTTCTATCTCATATGCCGTTACCTGGGCCCGGTAGGCGTCCCATTCCGCCTTTTTGTTCCTGATAAAGCTCTCAAAGGTGTGGTCGCCCAGACACTCCCGTACGACCTCACTGTGCTCCATGATATCTATGGCCTCACCCAGACTCCCGGGGAGCGTAGCGATCCCCCGCTCTGCCAGCTTTTCCCCTGAAAGCTTAAAGACATCCACCTCCACCGGGGGCGGCAGTTCGTATTCCTCCTCGATCCCTTTCAATCCTGCTGCCAGCATCACACTGAAGGTCAGATACGGGTTGCTTGCCGGGTCAGGGGAGCGGTACTCCGCACGGGTGGCCTGCTCCTTGCCCGGTTTGTACTCCGGCACCCGCACCAGGGCCGAGCGATTCCTGGTCCCCCAGGAGAGATAGGCCGGCGCCTCATAGCCGGGGACGAGCCTCTTGTAGGAGTTTACCCACTGACAGGTCACCGCCGTTATCTCCGGGCCGTGTTTCAGGAGTCCGGCGATGTAGTGACGGCCGACCTTGGAGAGGTGATAGGGATCTTTTGGGTCAAAGAAGGCATTTTGCTTTCCCTTGAAGAGGGATTGGTGTACATGCATCCCGCTTCCATTCATGCCGAAGACGGGTTTTGGCATGAAGGTGGCGTACACCCCGTTCTCCAAGGCCACCTGTTTTACCACCGCCTTGTAGGTCATGACATTATCGGCCATGGAGAGGGCGTCGGTATATTTCATATCTATCTCGTGCTGGCTGTAGGCCACCTCATGATGGCTGTATTCCACCGATATCCCCATCTCTTCAAGCTGGAGCACCGTCTGCCGGCGCAGGTCCACCGCCAGGTCCAGCGTGGTCATGTCGAAGTAGCCACCGCGATCCAGAAACTCCGTTCCTTCCGAATTTTTGAAATAGAAGTACTCAGGTTCTGGACCGACATAGTAGGTGAAGCCCAGATCGGCGGCCTTTTTCACGTTTCTCTGCAATACATAGCGGGGATCACCTTCGAATGGTTGTCCTTCCGGGCGCAGGACGTCGCAGAACATCCTGGCCACGCCGTACTCCTTAGGCCTCCAGGGTAGGACCCGGAAGGTCGCAGGATCGGGCATGGCGATCATGTCGCTTTCCTCGATGCGGACATATCCCTCAATGGAAGAGCCGTCGAACCCCATCCCTCCCTCGAGGGCGTCGGGGAGCTCCTCAGCCGTGATGGCAAAGCTTTTCAAAAGGCCCAGGATATCGGTAAACCACAGCTTGATGAATTTTACCTTTTGCTCCTTTACCACCTTGAGCACATAGTCTTTTGCGTCCTTGTTACTTGCCATTTTTTACACCTCCTCACCTTATATTTAAGGTTATTACACCATCCGTTTGTTACAGGAATATTACAAGAAAAAATTTTTTAAAACTTGACATGCTTGGGCAAAAAATGATAAATTTCGCATGGTTGTAAAGCCGGGGGGCTTATGCCAGGGGCTAACTCTATACAACTGATATCCCTTCACAAAATGACGATGATCTATACCCATGTTCTCAACCAGGATTGGCGGGTGTTCGCAGTCCTGTGGACGGGCTTTGAGGCAAGGTAAGGAGGTTATTATGCCGATGTGCATAAGCTGCCGTGATAAGCCGTTAAGTAGAGTGCAACTACTTGAATATACAGGGATTAACACGCCTCTGGTAAGCGATCCAAAGGCGTCTTATATGGACAGAAAAACGCATTTCCGCATCTTATGCGGATCAGTATAATCTATGTTAGATCATAGAGGATTCATAGCAATTGCTATACTATAAAAAAATCGTTGGTTGGGAAAATTTATTGAGGCAACGTAGGTTATTAACATTTCGGGAAAACATTATAAGTTATTTCGAAAATATAGAATATGATGATGTAGCGGATTCAATAGATGAGAACGAGATTGCCCAAGAAAAACGCATCGAGATAAATCGTAATTTGAACGCCATACAAATCGTTTTAGCCTCTTGTGGCGTTAGTACTTCGATATACTATTCTCCACCACCAGCTATTGGAGGATTAGCTGGAGAAATATGTTTGTTTAGTAATATATTCAACTTAGATGGTTTTGAAATACCCTTTCAACAAATAGTTGATCGCATAGATAGGGCGATAGGAATTTATGCAAAAGACGCATTATGGTCATGGGTAAGAATATTTAATCCTCTTTTTTATGTTTCACTTTTCTTGGAATATATCGCTAGTATTCCTTTTATTTTACTTGGTAAAGCAGGTTTTAATCAAAGGGCTGCGGAGCAATCTATTATTGGCAAAATTGTTAAGTTTATAACTGAATTAGTCGCATTAACAGCTTCTTTGCTTACAATATTGCATCTTATAGGTAAACTTGATGTGACTTTGAAGTTTATTAAGGAGTTCTTTCCATAAAAATGTGATCTAACCTTGCTCTTTCAGCGGATCGCAAAAAACCGCGCCCGCTGAAGAGCCCGTTAGGCAGATCTACTTTTTTGTAAGTAAATTCTAATGGGCTTTCTTGATATTATATCAATAGTTATTTTTCCAATATCGCTTGGCAGCTTTCAATTAGCTGTTGAACAGGGCCGAACTCCACTTTCTGATAGGATTGGAATGTTTAGAAGCGAAGCGTTTACGAGCATTGTTTTCTTTCCATCATTAATTTTAATGGTAGCATCTGGAATAGTTGTTTTATTTTACTCTTGGATTTTGCTACTTGGTCTCTTCGTGGGAACCGCAATAACCTTTCCGTTATTTGGTAGGTCCCTCTTGATTAGGCTTTGGTATTTACCATATGCAATTCTTGATAGTTGGGCAAGGAAGAAATTGGGTGACGATTAGCGACACTCGCCAAAGCATATGAGAAAAAAAGAAGAAATAGGGGACGTTGTTGAAAGCTTACACCTTATAGAGTGAACAATTTGGTTAAGGCTAGAAAAGTGTCGAGAAAAAAGAGGACAGGCTGCTTTTTGGGAAATAGTTATATGGACAGGGAAGAAATAGGATTGTCGGCGTATTAGGCTGACAAACCAGTCTACCTAGCGTCTTATACTGGTCAGTCTACTCATAGTAAGGCTTCAATATTCAATAAGGGAGGGACAAACTAATTGGAAAATGACCCCAAGATAATCATCTCTTTTATTGGGTTATTAACTGTACTTTTAATCGCCTTAATTTTCGGTCGCATCCATCAGTCAAAAAATAACAACCAAAAAATAAAGCCCTTAGGAGATCGTGTAATTGCAGGCTTATTAGCTGTTCCTTTAATTTCACTCATCTTGAAGCTTATATTCTTCGATACCTGTATCGTTGTTTTGCTTGCGGCACCACTTCCTGTATTCATTTACACCGCGTTTTTAGCTTTCCAGGATATTAAAAACGCGAAAAACAAATTTAAGACGTTTACAGGAGGGCTATTTATTAGTGTGGTTGCCAGCTATGTGGTTATCATTGTGGCAATATTAATTTTTGAATTCTGAGGGAAACAAGGGGACGTAGGTGTATAAGATACTTGGGAAGCAGAAGGGGACGTAGTTAAAACTATTAAATAACTTGGAGGATAGAGAGGGCCAAGAGGGGATGATAAAACATTTAAATAATTTAACTACATCCCCCCCGTTTCTTGGAATGGAGTAATAAAAAGTTACGCGTATATCCCCTTGGCATATGGAAGTAAATTTTGTAGGGTATTTTTATGCGAATTTTTGAAATCGGTTTTGGGATCGGAGCTCTCGCCATTGTGGGGGGTCTTATGAATATATATCCTCAATGGCAATGGCTTCCGTGGGTTTTGGTTGGATTAGGAAGTGTTATTTTTTGCGGTTGTTTAATATTGGAAATATATACATTAATAAAAAACAGTTATTGGGAAGCCTTTATTTCTTTTTTAGACAAAAAGATTTTGGGAGGACAAAAGTTAATGGCTAGTAATTTTGAAAGCTTTTGTTCTTCTTGGGATGGAAAAGGAAATCCACTCGACAACAATATTAAAGATTTTGAAACTCGTTATAAAAAATGGCGTAAACAAGTTTATATCGGTTGCAAAGAAGCACTTGGCAATAAAAGAGAAATACCATTTAATAAGGGGGAGATACCTAAATTATCTATGATGATATGGAGACGCAACAATGATTATAGAACTTCTTTAAAAGAAGATATTCAAACTCTTAAAGATTTTAGAGTGTTTATTGGCAAAGGAGATGTTCATGAAAAGTTGAAGTAAGTTAGTTGTGAGCATGTAACAGAGAGGGGGACGTCCTTAAATAATTCAATAACTTATATTAATTCTCCGTAAGGACGTTAAAACGACGATGAACTATACACATGTGTTGAACCGGGGAGGCAAGGGCGTCAAGAGTCATGTGGACGAGTTGTGAAGGGAAGGCCAGGTGTGTTATACAGAAACCACAACTTTGCGGGCCAAGGGTGTTATTGAGAAACCATATACACATTATTAGCCTTTAAAAACGTACGATGAATGAATGAAGGATGCCGAAGAATAAGCTATGTTCGTACTGCGGCGAACGTCTCGCGACGGATAGCGAGCATGTTTTCCCGCGCAATCTCTATCCAACGTCGAAATCCGGCTCACGAGTGCAGCGTTTGACAATTCCTTCGTGCAACGAATGTAATAGAGGTTGGTCAGATGACGAGGTACACTTTCGGAATGTTTTGGTTTTGGCCGGTGAGCCCAACGAGGCTCGACGTGAACTGTGGGAAACGACCATTCGGCGAAGCTTTAAGGATAAGGATGGCATTCGCCGAGTGCGAGATCTTATTGAAATATTGCATCCCGTTAAAATTGACGGAAATGACAGACATAAGATTTATCCTGGGCAGGATGAGAGAGTTCTCCGTATTGTCAAAAAGATCATTCGGGGACTTTGCCATCATCATGGCGTCATGTCGGCAGTATCGGAAAAGCGTGTCTGGGCTGACATTCTGAAGTATCAAATTCCTCAGGAATTTCTGTCCGAAATGGCGTATGAACACCGAGAGCAAGATATTGCGGAATACCGGTATCAGGTCCTACGAGAATATGGCATTGATTCGGCCTGGCTTATCACATTCTTTCAGCGTGTTACTTTCGTGGGGATTGTCTCGCTGTCAGAGGATGGTTCGTTACCTAAAGAAGTCAGCTAACAACCGTATTAAGCGGAGTGTGTTCCTGCTGGGGAGGGGGAGCGAAGAGGGGACGTTGTTGAAAGTTTACACTTTAGAATGAACAATCTGGTTTAGGCTAGAAAATGGAAACAGAAGGGGACGTAATTAAAACTATTAAATAACTTGGAGGATAGAGAGGGCCAAGAGGGGATGATAAAACATTTAAATAATTTAACTACATCCCCCCCCGTTTCTTTAACGTTACGAGCAAGTTGAGAAAGGAGGACAAATCATGATCGGCGCGTTGCCTAAAGAATTACTCGAAGCTATGCTTGAAGCAATCCCCATTGAGTTTTCAATCGTTGACGCGAACGATGAGGTGCTCGCTTGGAACAAACACGAAACACGCATATTTAAAAGGCCGGAAGCCGTTGTCGGTCTGAAAGTAAGAAACTGCCACCCTAAGAAGAGTTTGGGTAAAGTAGAGACGATCCTGAGTGAAATGAAAGCAGGTACGAGAGACAATGCGAGGTTCTGGATTGATCTGCCCCTCGGAGACGGGGGAGAAAAGCAGAAAGTCCTAATCGAGTATTATGCACTGCGCAACTCGACCGGAAAGTACCTGGGTTGTATGGAATGCAGTCAGAATGTTTCTAGTATCCAAGCCCTTTCCGGAGAGAAGCGACTCCTGGATTAACGAATGCACCTGCATAATTCTGAGGACACCATACTTAATTATTGACATGGCAAACATCCAAACGTAATATTTTGGCATGGCACGGATAGCACGAAGAGTGGAGAGGGGACGTTGTTGAAAGCTTACACTTTAGAATGAACAATCTGCTTAAGGCTAGAAAAGTGGCGAGAAAGAAGAGGACAGGCTGCTTTTTGAGAAATAGTTATATGGAGAGGGAAGAAATAGAATTGTCGGCGTATTAGGCTGGCAAACCAGTCTGCTGGGCGTCTTATACTGGTCAGTCTACTCATTATTATAGGGCATCAATTTTAACGATATGGAGAGCTTAAAAGAGCAGATAAAGTTGCTAATAGAAGAAGGCGAAAAATTCACCTTTCAGACCTTCTGTTATCCAAATCCCTCAGGCAACCAATATGGTGGTGAGGATACTCCAGACTGGCTGTCATGGAAAACGAGAGCGCTTAATTTAGTTAGTGAAGTCGTTGCCGAAAATTCTTCTACTTTGAGGCTCGTGAAGTTCGGGATTCAGATCCACACACGAGGGAATTATCAGGATGAGTTTTTGCGTGCGAAGGACTTAATTTTAAAAGCTCTCAATCAGGCGATTGAAGCCATTGAGGATGACAAATTTAGTGAATTGAAGCAGCCCAAAGCGCAAAGTGTAATTAAGACATTATCCAACAAAGTATTTGTGGTTCATGGGCATGACCATGGTTTAAAAACTGAAATGGAGAATTTCTTGCTTGAAATCGGACTTGAACCGGTTGTATTACATAAGGAGCCTGACGAAGGACAGACAATTATTGAAAAGTTCGAAAAACACAGTGATGTCGGTTATGCATTTATTCTCTTGACTCCTGATGAAGTCGCGTACTTAGCAGATCAAAAAATGATCGACGATAAAAAAAGAAGGGTAAAGTACCATTTTAGCCACCAGCAGTATAGAATGGTGGCATGAAAAATAACACATGTCCGAAGTGTAATTATGACAAGCAGTGGAAGATACGAA
>Ga0307437_1000438_pt1 | contig 32940 bp, 26 predicted proteins | sample SalMarWE160390MG_FD_202146 | JGI IMG/M metagenome (GOLD analysis project Ga0307437, IMG submission 202146) | Salt marsh sediment microbial communities from the Plum Island Ecosystem LTER, Massachusetts, United States - WE1603-90 | ecosystem: Environmental > Aquatic > Marine > Intertidal zone >...
ATGGAATTCGGGGATACCCTGAGGTATGTATATGCTTATGTAGGCGGAGCCATAAGTCGTAAGCATTCATACCTCGGCGGAGAAGCGTGGAATTCCGGAGAGGCAACTTCTTACAGCTGGCTGGCAGAGTTGGATTCAGCTCAAATGGTAGATGAATTGAGTAAAAGAGATCCGATATTCAACAGATTTTATAATATCGATCCGGGAATAACTCCTATACCTTTACTTAATGATATAGCGAAAGACCTGTTGGTGGCGACAGGCAGGGATTCTCTTTTCGAAAACGGAATGAACGCTCAACGGAACTTTAATATGAATTATAATGTACCCGCTTCTCCCAACCCTCCTTCGATTTTTGAGATTAGTTCACTGTCGGATATGATAAAATTAGAGTGGACTTATGAGGGCGGTGCACCTTCGAATCTTGCTGGTTTTAAAATCTACAGAGCAGCAGGTGGACATATATTTGAGAAGGCAGCAGAAATAATTCTCGGCGATTGGCAATTACACGATTCTGTCGGTCCGGAAGCGAGATCGTATGGGGATACTGAAGACAAAGGCATTACCCCGGGTTCTGATTACTTTTATGCATTGACAGCCGTTAGCGATCAGGGAGTTGAGAGCGGAAGGTTTTTAACAATGACAACTCAGCCGGCAAGATTGAAGTCTGTGGCGGCAAGCAGTCTCGATTCCGTATTGGTTGTTCCAAATCCTTTAAATATTAGTAATGACGCATTAGGAAGGTACCCCGAAGGTGAAGGACATAAACTTAACTTTGTCAATTTAACTGATGATTGTACAATAACGATTTTGACTGAGTCGGGAAAGCTGGTTACAACCATAAAACATATTGGTGGTGGAATTGCTTCATGGTACGACGGTCAAAGATATATGTTTACGGATGCCGATCAAAGACCGGTGAGCGGTATTTACATAGCGCATATACAGGATAATATAACGGGTCAATGCGTTTCCCGCAAGTTCGTAATAGTAAGATAAGGGGGAGGAAAGATGAAGAAATTTATTGTTTTTATATCTCTATTAATATTTGTTCTTTCGGTTAATGCATATGCAGTGGATAAGGTCGGCCAGGCAGGATGCGGATTATTGGATGTCGGTGCGGGAGCTCGGGCGTGCGGAATGGGACAAGCATTCACTGTGATAGGTCAGGATGCCACCTCTCTCTTCTATAACCCTTCCGGTATAGGGGAAATTGATAACCGTTTTGATTTATCTGTAGGTGGAACGCAATGGATTGCCGATATCCAATATCTTTATGTGTCTGCGGTTTATAACGCTGATGTATGGGGAAATTTCGGTTTTAGCCTCATAGCTCCCGATTATGGTGAAATTTACGGTACCAGGGTTACTGAAGGCGGAACGGGGTTTGAGAAAACTGGTCTCTTAGATGTGTCGGCATTTTGCGCGGGTGTAGCTTATGCCAGAGAGTTTACTGATAAGTTTACGGTCGGAGGGCAGGTCAAATTCGTTTCTCAGCATTTGGGAAAAAGTGAATTTGGGATATTTGAAGATAATGTTCCAGTAGATACTGTAGTCTCAGAAAACGAGATTTCGACTCCGTCTTTCGATTTCGGACTTCTATTTTATCCCGGTTTCAAAAGTTTCGCATTTGGTATGTCCGTCAGAAATTTCTCTCCAAGGGTAACTTATGAACGAGTTGGCTTTGAATTGCCGTTAACCTTTGCTCTTGGTGTAGGTATGGATGTTCTGGATCTCTTTGGGGAGCATCCTGATTATTCTCTTAACGTGGGAATGGAAGGCATTCATCCTCGCGATTGGGGGGAACAGTATCATGTGGGAGCAGAATTGTCAGCCAAGGATGTGATTTTCCTCCGAGCCGGATATAAATTCAACTGTTACGCGGAAGGTTTAAACGCAGGAGTTGGTATTAGTATGGCAGGCGTGAAAATCGACTATTCATACAGCGAGCACGAATTGTATGATATTATCAATAGAGCCTCTGTAGGATTTTCGTTTTAAAAAAGGGGTTGACAAGAAAATCAATTAAGATTAAGATATATTTAGATTAAACATAAAAGGAGGTAAGTATGAAAAGGTACTTGGTACTCATTAGTTTAGTTGTTTTAGTGTGTTCATTGCCCACTTTTGCAAAAGCAACATACAGTTTTGAAACCGAGGATGAGGCTTCGCTATTTGTTCCTAATGAGGGTACGGCTTATTTTACGATATATGAACGAACAGAAGCTATGTCTTACGATGGAGATTATGCGATGATGTATGTTCTCGACGATACTTCAGCTGAGGGCACAGGCGGTGAAAAGTGGGAAATACGTTCATCTGATGCAGATTTACTTTCTGACCTTGAGTTCATGGTTGATACTATATTCTTCTGGATGTACCTGCCTGATGTGGGTGAAGGCGTGATGAACTGGGTTCAGCCTTTCACGCAGGATGTAGAGTGGAGATGGCATGGGGCTTATCAATCATATTCGAGTGCCAGTCTTGACCAGTGGGCTTGTTATCCCGTTCATATTGATACTTTAATGTGGGACGGTACAACTAAGAGAGAACTTCCACTTAATCGAGCGGGTGTGGAATTTGGAGCTACCGATTATGAGCCGGGTTGTACGGTTTACATAGATTTCGTATCCAGTGTGTCTCGAGAAGGAGGATCGGGAATCGAATTGATAACAGATCCTGGTAAAGTTACACTTGAAACCTCAATCAACAGTATAAAGTTCGTGATAGACGAACCCACACCGGTATTGTTGAGCGTATACAACCTGATGGGTTCAAAGGTTACCGAAATAGCTCCGGGAGGGATGACTGCGGGTGCCCATGAGTTTTCTGTAAACTTACCGAATGGTATGTATATAGTTAAACTTGTTGCCGGACAGGTGATAGATACTGAAAGACTTTTGATTCTTAAGTAATGCCATTTGAAGAGGAAATTATCGGGTTTTAATTAAAGACCTGAATTTCTATAAATAGATTAAAAAATAGAGGAAAGTTTTCTTTCCTCTATTTTTTTGAAACTCAGCTCTTTGCGATTGGCTTTTAGCTATTAGCTTAAAAACAAATAAAATACTTTGTGGACTTTGTGGTCTCTGTGGCAAAATTAGGATTAAGGATTTGGGGTATAGGATTTAGTAAAAATAAAAAAACTTTATTCGTGTTATTTGTGTGATTTGTTGTCGAACTAAGCTTTTAGCTTTTCGCCTTTGGCTGTTAGCTTAAAAACAAAAACTTGGTGTACTTTGTGCTCTCTGTGGTTAGTTGATTTCCTTTCGTAGTTCCTCTGCCGCTTGTACCATATTTCTAAGCGAAGGGATAGCCTCATTCCAGTTTCGGGTTTTTAATCCGCAGTCGGGATTTACCCAGAGGTTTTCTAAAGGTATTACTTGTATTGCTTTTTTAATTAAGCTTTTTATTTCTTCTTTTGACGGTATGCGTGGACTGTGGATGTCATAAACTCCCGGTCCTATTTCATTTGGATAGTGGAAATCTTTGAAAGCCTTTAGTAATTCCATTTTCGAACGACTTGCTTCAATACTTATTACATCGGCGTCCATTTTGGCTATCCATTCGATTATGTCGTTGAATTCGCTGTAGCACATGTGAGTGTGTATTTGCGTTTCGTCTTTAACCACCGAAGTGGTAAGGCGGAAACAGTCGATTGCCCATTGCAGGTAGTCTTCCCAAGCGTCTTTTCTTAAAGGTAAACCTTCTCTTATTGCAGGTTCGTCGACCTGAATAATTTTTATTCCGGCTTCTTCAAGTTCCGCGACTTCTTCGCGTAATGCAAGCGCTATCTGTTTGCAGGTAATGCTCTTGGGCTGGTCGTCACGAACAAAACTCCAGCAGAGTATTGTGACAGGACCGGTTAACATTCCTTTCATTGGTTTATCCGTTAAAGATTGGGCATATTTAATCCAATCCACTGTCATAGGTTCCGGACGAATTACGTCTCCGTAAAGGATTGGTGGTTTTACGCATCTTGTTCCGTAACTTTGCACCCATCCGTTTTTTGAAAAGCAGTAACCTTTAAGCTGTTCTCCGAAATATTCTACCATGTCGTTTCTTTCAGGTTCACCGTGAACAAGAACGTCTAAGTCTAACTCTTCCTGTTTGTCGACCGTTTCTTTAATAAAATCTTTCATGTTTTTTTTGTAATTTTCTTCCGTTATTTCTTTTTTCTTGAATTTAGAACGGATTTGTCGGATTTCCTTTGTTTGCGGGAAGGAGCCGATAGTTGTCGTCGGGAGTAACGGTAAATTCAAATTTTCGTTTTGTTTCTTTATTCGCGCGGCAAAAGGCGTTTTTCTCGTGAGCATTTCGCTTGAAATATTTTGCAGTTTTTCCTGTACGGTTTTATTCGTAACCAGAGAACTTTCCTTTCTTGATTGATGGGCTTCTTTATTTTGTTTTAATTCATTCGAGACATCTTTACCGAGAGCAGCGTCCCGGATTATTTTTAATTCCCTGCATTTTTGTTTGGCGAAAGCCATCCAGTTCTTTATTTCATCAGGAAGAGCGGTTTCCTCATCAAGGTCAACAGGCACGTGCAGAAGAGAGCAGGAAGGAGCTATCATTATGCGTTCTTTGCCAATAGCTTTAGTTGTTTTTTTGACTGTGTTTATTGCCGTATTGAGATTTGTTTTCCAGATATTTCTTCCGTTTACAACTCCGAGTGAAAGTGTTTTATCAGGACCGATTTTTTGTAAGACCGAGTCTAACTGTTCGGGAGCTCTGACCAAATCGAGATGTATCCCGGAAACAGGTAGGGAGAGAGCAAGGTCTTCATTCGAGCCGAGTGAACCGAAATATGTCGCGAGTAATATTTTCATTTTTCCTGCTGCTTTTTTCAATCTTTCGTACGTATCCTTGAAATGGTTTTTTATCTCTGTGTCGAGATCAAGAACGAGAATTGGTTCATCAAGTTGAATCCATTCACTATTTTCCGAAAGGCAGGTTAAAATTTCTTCGTAAACTTTTAATATCGAATCCAGGCACTCGAAGCGGTTAAATCCTTCTTCGGTTTCTTTTCCGAGAAAAATATAAGTGAGAGGTCCAGGTAAAACAGGTTTTGCCTGGTAACCCTCGTCGATTGCTTCTGTTACCTCGTTGAATATTTTTTTAGTTGAAAGTTTAAAAGTCTGATTGGGCTCAAATTCAGGGACCAAGTAATGGTAATTCGTATCGAACCATTTTGTCATTTCCATAGCGGGGGCGTTGCCTTTTCCCCTTGCCATATCAAAGTAGGTTTTAATATCTATTTTTCCGCCTTTGTAGCCGAAGCGCCCCGGCACGGCTCCCACGGCTTTTGTCATATCCAACATATGGTCGTAAAGCGAAAAATCGCCTACCGGAACAAGATCAATTCCGTTTTCTTTTTGCAATTTCCAGTGAAGTTTTACCAGATTTTTTGCCGTATCAAAAAGTTCTTCTTCGGAAATTATTCCTTTCCAGAAGCTTTCGATCGCTTTTTTTAATTCTCTTTTAACCCCGACTCTGGGGAATCCTAATGTGTGAGTAATCATTTGTGTTTTAAGCTCCTTTTTTTACCCGGAATAATAAGAGGTATAAGGCAAAAGTCAAGGTTTTTATTTAGGATGTAGGATTTGGGATTTAGGATTTAGCAAAAGACTAAAAGTACTACATGTAAGAAAATTTTGGGTGGGGGTTGGGAAAAACAGCATATTTTTTCTCTGTGTTCTCTGTGTATTTTTTTCTCTGTGTACTCTGTGGTAAAAGAATCCTTGACAAAGCCGGAAAGATTACTATTATACTTTTTGCTAAAAGGAGGCAATTTAAATGTTTAAAGTTGGTTTTGTTGGGTGGAGAGGAATGGTTGGGTCGGTTTTAATGCAAAGAATGAAAGAGGAAGATTCTTTTAAAGGTTTCGAACCTTTATTCTTTTCTACTTCTCAGGTAGGCCAGGCTGGTCCTTCTATAGGTATTGATATACCTGAGCTTCAGGACGCCTTTGATGTAGGAATCCTATCTGAGTTGGATATTATTGTAAGCTGCCAGGGAAGCGGATACACCGAAAAAGTCTATCCGGAATTACGAAAAAACAGCTGGCAGGGATACTGGATAGATTCGTCCTCAAAATTGAGGATGGATGATGATGCGATTATTGTGCTTGACCCGGTAAACAGAGAAGTAATTGATGAATCACTTGCTTCGGGAATACGTTCTTATATCGGGGGTAATTGTACCGTTACTCTTATGCTTATGGCTCTTTCCGGTCTTTTTAAAAATGATTGTATAGAGTGGATTTCCTCTATGACCTATCAGGCTGCTTCGGGCGCCGGTGCTAAAAATATGATAGAGCTTGTAAAACAAATGTCAGCTTTAAGCGATTCAATAAAGGATTTACTTAATAACCCTGCAACTGCTGCTCTTGAGCTGGATTCGGTTATCACGGAAGAGTTGCGTAAAGGAACGCTGCCTGTTGAAGCTTTCAAAGTGCCTCTTGCGGCAAGTCTTATACCGTGGATAGATTCTGCCAGGAGTAGTGGACAGACCAGAGAAGAATGGAAAGGTATGGCAGAAACCAATAAGATTTTACAAACCGATAAGCCGATTCCCGTTGACGGCATCTGTGTTCGTATAGGAGCTATGAGATGTCACAGCCAGGGATTTACTATCAAGTTGAAAAAGGATATTCCGCTTGATGAAATAGAGAGTATGTTGGGAGAAGCTCACCAGTGGGTAAAGGTAATACCTAATAATTATAAAGAGACTATTGCAGAGCTTACCCCGGCTGCCGTTTCGGGCAATTTAATCGTTCCTGTGGGTCGTATCAGGAAAACGAACCTCGGTCCCGAGTATCTCACCTGTTTTAGCGTGGGAGACCAGCTTCTTTGGGGAGCCGCGGAACCCATATGGCGAATGCTAAAAATCGTTCTCGAGTATATTGGATAATTGGTGATCTTTCAGATCCGTTAAATGGTTAAATAGCAAAATGGTAAAATAGGAAAAAAGAAAAAAGGGTGGGGTGGACGATTTAACTATTCAACAATTTAACTATTTTTCTCTCTGGACTTTAAAGCTTTCATATATTCCTCAATCGCTTTTTTAGCCTTTTTAGCAGCCTGTAGGGGCGTGGAACCTAAAATTAATTCTCCGAGAAGATAAGACGAATAAAAACATCCTGAGCCGTGGAATGAGAAGTCAATTCGCGAGCCTTTTATTAGTTTTATTTTATCCCCATCGTAAAAAAGGTCATTAGCTGTCTCTATTCCTGTTATTATAACATATTTTGCGCCCATTGAGTGTAAGTTTTTTACTATTCTTTCGGGATTTTCTTCGAGGGTTAATAATTTGCCTTCGGAGAGATTTGGGGTTATGAAGGTGGAGAATGGAATCAAATTTTTTTTCATTTTTTTAAGGCCTTTTTCAGAGATCAAAGGATAGCCGGAGGAGGAATTAATAATCGGGTCTAGAACTATGATTTTTGGTTTTCTTTCTTTTAGGAAATTTGATACAACTTTTACAACTTTTTCGTTATAAAGCATACCGATTTTAACACCGCTAAATTCATTTAATGATTCAAGTGATTCTTTTATATAGTTAATGGGGATTTCTGATATGCTTAGTACTTCTTCGGAAGTTTGAACTGTTAAAGCCGTTGGAACGGCTTTGGAAGGTATTCCGAGAGAATCAAATACCGAAATGTCTCTTAAAATACCGGCTCCGCCGGTTGGATCGAATCCGGCAATAGTTAAGACACTCATCTTTTTATAGGACGCAGATAAACGCAGATTAGCAGGATTTTTTGTTTTATCTTCATAACCTCTCAGCTTACTAACATCTTAACTAGATCATTAACAACAAATAGCACAAATTTCACAAATTTTTTTTGACTCATGACTTTGGATGCTGGACTTTGGACTAATAAAGTATTTGTGTTGTTAGTATAATTCGTTGTTTCTCTTTTTTTTGAATAAATTTTTGAATTTTTATATGTCATTTTGCTTTTTGATATTTAATTTTTCATTTTATTATTTTAGCTATATGCGAGTTATTGTATTTGACAATGTCGTTCTGGCTTTTTCGCGAGAGGAAAATAAATACGATTCCGCCTGCGCAGCTTGCAATAACGGAAGTAAAGAAGAAAACAAGAGACAACGACATTGCTTGCCCTTCAGTTATATTAAGTAAACAGAAGAAATAAACGTAAGCTGCCTCTCTTAAGCCCAGTCCGTTGATGGTTATCGGAATTAGACTTATTACGGTTATAATAGGTATATATGCGAGTAGTGCAAAAATGGGAATCGGAATAACTAATCCTTTAGCTGTAAAGTAATTAATCAGGATTATAAACACTTGAACTAGAATCGAATAGCCGATTCCGACCAATATTATTCTTCTTTTGTTTTTATATATTTTAAATGCCCTGTAAAACTTTCTTATGGAATCACCTAAGTTTAAGAATTTAATGGAGAGTAATTTTTCTTTTAACCATGAGACTTTCAAGGAAGTTAAAAGATAATATATTAGTATAATAAGTATAATCAGACCAATGTAGAGAATAGAAAGTTTTGCAAATTTTGCCTTCCATGAGAAAATGGCGGTAATGCCTATTAACATCATGCCAATCATGCCCAGTATTCTTTCCATTATCGATGCTCCTAAGGCTTTTTCGAAGTTTTCTTTTCCTCCTGCGTATGCAGACCTTATCATATCCATTCCCAGACCGCTTGGTAGGAAATTATTGAAGAAAAAAGAAATAGTTATATATAAATAGCTTCTGACTTTAGAAATCTCAATTTTTTGAGCTTTGAGGAGAAAATTCCAGCGCAATGAAAAAATCAAATAATAAAAAAAGAAAAGAATTGTGATTAATATTAAATACAAGGGATTTATGTTCTTCATATTTTGAATTACTTCATTCGCTGGGACTTTGTTTTTAAACAGATAGCAAAAAAGTGCTATTGTTATTAGGATTTTTAGAATTTCTTTACCAATTTTTTTCATTTGCTTAAAATATTATTCTAAATAAAAATGTCAAGCTAAAAAGGGCTCTTGGCTTTTAGTTGTTTGCTTATAAAAAACCACAATATCTACTGGCTCTACATGTGATTAAAATAGCTCTTAGTCTTTGGACCTTCGCCGTTAGCTTAAAAAACAAGGAAAAAACTCTGTGCCCTCTTTGGTAAAAACGGTCTTTTGAGTTGAGAAGGGCTTTTGGCTTCTGACTCCTAAAGTTCTTATTATATATTAAACTCTTGACAATTAAGGCATTTATTGATAATTTAGTATCAAATAAATATATGGAAGCAAATGATACTGTTAAGGAATACATAGATAAATTAGAGAATTTATCTAAAGAGACGGCTTTTCTTTGGAGTCAACTTTCAACCAAACAGATGGAATCGTCTATGGAGTTAACGGAAATAAGGAAGATGTTAAAAAACTTGTACGCTTCTATGTATGTTATCTACGAAGGTTCTGATTCTTTCAGGATTACTGTCAGAAAGAGTGAGGAATTATTGTCTTTCGGTCTTAGTCTTATAAACGAAGTAATGAATAGAATTTACTTCTTTAATGATAGTACCGTTAATTTAAGCCAGAAATTGGAAGATTTGATAAGCAAAAGGGAAGAAATCAATACAATTGTATCAAGCCTTCAGGAACTTAACGAAACGTCGGGTAATACAGCCAGAAATGCTGAAATCAAAGCTTATCAAGCTGGAACTTTAGGCAAAGGATTTGAAGTGGTGGCCGAGGAATTAGGGAGGTTAACGGGAAAATCATTGGAAATTGTTAGGGAGATGGTAGAAAGGCTTGAATCTCTCAAGGATAGGTCAAAGGAAGCGACGGATAAATTCGGAACTATAAGAGAAAGTCTCTCTAATTTCATCGGAAATGCAGATGATTTAAAGCAAAGTTCTGATGAAGTGCGAGATAAAATTTCTCTTGTTATGGATACATCAGATAAATTGCTGAATTTGCTTGAAAATATAGACATAAAGAGACGCGATATTGAAGAAACAGCTAACTTTTTGCTTTCTTTATCCAGAGATACTCTTTTGAAGTTGGGAGAAATAGACCTTTTGCTTTCTCAAAGAGGAGCAGTTATAGAAATTTTAAAGAATCACATAGATGTTTTCAGTTACTTAGCTGAAAAGGGGTCAGCCCTTATGCCTACGAATATTTCACAAATAGATTTTGCCTTGAAAGAGGTTGACAAGCTTGATCGCTATAGCCAGCTTAGTGTTGCAGCATTAAGTTCGACTCCTATCCAAAGCAATCTTGATTTATCTGAGTTAGATGGTATGAAGAAAATGTTGGGAATGATTGGAAGGGAGATCGAAGGGCTAAAGGAAATTATTAAAGGAACGCAGTATCAGGCAGATTTATGTTTAAATAATATTAAGAGTGTTCAATCTTTTATAGAAAAAGAAGCAAAAGGGATAGAAGAGGTGACAAATATTCAGGTAAATTTATCCAGAATTTCCTCAGGATTGGGAAGATTGGTTGAAAATGCAGGAGATTTTGCGGAACAGTTAAGGGTTATTTCACTTTATGGGAAAATAGAAGCATCAAGAGTGCCGCATGATATTAAAGGTCTTTCTTCGATTGTAGATGAAATGCAGAAGCTTTCCAATGATTATTCGAAATTAGGTGATAAGTTATGGAGGTTTTTTAACCCGGTAAATGAGAAAATCGAAGATTTAAGAAGAACAACTCTAACAATTGAGAATACAATAAGTAGACTTAAAGATATTGTTAAAGAAAGCGAGGTTGCATTTCAAGAAAACAAAGACCAAATAGAAACTTTAACAGAAGTTTCTTCCAGTATCCGCCCTTTCATTGATAAACAGGAAGATGTGGTCGGAGAAATTGGTAATTCTTTTAACTCCGTAACCGAAGCGTTAAAAGAGTACACAAAAGCTACTGAAGAGCTTGAGAAGAATCTGGATGAAGAAAAAAATCTTACCGAAAATCTTACTCAGGATCATAATTGGAAAAACTTAAGTGCTTTCGAAGTTATTGAAAAGGAGAATGAATCGACCCTGAAGATCCTTCTTCGGAAAATTCCGGTTTCTTTACACCCTTACCAATTTGAGGATCCCGCGGCAAATGAAATTATTTACCTTATACATAGAGGACTGTTCGATTTAGGGTTAAGAGGGGGGGTTTATCCTTTAATGTTAGAAAGGTGGGAACTATCGGAAGATGTTAAAAGATGGGATTTTATAATAAGGGAGGATATTAAGGATCATAAAGGAAGAAAAATCGAATCCGAAGATGTTAAATTTGCGCTTGAAAGAGTAAAAGAAAGTGATAAAATGAGTTCTTTGGTAGCGATTGATGAAATAGATATTAAAGGCAAATATTCACTTTCGGTTAAATTAAGTGAAATTAATATGTCTTTTCTTTCAGATTTGGCCAAAGTCGGTTCATCTATACTGGCGAAAGATTCCTTCGAGGCTGGCATTGTGGGTATAGGACCATTTAAATTACAAAATTGGAAAAAAGAAGAAAACATAATCGTGGAATCCTATCCAGACTATTTCGTAGGGAAGCCTTATTTATCAAGAGTGATTTTTAAAGCTGGGGATGATCCTGTAGAAGAATTTAAAAGTGGTGTAGTTGATGTTGTAAGAGTTTCTCCGGAGAGTATCTCCAGTATTAAGATTAATAAAGACTTAAGCAAAAATTTGATTTCGTCTGTTGGTTTGAATGTAAATTACCTTGGATTTAACTTTAACATGAAGGATCTTCCTTTTATTGACAAGAAAGTTCGTCAAGCGTTAAATCACGCAATAGATAAAGAGGCTATTGTAGAAGAGACCTCTTCAGGCTTTGGGGAAATACCAAAAGGTATATTCCACTCAGGATTTAATACATATAATCCTGAAATAGAAGGATATGAATATAATGAGGTTAAAGCAAAGAAACTTCTTTCCGAAGCGGGTTTTGACGGAGGTTTACCTGGAACGTATACTCTCTCAGTTTATGATTCTCCTATTGTGATTAAAAGAGCCGAATTTATAAAGGAGGCTTTTTCTCGTATTGGAGTTGCTCTGAAAATCGAGAAAAATCCGTGGGGAAAAATCACCAAGAAAATTCAAGAGGGAAAGGCACAGTTATTTTTGACCAGCTGGGTTCCTGATAGTGTTGATCCTAATGATTTTTTATTTTCTCTTTTTCATTCTTCCCAGGCTGGTAGGGGAAATCTAACGTTTTATTCCAATAAAGTTATTGATAACAAAATAAAAGAGGGAACGAGGGAAATAAATCCAATACGAAGGAAAAAATTATATCAGGAGACAGAAAGGATGATAGTAGAAGAGGCTCCTTTAGTTTTTCTTGCTTACGACATTAATTTTTTACTGGTTAGTGACAGAGTTTTTGGTTTTAGATCAGGTTTACTGAATCGTTTACATTATGAATGGGTTGGAGTTGAATAATGGAATTTTTGAGCTTTACTTTAGAAGATAAGTTCTTTGGTATGCCATTGGAGAATGTAAAGGAAATTGTTGAAGAAAAAGAAATAACTCCGGTACCTTTATCGAGTGAGTATCTTGAAGGTGTAATGAATCTCCGTGGAGAACCCGTTACGGTGATCGATTTGAGAAAGAAGATAGGACTAGGAGGGGCATCTAGCTCACGTGAGATTATACTCTGTCTCATTAATGGTATGGTAGTTGGCTTAAGACCAGACAGAGTCCTTGATATTCATGAGGTTCCTGATTCAGAAGTAAAAAATGTCCCTTCCAGCTTAAAAGGAGAAATAGAATCAAAGTATATGAAGGGAATTGTGAAATTGAAAGAAAAATATATAATTATTGACATAAAAGAATTAATCTGATGTAAGGAGGAAAAAATGAGCGCAAGGATTTTAGTAGTAGATGATGCAATATTTATGCGGAAAATGCTGGCAGATATACTTCAAAAAGGCGGTTATGAGATCTGTGATGAAGCTGGGAACGGTAGTGAAGCCGTCCAGAAATACGAGAAGAATAAACCGGATCTCGTCACTATGGATATAATAATGCCTGATATGAGCGGTATAGAGGCAATTAAGAAAATTAAAGAATTAGATTCCGAGGCCAAAATTGTGGTGGTGAGTGCAATGGGACACCAGAGTTTGGTTGTCGAAGCTATCCAGGCTGGAGCAAAGGACTATGTGGTTAAGCCTTTTCAACCTTCACGAGTCATAGAAGCAGTGCAGAGGGTTTTAAAACTGTAAGCGATAATTTATGGATGAACAGAGAAAAGAGTATATAAAACTATTTAAAGAAGAGAGCAGTGAATATTTAGGTAAACTGAATAAAATAATTGTCGAACTTGAGAAAGAACCCGAAAATAAGAAAATAACTGCTGAGGTTTACAGGATTTTCCACACACTGAAAGGAATGGCTGCTTCGCTTGGTTACACTGAAATAGAAACTATTTCGCATGACCTTGAAGAAAAAATGGAGGTTTTTAAAGAAAGAGAAAAAGGAAAGGTTGATGCTGAAGTTATAGATGAAGTGCTTAAAGGAGTGGACAAAATAGAAGGTCTGCTGGAAACAATAGAGAACCAAAAGAAAACCGGAGAAGCGGAAAGTGTAGAAATTAGTAGTTTGCCCTACGTTGAAATTTTACTCAAAGAGGATGTATCCCTCCCGGCTGCGAGAGCGGCTGTAATTATTCAGAGAATAAAAGAAAAGACAAAAATCGAGAGTATGGATCCGTCTTACGAGGAAATTAAATCCGGTAATATTGGAAGAATATTAAAAGTTCGTTGCGCTGAACCCGAAAAGGTTATAGACTTGGTTGCTTCCATTGATGAAGTCGAAACGGTTAAATTTGAGGATCAAAAAAGTTCAGGAAGGACTTTACCCGGTGGGATCGAAGGTATAAGAGTTAACGTAAATATGCTGGATAGAATGCAAAATCTTGTTGGTGAATTAGTTGTTAGTACATCTCAGTTATCCGAGATTATTAGAAGTTTTGGTGAAGAAAAATTTCAGGGGGTTTTAGACCTCCATAGTAGAAGTGTGAAGGAATTACAGGAAGTTATTACCAACATTAGATTGGTTCCTCTCTCTTTAATTTTCAATAAGTTTCCAAGATACGTCAGAGATTTGAGCAGGAAATTAGGTAAAGAAGTAAATATTGAAATTTTCGGAGCGGATATTGAAGTTGACCGTTCCCTTCTTGAAGGTATCAGTGATCCTCTAATTCATCTTATTCGAAATTCGGTTTCTCATGGTATTGAATCTCCTGAGGAAAGAGAAAAATTAAATAAACACAGAGTTGGGAAAATAACTGTTTCGGCGAAAAGCATAAAGGGAGATATATTGATACAGATAAGCGATGACGGAAAAGGGATAGATGAAAAGGAGGTTATCCTTGTTGCGTTCAAGAGGGGATTGGTTGAGGAAGAAGAAATGGAATCTCTTTCAAAAGCAGAAATCTTAAGATTTTTATTTACCCCGGGATTTACAACCAAGGAAAAAGTCGATAAAGTTTCCGGGCGGGGCGTTGGATTGGATGTAGTAAGAAAGCTTGTACGCTCAGTAGGGGGAAGCGTTAACATAACTACTGAGAAAAACAGGGGAACAGCTGTATCAATGAAAATGCCTCTTTCTATGTCAATAATTAAAGTTTATCTGCTTGGTTTAGACAACCAGTTGTTCGCGTTGCCTATGACTTTTGTTGATGAAACGTTAACGGTTTCAAAAGATTCTATGTCGCGTCTTATGGGAAAGGAAGTAATGTTGCTTCGGAGAGAAATTCTTCCGGTTTACCGTCTCTCTAACATTCTAAAGCAGCATTCTTCAAGTAACGGGAACCAACATGAGCCATGTGTAGTTGTAGAGGTCGAAAATGACCGTTTTGCTATTGTTGGAGGAACTTTTAGAGGAAGTATGGAAGCAGTTGTCAAGCCATTACCTTCGCCAATCGATAGAATTAAAGGATACATAGGAATTACTATGATTGGAGACGGAAGACCTTGTTTGATTCTGGACTTGCCTGCTTTAAGATATAGGAGGAGTTATGAAAATACAGGACCTTAAAGATTTACAATTAGATGGGATAAAAGAAGCTGCCAATATTGGGGGAGGACACGCGGCTACAGCTTTAAGTCAGATGTTAAATAAACAAGTCGAAGTTAAAGTGCCAGAAATTGAAATTTTCCCCATTGAAAAGACATCCGAAATATTAAACCTGAAAGGAAGTATTGCTGTTGCCGCTCTTACTAAATTTTTCGGTGATGCTACAGGTAGAAATCTTGTAGTGTTGGACGATAAAGATGCAAAACTTCTTGTTGGTATTTTACTTGACAAAGAGATTTCGGACTATTCGGAAATTGACGAAATGGGAATTTCTTCGATTAAAGAAGTAGCTAATATTCTTTGCAGTTCTTATCTTAGTGCGATATCTGAATTCCTTGGGCTAATGCTTTTACCTTCAGTACCGATAATTGTATGGGATGATTTTCGGTCAATAATTTCAAGTGCTTATCTCGAATTCACTGCCGGAGAAGAATTTGTCTTCTGCGTGAAAAGTATCTTTCATTTTAAAAATACCGATAGCCGATTAGAAGCTTTCCTTTTGTTGATACCGGATTCTGAAAGTCTGAGCAATATTCTAAAAGCGATGAATCTCTTATAAATCTTTAAAATGGAAATATCTGGACAAGAAAAAAAACTATTAAAATTATTTTCTAAAAAAATTGAGCCTACCGATTCGGGTTCACACAATAATCTTGCCGTTGTTTACTATAATAAGGGTTTGGTAAAAGAAGCAGTGGAAGAGTTAAAAAAAGCGCTTGGAATAGATCCGCACTTTACCTTGGCAAAGAATAACCTTGATTATATATATAGGAGTACCGGATACTATGATGAACAAATTGAGAGGTTAAAAAGCAAAATTGAGGAAGAACCGGATGACTATGAATCAAGACTTGAACTGGCAAGAGCTTATAAAAGTATAGGTAATTATTACGAGGCTATCAACCAATATAGCAAATATTTAAGACAGAGACCTTCTGATGTTCAGGCTCTTCTGGATATGGGTGTGGCTTGTAAAGCCAGCGGATTCTATGAACCCTCAGTTGAACAATTCAAAAAAGTTATTCGTTTAGATAAGAACAATGACTCTGCTCATAAGTACCTGGGAGAAGTCTATTATAATTTAGGAATGTTTTCCGCAGCCATTGAAGAGTTAAAGACGGCTATTCGGCTTAATCCCAAGGATGCAGAATCTTACTATTTATTGTCTTTTACATATGGTGAGGAAGGTAAATTTGATGAAGCGACTAAAGCAGCAAAAAAGGCAATAAATTTGAATCCTCGTTTTGCGAAAACAGAAGCCAACTTAAGTTTAGGTCTTTATAAAAGAAAAGGTTATGAGGACTTCCTTTCTGTTTCAAAGGATAAAATTGAGGCAAACCCTTCTTTTGGTTTTTATGCTATGGGGCTTGCCTACAAAAACAAAGGATTGTTTAAAGAGTCGCTTGCGGAACTTAAAAAAGCCATAAAGGCTGATCCGGGCAATTCTCTTGTAAGAGAGCAAATAGGAGAAGTTTACCTGTTTATGGGTGACAACGAAGAAGCGATAAAGGCTTACCTGGAGGCTCTTAAACAGGATCCTGATTTACCCAAATTAGCAAATAATATCGGGATTGCCTATCACCGTTTGGGCAAGCTTGAAGATGCTGTTTCCTGGTATAAGAGAGCAATCTCAAAAGAGCTTAATTATGCTGTTTCATGGAACAACCTTGGAGTTGCTTATTACCATTCGGGAGCTCCAAAAGAAGCATTTAATTGTTTAAAAAGAGCAAAAGAAATAAACCCGGAATACTCTGACCCATATTTAAATATAGGTCTTGTTTACATGACAAGAGGCAATTACGAAAGTGCCGAAAGATTTTTTAAAAAAGTTATTGAAATGAAAGGAGAAAATCCCCTTCCTTTTAATTACCTCGGGTCGGTTTACTTGAATCTTGAGCGGTTCGAAGACGCAATATATTTCTTTAGAATGGCTGTTGATCGGGATGATAGTTTTGCTGAAGCTCTTTATAATCTAGGTTTTGCCTTATCCAGAATAGGGAAATATGATGAGGCGCTTGAGGCAACGAAAAAAGCTATGGAAATAGATCCATACTATTCGAGCAATAGATTTAAGTTGGGAGTGGATATTTACTCTGAACGTCTGGGAATTCTTGTAGCAAGGGAACTAACAAAGGATATGGAAGTGGGAAGAGTTGCAGGAGAAGAAACTGCTGAAGATTTCTTTGGAGACCTTTTTGAGGCGCCGAAAGAGGAGATTAAACCGAAAGTAGATATTAAAAAGGAAATACAAAAAGCGGTTGCTTTAATTAAGGATAATAAATTAAATAAAGCTTTGGAATTATTATCCGAAGCAAGAAATGTAGAACCAAAAAATGAAGAATTGTTGCTTCTTTTGGGTAAAGTATATGAAAAGAAAGAATTACTGGGAGAGGCAAAAGATGTTCTACGCGAGTTGGTCCCTGGAAACCTTGAGGCTTCAAAGTTATTGATAAAAATATATCAAAAAAATAGAGAATGGGGAAAAGCCTTAACTCTTGCCAAAGAACTTAACCTGAAATATCCCGAAGAATCTTTTCCTTATATTGCCTCTGCCGGGTATTTAAAAAGAAAGAAAAAATATAGGAAAGCAATCGAACTTCTCAAAGCATTTCCTGCCTGGCAAAAAGAAACCGGGATTTTGCTGGAGCTTGCCTCCATTAATTTTAAATTAGGAAAAAAGAAAACAGCTCACTCTTTAATCGAGAGAAGCCTTTCCATTTCTCCTTCTGCAGAAGGATTTTATCAGCTTTCCAATCAAAAGATTAGGGAAGGTGACTTACAGGGTGCAATTGAAGTTCTGTCAAAAGCAAAAAAATTGGCCCCGAGAGATAAACGGGTATTGAAAACTTTGGTTAAGACGTACCTGATTGCCAAAAACTACGATGGTGTAATAAAGAGTGTAAAGGAAGCGAAAGAAGTTATAAAAGCTGACGGTGATTTGGCTTTATGGGAGGCGAAAGCCTTATATAATAAAGATGAGATTGATGCTGCTGTAAAGAGTTTAAAACAAGCTGTTGGCTTTGACAGTAAAAACTTTGAAGCTTATCATCTCCTGGCTTCTTTGTATTTCAGGCAAGGAAGATATAAGGAAGCAGAAAATTTGTGGAATAACATAGTAAATGAGGCGAAAGATGAGCAAGTGTTAGGTAAAGCAAGACAAGCAATTGAGAGTTTACTACGGCTTAAAAATATTACGGGAGAGATGTAATGCCTATTGAGGGGCCAATAAAAGAGTTAGGGCTTTTTGAACTCTTTCAGTTAATTTCCCTGGCTGAAAAAAGGGGAGTTTTAACGATAAGCGGTGAGGAGATTCTTAAGTCCTATGTTCTTTATTTTGATAGAGGCAATCTTGCTTCGATTGATTTTCCCGAAAGGTTGAAAAACGAGATTTCAAAAAGGGGTTTTTTGACCAAGGAAGAGGTAATAGAAGTAGCTGATAGTAAATTCGTCGACTATTTAATTGAAAATGATATAATTCCTCTTAGTACCTTTAAAACAATATTTAAACAAACAGCAATTGACGTCCTTTACTCTCTTTTCCTCATAAAAAACGGTCATTTTAGTTTCCGTGAGAAGGACTTTGAAATCCCGGAGTACCTTAACTTAAATATAAAGATAGAAAATATAATACTTGAAGCAGCAAGGAGAATTGACGAAATTTCCAAGATGGAAGAAGTTTTGCCTAATACCGATATTGTTCTTGAGGTTTCTACTGACTTAATAGAAAAAGAACAAATAAATCTGTCTCCTATGGATTGGAAGTTGCTTTCCCTTATCGATGGAAATCTTACCATAAGTGCCCTTATAAACAAGATAGGGGATAAATTTGCTGTGATGAAGTCTCTGTATGGGATGACCATGACTGGTATAATAACCGAAAAAAAGATTCCTCTAGATGATATAATCAAAGAGGACAAAATATCTGTCGGAAAAAATACAGACAAGATTAAAGAATTAACCAGGTTATGGAACAAAGGTAAATATACTGAAGGGCTTAAAGAATTATTCAAACTAAAAGAAATGTACCCTGAGGATTCACGAATACCCTACAACATGGGTTATTTTTACCTTGTAGAAGGGAGATTTAAAGAAGCTATCTCAGAATGGAATTCTTTTTTGGTTTTGTCTGCTGACGAAAAGAGAAAGAAGGAAATTAGAGAAACTCTTGATTTGGTAAAAGGAATTCATAAAAAGATTGTAAATTGGGAGGTTTTAATTGAATGAAAAAGGGCTTCGACCCGATGTTAATTCCTTAGACGTATTAATTTCTCTTGCTGATCTCTATGTTGAAAATGGTTTGATCGATGAGGCGAAAGATCTTTTGAAAACCGCTATTAAGGAAAACAAAGAAGAAATCAAACCTTATTCCATATTGAGTAAAATTTATATAAGTGAGGGGGAAGAAAAGGAAGCAGCCGAAATTTTAAAAAATGCCATTAAAATAAGCCCTGAAGACAAAGAAATCAAAAAACTGCTCAAATCCTTAAAATTAGAAGTAGGAAAAGCGGAGACAAAAAAGATAATAAAAGATAAGAAGAAGAAAAGCAAACTCGAGTTAGGTAGTTCGCTTAGCGAGGTCCTGAATAATTTGCTTAAGGTAAAAGGAATCATAGGAGTTTTAGTCGTTGATGACATAGGAGCCTTGATAGAAGCAAGTATAGAATTGCCGATGGAGCGAGAATCTACTGGAGCAATAATTTCTTCAATTTACGATAAAATTAGATTTTCATCCCCGGATCTTGGATTGGGAACTATAAGTAAAGTTTTTTTCGAATTGCCCGGGGGCAATATTATTGTGTTGGGTTCAAAGACCTTAAGGTTTATAGTTCTTACTACTAAAAATATTTTAGTTAGTCAGTTGGAAGATATCTTGATGGAAGGTTTCTATAAAACTATTGAGCTTTTGGGGGTTGAGTAATGAAAAAAATAATGGACGAGATTGTCTCAATTGATGGAGTACAGTCGTGTTATTTGGTGGATAGAGAGGGGGAGGTTGTTGAATACGCAGGAGAAGATAAATTGGATAAATCTTTGGCGTCCGCTTTAATTGCCGCAATAACCAAAGAGCTCTCAGCCCAGATGGGTATAACGAACAATTTCTCAATGGCAGTCATGGCGAAAGAAAAGAACCTTTTTCTTGTTACGCAGAGAGATTTTATTTTAGGTGTTTTTGCTGATCCTGACATTGATACGGGTAAAATCCGGTTTGAGCTTCGCAGGTGCGTAAAAGCTATTTCCGAAGCATTATAAGTGTCAACTATTATACTTTTATATGAGATTCAGAAAAAAATCGAGAGATTTCTCGAGAATTTTCTTGTTAGAACGGGAGCACAACACATTTTTTTCGCTGCAAAAAGTGGAGAAGTACTTGTTTATTCGGGTCCTAAAGAAGCAAAGAAAATTTCTTCGATAACCGCTCTTCTTGCAAGTGTTTTTAACGCTACAGAAGAGCTGGCTAAAATCATCGATGAACATCAGTTTAAGCAGTTTTTTCTTAAGGGGCAAGCCTGGAACTTATTTTATCAAAATATAAGTCCTCAGTTTTTATTGGTTGTTATATTTAAAGAGGAAACATTGTTAGGCTCTGTCAGAGTGTTATCGGAAAAACTTGCGTCAAAGTTGAAAAAAGAGATAAACAAAAATACCCGGAAGAAAATTCCTTCAATTAAAAGAATAGACGGGGAAAAACTTATGGACAGTTTATTTAAATAATGAAAAAGAAGCTTCTTGTTATTTTCTCTTTGTTGCTTTTTACTTTTATACTTGGTTTGCTCTCGGATTTCATAGTTGTAAAAATTCAGAACCTCCTGGAGCGTCGAGTACTCGCTATGCTCCCTCGGGGTAGTTATATTGGGAGTATAAAGCTTAAAGGTTTAACCGGAGTGTCTGCCGATTCAATATACATTAAAGATCTTTGTTTTCTCCCAAAAGTGGAAGTAGAGTATTCGCCTGTGGGTGTTTTACGTCGTCGGATAAAAAGAGTATCTTTTGATTCTCCTTCATTTTCGATTAGTGAGAGTGAAGAAGGCGCAAAAAGTAGCAGTATTTCAGCACTCTTTTATATTGAAGAAGTCGAAGTTCATAATGGTTCTATAGAATGGAAAGGACATGATTTTAAGATAAATGGGAGAGGAGAGATTTTTTCGACAGGTAGAGGGGAAATTGTTCTTGGTCTGCCAAAACTCTGGGGAAAAATAGACGATATCCCTTTTAATGTACGGGAGATAGATTTATCTATATCAGACAGGATTTCAAGTATGGATGTCCAAAACCTTAGGGTAGGAAATTCTGAGTTTAAGATTAGTAGCGGTACGGATGGTAAGATAGAGGGAGATGGTAAAGTATACCTCTCTGATTTGGAAAAAATATTTAATGTTAAAGGTGAGGGTTTTCTGGATGTATCTTTTACTTATGATACCACTATTACTTATAAAGGTCGAAGTCAAATAGGTAATTTACAAGGTTTCAATTTGCCGCAATTTGATTTTGCGGGCGGCCAAGATTCCGTCTACTTAGAAGGAGAGAATTTCTCAGGGTTTTTTAATTTCGGGGGAGAAATTTACGGGCAAATTGAACTAACCGATTTTGATGTAAAAAAAATAAATGGTAAATATCCCCCTTCAAAGTTGTCTGGCTTAATCGATTTTACTTATATGGGTAAAGATACTCTTTGTGTCCTTTCTAAACTAAAGGGAGAAGTACTTAAAAGTCCTCTCGAGGATTTAAATCTTGCAATGACCAAAAAGGGAAAAGATATATGTGTTGATAGCTGCAAAGGTTATTTTAGTGGAGGGGAGTTTGTATTTTCGGGAATATACACCGATAAAATAGACGGGGATTTGCGAATTAGAAAATTAGACGTTTCTCCTATTGCCAAATTTCTCGGAATTAAAACATCCGCTGTGCTAGACATAGGTCTATCGATTGATGAGAAAATATATGGGTCTTTTTCATTGAAAGATCTAACTTACGGTGATATAAAATTAAAGTCTGTAGAAGGCAATTTGAACCTTGCTCAGGGGAAAAGAAAGTTTCCAGGTACGGTAACCTTTGTGTCGCGAGATTTCGCCTTTAAAGATAGAAAGATATTCGAGCTTGGAGAATCTAATCTGGAGATAGAAAATCAGAAATTGGCAGTAAAAGGGCTTTTTAAAAGTAAGAACAAGAAATTAAACTATAATTTTGCTCTACATTCCGATACTGTGGAAGTTAACTATATTAGATTTGAGTATCCGGGTGGATGGCTTTACTTAATTAACTCATTTTCTTTTGCTTATAAACACGCATTTCGTTTACAGGATGTGAGATTTTTAGGTAATAAAGGGGAAGATTTCCAAATCAACAATTTGTCGTTATCCGCGATTGGAATTAAAGGAGATTTAAATTTAATAGGATTTAGACCCGAGTTCTTAAGTGAATTCGGTATCATTTCGCACCCTTTTTCGGGTAAAGTATCAAGCAGTGTTTCTATTGCAGGAATGCCAGACGCTCTTGCTTTTTACTTTGAGGGGGGAGGAAAAATAAAAATTGGTGAGGAAAAAATAGGGGATTCTTTGAATTTTGCTCTCCGGTACGAAAATAACAGTATTTTTATAAAAAATCTGGCAATTATCGAGAATGGGGAATATTCAAATTTTGATGGTATGATTGATCCTAAAAGAAAGTATCTGGACATGGACATGAAATTACAAGAAACCGGTACTTGGGTGTTTTATCCTTTAATAAAATATTTGACTGCTAACAGGGCTAAGTTATCTGGAGACTTAAAAGTTAGAGGTGCTTTTAAAGAACCTTTAATTTACGGAGAAATAAATCTCCAGGAAGCAGATTTGCTCGTGAGAAATTCGGGAATAAAGATAAAAGAACTAAAGGCGATGGCTTCATTCGAAGGTGCAGAAGGGAAGTTGGAAAATCTCTCAGCTTTGTTAGGTGAAGGGAAAGTGCAAGCAGAGGGTAGAGTTAGATTAAGAGATAATGAGTTTGATATAAAATTGTCCTTGAGAAATACTCCAATTAATTGGCAATATGTCAACACTATTATCGACGGAGATTTATTAGTAAGAAAAGACCGTAAAAATATACGTATAGAGGGAAATGTAGAGCTTAGTAGAGCTACAATTACAATGGAATTTGAGCAAAAAGGAGAAAAGAGCAGACGTCCTTCGAACCTTTTTTTGAATTTAACCTTTGATGCAAATCAGGGTAACGTTTGGATACGGAATGATCTGGCTAATATTGAACTGGCAGGAAAGGTAGGAGTAAGTTATGAAGGCGGTCCACTCTTGCTTTCAGGGAATTTAGAGGTAAGACAGGGGATGTTTTACTATCTTTACAAGAGTTTTGAAGTTATAGAAGGAAAATTCAATTTTAATGAATCTCCAGAAATAAATCCGAACATTGATGTGAAAGCTATAACCTTTATTTCTTCCAGGTCAAATGGAAATCATGAACAGGATACTGTATTCCTTGTGGTTTCAGGAACTATGAAAACACCCGAATTTGATTTGTATTCCAAGTCTTCTCTATCAAAGGCTGAATTAATGACCCTGCTTTCCTTAAATCTTGGATGGGAAGATCTGACTTCTGTTAAGCCTATCGGGCAGTCAGTTACCGAAACGGCTTTTAATTACTGGGTAAGGCAAACCCTGAACCGCAGGTTGAAAGAAGAGTTCGGTATTGACGTTTTGGAAATGCAGGGAGGAAGCGGACATTATGAATTTGTTGTTGGTAAATATGTAACTGATAAGCTTTTCGTCAAAGCCAGAACTGATATTCAATCTTACGGAATATCTGAAGTCCAGGCTGAGTATAAGGTGAAAAAATGGGGATATATAACGGCAGAAAAGGACTTTCTGGGTAAAACCAGATTTCTTTTTAATCTGGAATGGAGATATTAATTTTTTCAGAAATTAAATATCAAAAATTAAAAAGCAAAATGACAAATAAAAATGTAAAAACAAAAAAAAGAATAGCACGCAGATTTACGCGGATTTAAAAGGATTTTTTATTTGTTTTTTTTATTTTATTTTTGAATTTTGATTTGTAGTTTTGCATTTTGATGTTTGATTTTTGAATTATAATGGCATTGACAAATGAAGTTTTTTTGATAAAAATATATTGGTGCCCCTGTAGCTCAGTGGATAGAGCACCGGTTTCCTAAACCGGAAGTCGTAAGTTCGAGTCTTACCAGGGGTATATACAATACAGGGGGAATGATGGCAAAACACAGAAGAAAAGATTTAAGGCACGATGAATTTAAGGAAACCGTCGAAAATATAATTATTTTTTACGAACATCATAAAAAAACAGTTTTATGGATGGCAACCGGCTTTGTCATACTTCTGATAATTTTGTTTGCATACAAAAATAACAAACAAACAAAAATAGCAGAATCTAAAGAAGTGTATAATATGGGTGTAATTTTATACAATAGTGGTAATTTCAATCAAGCAAAGATGCGATTTCAAACAGTTGTTGATAAATATTGGGGTACAACCTTTGTTAACCGGTCGAAATTTATGTTGGCTAACATAAGCTATAAGGAAGGTAATTTGGATGATGCACTGGATAAATTCCAGGCATTTGTAAGTGGAAATTACGATGAGTTTTTTACTCCCAGCGCGTATCAGGGGATTGGACAGTGCTATGAGCAAAAAGGTGATTTGGGTAAAGCCATAGCTAATTATGAAAAAGCAGAGAAAAAATTCAAAGACAATTTTGCCAGAGCAGAATGCCTGTTGAGTCTTGCTAGGCTATATCTTAGTCAGCAGAAAACGGATGAAGCTGAGGCTATTCTAGGGCAAGTACTTGACATATCTGAGGATGCTGAAGTTCTTGAAAAAGCGGAGGAAAAATTAAAATTAGTTCAGGTTCAAAAAGAATTTAATGAATGAATCCTTAATAAAAGAAATAAGAAAGGATATTAGTGAAAAAAAACTCGATGCAGTTATTGTAACCGATATTTACAAGATTCTTTATCTTTTAGGTATCAATGCCTCCTTTAATATAATTGAAATAGGCTTTTATCTTCTTGTCACTAAAAAAGAAATATTCTTGATAGGAGATCCTTTTTCTTTTTCTCTAGTAGAGGTTCCAAGAGGAGTTAAAATAAGAAGAGCAGATATGATGAGCATACGAAAAGAGGGGTTTTCCACGATTTATGAGTTAAGGGATCTTCTTACGAAACTTAAAATAAAAAAAATCGGTTCCTTTGGCGATATAAGATTAGCAAAGTTTGGAACAGTTGAAATTCAGGATCCTTTTATTAGGTTTTTCTTAATGCCGGATGAAAAAAGGGTTTCTATTTTCAAAGAAAACGCTTCAATTTGTGAGAAAGTATTAAAAAAATGTCTTCAGGAGTTAAAAAACGATTCCCGTGAAATATCTGTAAGAAATATAATTGATGAGGCGATCTATAGATTTGGAGGAGAAAGGAGAGCTTTTCCGACAAAGGTGATTTTCGGAAAAAATACTTCTAATCCCTTCGCCTTGAGTAATAACAGAAAATTAAAAGACGGCGATACGATAATAATAAATTTCGGAATTATACGTTCGGGTGTAGGTATAGAGATTGCTAGAACATATATATGGAGAACTGCAGACAAGTTTTTAGAAAGAACTTACAATGACATAACCGAAATATATAGGAAATTCTTATCTTTCATATCCCATGGTAAAATAGCCAAAGAAATTTATAAGTATGTACTCGAGCTTATAAAAGATAAAGGTTATGATAAATATTTTGTTCCGCCTATTAACGCTCCGTTAACACTTAGTGGAAAAGGGATAAGTATCTCAGAAACCAGCAATTTTATTATAAAGGAAAGGACTGTTCTTTATCCCCAGTTGAGTTTCTATTTTCCTGAAAAGTTTGGGATAAAATTCCAGAACGTTTTCTTTTTGGAAGGGAAAAATTTCAATCTTACCAATTTCTTTAATGAAGGAGAAGTAAATGTTCTTCTTGTTCCCGATCAGGTCTGAAAGCCGTGTTAGAAGATTTCCGGTTGTAACCGTATCCCTTATTGGTTTAAATATTCTGGTTTTTCTTTTTAGCTATCCTGCTATGAAGAAGCAAAATAGTATTATAGAAGAGAAAGCTATGAAGCTTTACGAAATTGAGATAAGAACATTAACACCCGAAGATCCTTCTGAAATTCTTGAGTACGCAAAGGATCCGGAAGCCTTAAGAGAAAAAATTAAAAGTAGAGAAATAGCAATGTCGGATGAATTATGGGAAGAATGGAAAAAAGCTTACGATGATTTTCAAAAGGCAATGAATGATAGGCTTGCAAGGAAATATGGTTTCGTTTCAACTGACTTTGATATTTCTACGTTGATAACTTCCATGTTTCTCCACGCGGGATTTATGCATCTTTTCGGAAATATGTGGTTTTTATGGTTGGTAGGCCTTAACGTTGAAGATGACTGGGGAAGGCCTTTTTTTCTTGGTTTCTACCTGATTTCCGGTATTTTTGCATCGCTTCTTTTTGCTGCAATGACCCACTCAGGGCTACCGTTAATTGGTGCTTCCGGTGCAATCGCCGGGGTAATGGGTGCTTTTGCAGTCCAATATTATAAATCTAAGATATACTTTATACTTTTCCCCTTCATTTTTAAAGCGTTTCCGCTTTACGCCTGGTTTTATCTCCCGTTGTGGTTTATAAATGAGTTGTTTGGAGCCATATATTTTAGTGATTATTCCCCCACTGCTCTTTGGGCACATGTAGGAGGATTCGGTTTTGGGGTTTTCGTTGTAGTGCTTCTCCGATATAGCGGACTTGAGCGGAAATACCTGACGCCGCTTGTTGAAGAGACCTTAAATATAATGGATGCCGACTTCAGCAAAGCAGTTGAAGCAAGAAGCGCAGGTAATACAGATGAAGCCGAGAAGCATCTTAAACAAATATTATTGAGGGAGCCTTCTAATCTTGACGCAGCTGAAGAATTAATAGACATTTATATTAAGGGGGGCAAGAAAAAGGAAGCGGAGTTGGTTGCAAAAGAGACGTTTAGAATGCTTAGAATGGATAAGAAAGAACCCTCTATTATTTTAAATTTTTATGAGGGAGTGTTAGAAGAAAAAAATATTATTTCAGGTTTGAGTCCTTATGATTTTTATTTCATTTCTCAAATGTATACAAAGAGAGAACAGCAAAAAGAAGCCGCAAAAGTTCTTGCTATCGCTTATAAGGAGAACAGGGATACCAACGACGCGCCGTATATATTACTTCGTCTCATCAGAACGCTGGCGCTGAGCGGAAATCAAAAATTTCTAAAGAAAGCACTTTTTGAACTGCAAAAAAGATTCCCAGAGATAAAGAATAAAGCAATTGCGATATTGAGGGAAGTTAGAAACGGACAGCAATGAATATAAAAGAAGAAACAACGAATCGCATAAATCAAACTTTGTTAGTGTGTTGGTGCGTGGGTCAGAGTATATATGATGTTCTTGGTATTTAATATTTTGCTGGGTCTTTATCCGGAATTGAAGGCCGATTCATTACTGATACCGCCAAAAGATGAGTGGTTTTCTGAGGACAAATTCCATCATTTTGCGCACTCAGCCGCTATTTCTTCCTCAATATATCTTATTGCGAATAACATAACGAAAACGGATGATAATACTTCTTTTTATATTTCGTTTTCGATTTCTTCGCTGATTGGTTTATCAAAAGAAATAAAAGATAGTAAAGAAGAAAAAGGTACCGCTTCCTCAAAAGATCTCATATTCGATATTGCTGGTGTTCTATTTGGTATACTGTTGGTGTCACTCGGAGGCTCGTAATATTTAGGGCTATATAGTACCTACCTTATTTATGGGTAGATGTATTTTTTAATATAGTATATCAATCATAGACGCGGAATTTGAAGATTAAATAGCAAAATGAAAAAATACAAATCAAAGTTCAAGGATAAATCAACAAACAAAGAAACAACGGATTGTGCGAATAGCGCAAATATTTTTTTAGTATTTTTGGTTGGGTGGGGGATAATTTTAAATTTTCATTTGTCATTTTGCTTTTTGAATTTTGGTATTTTATTTGCCGGAAAAACTGTGTAAATTTAAATGATATATTTAATGAGAGAAAAAATAATTGATTAATAATATTATGGAATTAACTGGTTTTCCTGTTTATCTTCAGTTATCTGAAAAAGAATTCAAGATTAGAATAGAAAAATTATATAGTATACTAAACTCCTGTACTCTCTGCGGTCATAAATGTGAGGTAAACCGCCATTACGAGAAAGGTATATGTAATTCAGGTTTCAACTTAAAAATTTCTTCGGTTTTTCCTCATTTCGGAGAAGAAAGACCTCTGGTGGGGACTCACGGTTCTGGTACGATATTTTTAAGTAATTGCAACTGTAAGTGTGTTTATTGCCAAAATTTTCGTATTTCTCATCTGGGTGATGGGGAAGAGGTAGACGAAGAAGAAATTGCAGGTAAAATGATTTATCTGCAGGATATAGGTTGTCATAATATAAATTGGGTTAGCCCGACGCATTTTGCACCGCAGCTAACTAAATCACTTTTTATTGCCAGAAAAAAAGGCCTTAAGCTTCCTGTTGTATATAATACCGGCGGATACGATTCTCTGGAATTAATAAAGATGTTAGCAGGCATAATAGATATATATATGCCGGATATTAAATATGGAAACAATAAAAATGCCTTTAAGTATTCAGGTACGAAAAATTACTGGGATATCGTAAAAGTCTCGGTGAAAGAAATGCATTCTCAGGTAGGAGATTTGATAATAGATGATTCTGGTATAGCTAAAAGAGGTTTGCTGGTTCGTCATCTTGTTTTGCCGAATATTCTTGCCGGGTCGGATAAGGTTTTAGAGTTCATAGCAGATGAAATATCGAAGGATGCGTACGTGAATATTATGAAGCAGTACACTCCATACTTTAAAGCTTCAGAGTACAAAGAACTCACAAGAGGAATTACCCAGGAAGAATATATGAGAGTCTTGAATAAGGCAAAGGAACTGGGACTGCGAAGAGCGACTTAATCCCGCCCCCAATTATTTTACCACAGAGCCCACAGAGTAACAAAAAAAAATCACAGAGAACTCTGAGAAAGAACAAAAAAAACAGAGATCACAGAGAAAAAATTATATTCTTAGTTTATCCCAACCCGCATGACCCGGAAAAGTCTAATATAAAGTAATGAATCAAGAATGAAGAACTTAAAACCATAGGAGTTGACAGAGGTAAAAAAACTTGTATTTTAGTATAAGTATCGGAGAAAGAGGAAGGGAAGGAATGAAAAAAGCTTTAATCATAGCGTTACTTGTTGTTTTTTGTTTAAATATCGATTCGGTTTTTGCTCAAAGCAGATATGAAGATTCTCTTGCACTTGTGGAATTATATGATAGTACAAATGGCGATAGCTGGACGAATAATAGTGGATGGAAAACCGGTCATCTGGATACATGGTATGGCGTGATAGTTACCGGCGGTCGAGTGAGCGTATTAAATTTGGGCAATAATGATTTAGCAGGTAGTATTCCTTCTTCAATTGGCGATTTGACTAATTTAGATCTTTTGAATCTTTCTTCCAATCAGCTTACAGGTACCATTCCATCCGAGATCGGCAACTTGGCGAATTTAACAGATTTGTGGCTTGACGGTAATCAACTTACAGGTACAATTCCCACCCAAATCGGCGCTTTGACGAATTTAGCATTTTTGTATCTTAGAAACAATCAACTTACAGGTACAATTCCTCCTGAGATCGGTAATTTGTCGTATTTAACATATTTGAATCTTTCTTCCAATCAGCTCACAGGTACAATTCCATCCGAGATCGGCAATTTGACGGACTTAATTGGTTTGTATCTTAATGAGAATCAGCTCACAGGTACAATTCCCGCCCAGATTGGTAATTTGACGAATTTAACAGATTTGTGGCTTAGCGACAATCAGCTTACAGGTTCAATTCCCCCGGAAATTGAAAATTTGACGAATTTAAGATATTTATTGCTTGATTACAATCAGCTTACAGGTTCAATTCCCCCGGAAATGGGGGATTTGACGAATTTAGCATCTTTGTCTCTTTCATACAATCAGCTTACAGGTTCAATTCCCCCGGAGGTAGGCAATTTGACGAATTTAGAAGAATTAGGGCTTAATTCCAATCAGTTCACAGGTACAATTCCCGCCCAAATCGGCGCTTTGACGAATCTAATATGGTTGGTTCTTTCTAATAACGAATTTACAGATTTACCATCTCTATCGGCATTAACCTCATTGATCAGCTTAGTAATTCAAAACAATAAATTCACGTTTGAAGACATTGAGCCGAATATTGGTGTTGCCAGTACGTTTATTTATTCACCTCAGGACAGTGTTGGTGAAACTATCGATACAACAGTAAATGAGGGTTCATCCTTTACAATGTCCGTTTCCGTTGGCGGTGACAATAATCAATACCAATGGAAAAAAAATGAAAGTGTAATACCCTCCGCGACTGATAGTTCTTATACAATAAGTTCGGTAACCACCAGTGATTCTGGAAGTTATATATGTGAAATCACAAATACTGTTGCCACGAAATTGACCCTTTATTCCAGACCGATAAATGTTACTGTTAACGGTTCAGCGGTCCCGGAGTCTGATTTACCCAAAGTTTATTCGATGAATGTGAGAGGAATAACGGCAAGCAATAAGCTTAAAGTCAGGTATACTCTGCCCAAGAAATCAATTGTTAATTTCTGGTTATATGATGTAAAGGGTGCAAAGGTAGAAGAAATTTCGGAAGAAAAACCCGCAGGGTTTTATTCAAGAGATATAGATATGAATGACGTATCGAAAGGGGTTTACTTCTTGAAAATGCAGGCAAATGATTTTACCAAAACAGGCAAAGTTGTTTTGATGTAATTTTTTTAAACTAAGCCGTTGGCTTTTAGCCGAGACTGTTAGCTCTAAACCAAATAAAACCTTTGTGTTCTCTGTGTCTTTGTGTGAGATTGATTTGGGGTTGGGGGTTGGGTTTTAAACAAACTAATATATTTTTTTGTTTTTTTCTGTGATCTCTGTGTTTTTCGTTTTTACTCTGTGTCCTCTGTGTTAAACATTTTTTTCGTGTTTTTCGTTTATTTCGTGGTTAAATAAACCTTTTAAATCTGTGTTTATCTTGTCCTATTACTTTTTTAAGATTTTTTCATTTTTCTTAATGAGGTCGATTCTCTGCTGTACGCAAACTGCCGTGCGTAATCCGTCTTCCGGGGTATTTATTGTAAAGTCCACTAATTTATCAACGGTGGTCTTTGCTACATGCATTCTTGTGTCAGATGATCCGTAATAAATAAATAAGTCACCATTATCACGCGCTACCCAGCCATTACTGAAAACCACATTAGAAACATCTCCTATTCGTTCAGCCCCTCGAGGTGAAAGCAGCTGTTGTCCCGGTCTATAGATTAACTTTGCGGGTTGTTTTAAATCGGTCATAAAACAATAAAGAACGTATCGTAATCCGTCTGCTGTATTCCTGACACCGTGAGCGAGATGCAACCAGCCTTTTTCTGTTTTAATAGGTGGAGGTCCCATGCCGTTTTTTGATTCATTGATTGCATGATAACGGCGTTCCTCGATAATAATTTCTTTATCAATTTTTGCATGTTCTATGCTTTCCGAAAGTCCCCATCCGATACCCATTCCCGAACCTGTTTCAATAAACTCTTCCATGGGACGGGTGTAAAACGCATATTTTCCGTCTATAAACTCAGGATGTAAGACAACATTTCTCTGTTGTGGAAAGGGAGACTTTAAATCATCCAGCCGCTCCCACTTTTTTAAGTCCTTAGTACGAGCGATACCCGCCTGAGCCACTGCGGAAGATAAATCTCCTTTTTTAGCGTTGGAATCCTTCCGTTCCGTACAGAAAATGCCATAAATCCAACCATCTTCATGTTTTGTGAGACGCATGTCATAAACATTTATGTCCGGATCTTCCGTTTGGGGCATTTCTATGGGATAATCCCAGAATTTGAATTGGTCTATACCGGTTGGGCTTTCTGCTACAGCAAAAAAAGATTTCCTGTCGCCTCCTTCAACTCTAGTTACAAGAAGAATCTTACCGTTTAATTCAATGGCTCCCGAGTTGAAAACCGAATTAATTCCTAACCTCTGTATAAGATTTGGATTGCTCTCGTAATCCAAATCGAAACGCCACGTGAGAGGTGTATGTTCCCGGGTTAAAACAGGATATATATAGCGATTATAAATCCCATGGTATTCTTCTATGGGTTTATTTTTTCGATTGATTAATTTTTTTTGTTTTTCAAAAAGATACTTGAGTTTTTTGTCAAAAGTTTCTTTATCTTGAATAGCCATATAAACCTCCCTCTAAGTTTAAAAATCGAATAACTGATCTATTGTCTGATAAAAATATACGTTTTTTTGAACTTGTCAAGACAAGGTTTTTGTATTAGTAGATGAGCGAGGAGACAATATTCTTTCCTGCTTTGTGATTTCGTAGTTAGATTTAATTGTAGGGTCTTGACAAAGGGATGTATTATATTATATTAACAACGGGCAGTAGCTCAATTGGGAGAGCGCCTCCCTCGCACGGAGGAGGTCGGCGGTTCAAATCCGCTCTGCTCCAAATAGAAAGTTGGATAATAAAAAATAGTAGCTAGATTGAATAAGGAAATCCTCGGAAAGGGTTGACAGTGAGGGATTGTACTTTTTATTGTTATATTTTCGCTGGTGTAACTCAGGGGTAGAGTGACTGATTTGTAATCAGTTTGTCGGGGGTTCAATTCCCTCCACCAGCTGCAGGTATAATAAGAAGATTTTATGGGGAGGTTCCCGAGTGGCCAAAGGGGACGGACTGTAAATCCGTTGGCAAAGCCTTCGGTGGTTCGAATCCGCCCCTCCCCAT
>Ga0307437_1000439_pt1 | contig 32873 bp, 31 predicted proteins | sample SalMarWE160390MG_FD_202146 | JGI IMG/M metagenome (GOLD analysis project Ga0307437, IMG submission 202146) | Salt marsh sediment microbial communities from the Plum Island Ecosystem LTER, Massachusetts, United States - WE1603-90 | ecosystem: Environmental > Aquatic > Marine > Intertidal zone >...
GGCGGTTACCGTCATGCCGCCGGTGGCATCCAGCACCGCGGAGATGACACCGCCGTGCAGAATGCCGTGAACGGGATTACCGATCAATTTATTTTTCATGGTAAAAATGAACCCGGCCCCGTCGGTTCTCAGATACTCCACTTTCAGCCCAAGAAGCCGGTGGAAAGGCAGATTTTCATGCATTTCGCGAAAAATTTCGAGCAGGGAATTCGTATCTGTTGCAAGTTTATGCATTGGCTCTTTTGATTTTTTATTCATGGCTTTACCTGTTAAGCGGCACCTCGGATTTCTTAATGCCAAGCTTAAAACATAATATACTGCGCACAAGCAGTTTTATTCTGCTGCGAAACGGCCTTTACCTTGGAATTATGAAATACATTCAATAGAATTGTCAAGAACGGACGTAATATTGAAATTGATACATACTGAAAACGGGTTTTTAACGAATTATACTGTGCCATTAGCAATCTAGGGCGGCTATGGGTGAAGCAGCTTTTCCCCTATATACAGGTTGGCGATGCCTTTGGTAAGCTTCCGACAGCTGACCTGGGAGAAGCCTGCCTTTTGCATCATGGCCATCAGCTTCGCGGGCTCAGGAAAGGCCATGATGGATGCGTGCAGGTAGCGGTAGACCTCCTTCTGACCGGAGACAAGCCCCCCTGCCCAGGGGATGAAGCGTGAGAGATACCACTGATAGAGGTCCTTGAATATGGGTAACGTGGGTCTGCCGAACTCCAGGATTACGACCCTGCCTCCCTTTTTGAGGACCCTGAAGAGCTCCTCTATCCCCCGTGGTTGATCTGCCAGGTTTCTGACCCCGAAGCCGACGATGGCCCGGTCGAAGGTCTCTGCACGGAAGGGGAATCCCTCAGCGTCACCGCCAATCGGCGTGATGGCAACACCGTGTATCCTCTTCCTTCCTCTGCCCAACATCACCGTGGAGAAGTCCAGGGCCACTACCTGCGCCCCAGGCCATTGGCGCAGAATACCCCTGCCCAGACGCATGGTCCCGGCGCAGGCGTCCAGCACAAACACGTGTCCTGAGAGCCTCAGGGCCTTGATTGCCTCGTGCCGCCACCACGTATCGATGCCGAAGCTGAGCAGGGTGTTCAGCAGGTCATACCTTGTCGCGATAGCAGCAAAGCTGCGGCGGACGAATGCCCTTTTGTCCATGAGGAGGGTTATGATTCTTTGGCTGAAGAGCCACCTTCGGCGACGATCCTCTTTCTCAGTTCCAGACACATCTGGGGCGCATCGATCTCCATGGGGCAGCGCACCTTGCAGCGTCCGCAGCTGAGGCAGGAGTAGGTCAGGGGGGCGGCCTTCGAGAAATCTCCGGTGACAAAGGCGGTCCAGATGGCGCCGATGCCCCCGAAGTACTTGTCGCCGAAACGGCCCGCCGTGACGGCGAAGAGGGGACACTCATAGAGGCAGCCGCCGCATCGCAGGCAGTAGAGGGCTTCTTGAAAGACGGGGTCTTGGGCGAGCTGGCTGCGCCCGGCGTCCAGGAAGATCACATACATCTCCTTGGGGCCGTGGGCCCCGTAGGTGGTGACCTTTTCAATATCGCCGGTCTTGCTGGGGCCGGAGACAAGATTGAGGTAGGCAGGGACCGTATAGCCGGCGAACCTCCAGGTCACCTCCGCCACCTTAAAGGCGTCCTCGATGGTCGGGACCACCTTTTCCATCCCCACCAGGGCGATGCAGATTGGTGGGGCGGAGGTAGACAGCCGGATGTTACCCTCGTTTTCTATTTGGAAGAGGGTGCCGGTATCCGCCGCCACAGCATTAGCACCGCTCATCCCCACCTGGGCACGAAAGAATTTATCCCGCAGGATCTCCCTCACCGTCGCCACCTCGGTCTGGATATCAGGGGGGATGTTCTTGCCGGTAACTCGGCTCAACAATTTTGCCACCTCTTCTTTGGGGACGTGGATCGCCGGGGCAAGGAGGTGCATGGGCTTGATCCCCAGCAGCTGGATGATATATTCCCCCAGGTCGGTTTCATAGACCTCGTTGCCCCGCTCTTCGAGGTGTTCCCGGAGGTCTATCTCCTCCCCGGTCAGGCTCTTTCCTTTGACGATGAGCTTGCCGGAGCCCACGATCCCGTCGATGATCTCCAGGGCCTCAGCAGGGGTACGGGCCACAAAGGCCTTGCCCTTGTTCTCGCGGATGGCCTCGCATGCCTCTTTTACCAGATCTTCCATTCGGGGGATGGACTCCTCCTTGATCCGCCTGACCTCCTCGGCTAATTGCAGAGTATGGGGGAACTTTTTGAGGGCCTCATCGACGTTTTTCCGGTAGCTCGCAATAGCCCGCTCCAAGGCCACGCTGATCTGTGGATCTCGGGCGGCTTCCTGTAGCCTCTTTTTGTATGCCTTGAGCTTGGACATCCTATCCCTCCGGCAGGGCCCTGCGGAGCAGCTGGGCCATATCCCAGACCTCCACACCCGGGGCCTTCAGCTCCTTGACCCCCTCCCTGAGCTGGATGAGACACCCGGGGCAGGAGGTAACGATGGCCGAGGCCCCGGTATTCAAAAGCTCACGTACCCTGTTCGTAGCCAGGATGTGACTTATCTCAGGGAAGATCACCTCGAATCCCCCTCCACCGCCGCAGCAGGTGGACCACTCCTCTTTGTTACGTTCGACCTCGGCAAACTCTACCCCCTCGATGGAGCGTAGGATCTGCCGGGGCGCCGCAGTCAGGCCGAGGTTCCTGGACAAGACGCAGGGATCGTGGTAGGTGACGGTGACCTCCTGGGGGAGGCGGAACCGCTTTCCTTCTTTCATCCGCTCCCAGACCACCTCCAGGAAGTGGCTGACCTCCACCCGCCATTCCGTTAGGAAGCGGGGGAAGAGCTCGCGCAGGGCATAGGTGCAGGAGGGGACCATGCCGATGATTCTTGTGACCCCTCGCTCTTGCACTATCCGCTGTGCTTCGGTTGCCCGGGAGGCAAACTCCTCCTGGAAGCCGGCGTAGTAGAGCGGGCCAGCACAACAGGGTTCCTCTTCTGCGAGACAGCCGCAATCGATATCCATCCCTTGCAGCACCTCGACGGCGCAGCGTAGGGGGTTGTCGGAGAGTGGGGAACGGTGGGTGAGCTTGCCGTAGAGTTCTCCCAGGTTAATCCCCAGTTTGTTGAGAAACGAGGTCATACCCAGGGTTCGCTCCCAGGGCAGACCCCGCTTGTCCAGGGCCCTCACCGCTGAGAGGGTGGCCTCGGCCCCGTCCAGGAACTGATATCCGCAACCGGCGAAGAATATCGTTTCCTTTTTGGAGGTGAGTCCCAGGCCTGAGGCCCACCGGGCCTTGGCAGAGGAGCCGAAGATGTTCCCTTTGGTGAGGATATTGTTCCTGAGCAGGAGCAGCCCTTCAGGGACACGCTTTTCACGTTTTACGGACATAGGAGTCTCTTCTGCCGATTTTGTAAAAAATTACCATAACGTTCAGGCAAGGTGGAGTCAAGCCCTTTGCGTTTGAAGACGTGGAAGGTGATGTTGAAATGCTTTTGCCTTGGATTTTTCCGTATTGTCCGCATCTCCGGCAGGAGGATCGTTCCGGAGAGGGAATAGTTCTCCTACTTGGCCGCGGTCATCAACTCTTCGGGCAGGACCTCTCCCCGCTCTACCAAATAGTCTGTATACTCTTGGTAGTTGGGTTGCACCCACATCGGCGTTCCGAAGATCTCATGCGTCATGATATTAAAGGCTACCTTGGTGATATAATATCGATGGTGACGCCTCAAGATCGGATTGGGAGAGAACAACTTCCATAATTCCCGCGGCCGCCAATAGTAGCGCCTCATGATATCTTTATAAATGAGGTTCACCTGCTCCAGGTGATCCGCCTCTTTGGTCGCCATAACCGCGTGGATATAGTCGAAATTACGGTAATTCCAGTCCTCAATCCTTCCCAATTCCTTCATTTGATAAAAGAATGGCGTTCCGGGAAGGGGGGTAATCAGGTTGAGACCAAAGTGATCCACATACTTCCCGAAGAATTGTAAAAAGGCCTCACGATCTTCTTCCGTCTCATCCCAATGACCGATGAGCAGGGTCGCCATGACCATCAGCCCATGTTTCTTAAGAAGCTCCATGGCCTTTCGGGACTGTTCTGTTGACTGGCGTTTTCGGATGTCTTTGAGCACAGAGTCCGAATGATATTCGAGTCCCATCATAAATTGATAGACACCCGCCTCTCGATAACCATCCAAGAGGTCTTCATCCCTGATAACGAGATCAGCCCTGGATTGCAGCCAGAAGTGCTGATTCGTCTTTCGCTTGAGCATCTCCTCAATGAAGCCGATTCCCTGTTCCTTCTTGACGTTAAAGGTATTGTCCCCTACATAGAAGATATGCCGGTTATATTTCTCTTTCAGGAGTTCGAGTTCATCAGCGATCAGTTTGGGGCTCCGGTTCCTCCAGGTCTTCTTATAAAAGGCCGATTCTGAACAGAAGGTGCAATCCCACGTACATCCCCTGGAAAAATTGACCACCAGACTCCTTTGTCCTTCGGATGGGAGATCCACAAAGGGATGCTCCATCTTGGCCAGGTGATAGGCAGGCATCGGGAGGGTATCGAGGTCCTCGATGAAGGGGCGGTCTCCGGTATAGCAAAACCCTCCTTTTTCATTGAGATAGGCAAGACCCAAGACCTTGGAGATATCCCCCTTTTTCTCAATAGCCCCCAGGAATTCCGTCAGCGTCACCTCCCCCTCTCCGACGCAGATGTAATCAACGGCAGGGCAATCCCTGAGCGTCTCCTCTGCCGTAAAGGAAGGATGTTCTCCCCCCATAATGATGATTGATTGCGGGCTGGCGGCCTTGATAAGATTGGCTGCATTCATCCCATCATAGATGAAGGCCGTGCAGTTCACGGAGATGCCGATCACCTCCGGCTTTTCCTTCCGGACCTTTTCCTCCAGATCACCCCATGGGTTATCATTGAGCGTGCAGTCCATATAATCGATATCGAATCCTTCCCGTTCTACGTAGGCCGATAGCTGAAGACATCCCGGGGAGGGTGTCCAGGCCCTCAGAATGGTCCAGATTTTATGGGGTGGATCGACTAACAAAAACCTCATCCTTATAATCTCCTTATGGGTGAATCTGTTGTTCTTTCTTTAAGCGCCATATGAGCAGTTTTTTAAGAAGGGACTTGATAACGGGGATACGAAAAACAAAATGGGATGTGGGGATGTCAAAGATCTCTCCTGAAATGAGCTGATCAGCGAAATTTTTTACCTTTTGGGCGGCCTTTTTGAGTTCCTCCTCGTTCATTACCGCCACCTTTTTTAAGACCCCGTCACAGTACCGGCACTGGGCACACGTGGTCTGGTTGCAGTCCTTTTTCTTAAAGTGTTCAAGAAAGCCGTTGAGCTTCGTATTGTCAATCTGAATGAGTTCCCGCACCTCCAGGTCGAATACATCCCCTAACTCAGCGACCTTCATGATGTTGACGTGCTCGGGTTTGATAAAATACTCCAGATGGATAGGGGTGAATGCCCCTTTCCGCGGGAGTGTGAAGAGGTCTAAGAGATTTCCATCGTAACGCCGATTTTCATAGGCCTGAACATGTTCGATCAGAAGGGGGGTCCGTTTAAACCGCTCTGTGATCTTGAAACTATCGTAACCCAAATCCTCATACGCGGAGACATCCTCGGGCCTGATCCAGGGGGATTTCAGGAGCTCGACCGGCTCCATCAATTTTCTATAGAGGCAGAGGTATCCTGGATACTGAAGATAGCAGTAATCGTCTTGCTCCCCTTCCCTGGAGGCGTGGCCGTCGTGGTTGACGTGTTCGTAATTATACGGACACTGCCAAAGACAGATGTTATTCAGGATCAGCTCTAAATTGCACCCCACCGCCCTTCTGATCGCCTCTAACGTCTTGAACTCCCGATTGATGTTCTCATCGATGATGATCTCCTCAACACCCATTGCTTCGTATTGCAGGGCCTTGCGCACGGTATTGACCCGGGCCGTGGTGGAGACCTTGACCTTGAGCCTGGGGAAGCGTTCCCTGACGAGATCGATGAGGTATGGCATGCCGACGGTAACTGAGTCGGCGCCGGATCGGTCGATCCATTCCAGAAGCTCGATCAGTTGCCCGTATCCCTTTTTGGAGTATTGGAGGTTTCCAAGACAGGGGGCGTTCAGCAGATAGCTAAATTCCAGTCCCCGTTCATGACAGGCCTGAATATACTGCTGCACGTCATCGCGATCCACTTGCGGCAGGACAAAGCCGGGCCTGGCCCCCCCCACGATATCGTAGGGGAGTTTGCCAAAGAGGGCATCCACCGATGTCCCCTTTACCGCGTCAAGAAATGCGATATCCCAATTAGCTCCCACTCGCAGTTTCATGGTATCGTTACTGTAACAATCGGCATGTTATTTTGCAAGAGATGCCGCGCACTTATGCCATACATTTTAACTTATCCAATCCCCATTGACGCAGAAGGTCGTCAGTGCTATGGTACTTTACAAGAGATGACTCCTCAGCCATGCAAAACGTATTACTACGGGGGGCTCCCGGTCAAAGGGTCCAGGCGCAAAGGCCGCTTATGGATCGAAGGAGCACAGTTGTTCTTTAAGGTGCCCGAAAGTAAGAAAGGTGAAGGGATCGATTTAAAAATCCCCTTCTCCCGCATGGAGGAGATATCCCTTACCCGAGACAATTATTATGGATCGGACACCGTTCTCTTCAACCTCACCTTCCGTGATCAGGGGGAAAAATCCTTTACCCTCAGGTTTGCCCCCATTACCATTATTCCCAGACGGAGGATCGCCCTCCAGGGACAATGGTTTGCATTTCTGACCGAGGCAATTCATTCACCGACACAGACCTCTTCCCGTTCCACGGGATAATTTTTACCGTGCTCTTTCTTCACCTGCTACCCCAAACAGAGCTCCTTTACCTCCCGGCTCTCTAAGAGGGCCGACGAGGGTCCTCCTTTGATCAGACGACCATTGCGGAGGATATATCCCCGGTGCGAGATGGCCAAGGATAGCTGGATCTCCTGTTCAACGATGAAGAGGGTCAGCCCCCGCCTGTTCACCTCCTTAAATGCCGCAAAGATCTCATCGATATAACGAGGGGCAAGTCCCGATGAGGGTTCATCCAACATCAGGAGTTTGGGACTGCCCATCAACGCCCTGCCGATGGCCAACATCTGCTGTTCTCCCCCGCTCAGGGTGCCCGCCCTCTGGTTGCCCCTCTTCTTCAGGACCGGAAAGAGCTCATAGATCCACGCCAGGTCTTCTTTGAGCTCTTCTCTGGCCTTCCTCCTGATATACGCCCCCACCATGAGGTTATCGAAGACGGAGAGGGTGGGAAAGATATGGCGTCCCTGGGGGACATGCCCGATCCCTCTGGAGACGATCTTAGGGGGATCGAGGTTTGTGATATCCGCTCCTTGGAAAAAGACCCTCCCCTCGGTCGTCTCCACGATGCCGGAGAGGGTAAGGAGGAGGGTGGTCTTTCCCGCCTTGTTAGGACCGATGAGGGCAACCACCTCTCCTTCTTTTACCTCCAGGGAGATCTCGTTGAGCGCCATGAATGGTCCATAATGGACAATCAGTTTTTTTATCCTAAGCATCTACCCCTCTGCCTTGCAGGTATGCCTCAATGACGTGGGGATCATTTTTCACCGCATCAGGGGGTCCTTCGGCAATAAGCTCACCGTTATGGAGCACCGCTACCTCATCCGCTATATCCATGATCATCCCCATGTGATGTTCTACAATAAGGATAGTGATCCCTTGATCTCTGAGCCGGCATATCTTTTCCGCAAGCCTTTTTACCTCGGCAGGCGTCAGCCCGGCAGCCGGCTCGTCCAGGAGCAGGAGCTTGGGCTTCATGGCCAGGGCTCTCCCCAACTCGAGCATCTTCTGTTGACCAAAGGAGAGTTGAAAGGCGAGCCACTTCCACCTGCCCAGGAGGCCGAGGAATTCTAATACCTCCTTGGCCTCCTGCAGAGCACCTTTTTCCCCTTTGTGTATCCAGGGAAGCCATAATCCACTGGAGAGAAAACCTCCCTTCAACCGGGTATGCATCCCTGTCAAGATATTCTCCACCACGGTCATGTTGCCCAAGACTTGCAGGGTTTGAAAGGTCCTTCCCACCCCTAACAGGGCGATCTCATGGGGTTCCAGGGAGGTGATATCTTTCCCGTGAAAGGAGATCGTTCCCGATGAAGGTCTTTCAACCCCGGTTATCAGGTGAAAGAGAGTGGTCTTGCCCGCCCCATTAGGACCGATGAGCCCCTTAATGGTCCCTTTTCGAACGCGCAGAGAAATTCGGTTCAGGGCGCGAACGCCATCGTAGCTCTTGCTTATCTTATCGATGGCAAGCAGGGACGTCACAGATCCACCCTTTCCCTCCTCCTCTTTCTCCCCCAGTAGCTAATGAGATATATCAACCTGGCATTCAGGCGGGTCCCGACACCATCGGGGAAAAAGATGAGCAATAAGATCAGGATCACGCCGTAGATGGGGAGGCTATATTCCTGGTATCCCCCGAGCATATCCGTAAGCCAGGTGAGAAAGATGGCTGCGAAGATGGGGCCATACAGGTTGCCCATACCCCCCATGATAACCATCATGACGATGAGGACGGACAATCCCAAGCTGAAGCCCTCGGGGTTGGCCGTGGATATGACGCTGGCAAACAGGCTCCCGGCAAGGCCGGCGAAGGCAGCGCTGATTACAAAGACCCTTACCTTAACCTGAGCCACATTGATACCGACGCTGGAGGCGGCATCTTCACTCGCTGCAACGGCCAAGAGGGCCCTGCCCATCTTGGAGCGAACCAGGTTTTTCGCAAAGAGGACCAACCCGATGAGGACCCCCCAGATCAGGTAGTACTGCTTGAGATAGGTGTCGAAGGTGAACCCAGCCACGGAGAACCACGGGATGCCGAAGATCCCGCTGACCCCGCCGGTGAGGCTACGGGATTCCCTGACGATGACCAAGAAGATTTCACCGAACCCCAAGGTGGCCAGGGCGAGGAAATATCCCTTCAATTTGAGGATGGGCTTTCCGATGAGGTAGGCAAAGGCGGCAGCCACCAGGGCGGAGGCCCAAAAGGCCCCGACGGTGGGAACGCCATAGCGTGTCGTGAGGATGGCTGTTGTATAGGCGCCGATTCCGAAAAAGGCGGCATGACCCAGCGAGATCTGCCCGGCGTATCCTAAGAACAGGCTCAACCCCAGGGCCAAAATGGCGTAGATCCCCGCCAGGACCATAAGATAGACGAGAGGATCAGACAAGATCAGGGGGAGCAGCAGCAGCGTCCCCAGATAGAAGAAGTCCCTTTTTTTAATGAATTCCCTTCTATAGGGGAGGTGAGGATCAGGCAAGATCAGGGAAATCAGCCACAGCCCCCCCGTATACACGAGGTCCCTTTTTCTGAATTCGTTTTTGTTCTCTACTACCATCGGCGACTGTCGATATAGGGTGAACCCAGGATTCCTTTGGGCCTGAAATAGAGGATGAGCAACAGGATCACAAAGGCCACCCCATCCTTATACCCCGAAGGGATGAAGGCGATACTCGTGGATTCCACAATCCCCAAGACAAAACCGCCGAGGATTGCGCCGCTGTTCTTTCCCCAACCGCCCAAGACCGCAGCGATAAAACCCTTTAATCCCAGCAGGGTGCCTGCATTGTAGCTTGTATAAAAGAGAGGGGTGACCAGAACCCCGGCAATGGCCCCCATCCCTGCACTCACCCCGAAGGCAAAGAAGACCATGAGGTTTCTCGAAATCCCCGTGAGATCGGCCCCCAAGGGATCAGTAGAACTCGCCTCCATGGCCTTTCCCACTAAGGTGCGGTGTGAGAGGAGATAGAGGATGAGAAACAAAAAGAAAGCGGCTCCGATGACCCAGAGGCTCTGGGGGGTGATGTGGATTCCCCCTATCTTCAGGGGAAGGTCCCCGGAGAAGGGGGGAAGGGCCTTGGGTAAGGTCCCAAAAAGCAGCGCACTGGTGTTGCTGAGGACAATGGATGCGCCCACGGTGGCCATGATGAGGATGAGAACGGAGGCCTTCCGCAGGGGATAGATGACGAGTAGATGGAGGAGGAACCCGATGCAGACGACCGAGATCACCGCCAGCAAGGCGGCAAGGGGGTAGGGGAGCCCGGCCCCTTTGATAAAGAAGAAGGTGACGACCCCCCCCAACATGACGAACTCACCCTGGGCAAAGTTTATGATCTGGGAGGCCCTGACAATGGTGACAAATCCCAGGGCAACGAGGGCATAGACGGCTCCCATGGTGATGCCGGCGGCAAGGAGTTGTGGGATATATACCCACGGGGCCATAAAAACCTCCCCTTACGTTAAAATGGTTAAAAGGGGTGAGCGGATCCTCATATCCTCCCACCCCTCAATCGTGACCATTGTATATCTTATGTGCAACCCTTAGTCAAACCCTCAGAATGTGATCCGCTTGAATTTGCCTCCTTCGATGCGGATAAAGACCATATCCTCTTTGCTCAGGCCATTGTGGTCCTTGGGGCTGTAGTTGTAGATGCCATGGCATGCCTTAAACCCCTCGGTCTTTTCCAGGGCATTCCTGAACTGGGCCCTGGTGACCTTCCCTTTACAGCGCTTCAGGGCATCATAGACAAGCCCGATAGCATCGTGGCCATGGCCGGCTATCTGATCAATGCCTTGCCCGTAGCGGTCCCTCATCCGTTTGTCGAGATCGATGACGATGGGTCGTACCGGGTCGTCCTCATCGAGCTGGTAGGGGACCACGGGTTTCCCTGCCGGGAACTCCACCCCCTCCATCGCCTCTCCTCCCAGGGCGATGATAAAGCCGAATCCGAAGGCGTGGGTTCCGATGATGGGAATAGTCATCCCTAAGGTCCGCATGTTCTTGCAGATGATGGGGCCTGGGGGGCCGCCTGTGGAGGCGTAGAGGGCATCCACTTTTTCCTTTTCGATGATCGGCTTGAGCTTGATGAGCTGTGGGGTCATGTCAATGTCGCTCGGCTTATGGGTCTCCTTGGAGATGATGACCTTTATCCCCTGCTCCTCACCGAATTGCTTGAAATAGTCGGCCAGGCTCAGGGCCAGGGGCCAATTGCCCGGAAAGACCAGGATCGTCTTGTAACCGCGGGTCAGACACAGGTCCACCAACTTTTGAGAAACGATGATGTCGCTCTGGGCGATGTTGAAGGACCACTTTTGCTTGAGGTCACGGACCATGGGGTTGGAGGGACAGAAGATGATGTTGGTGATCTTTTCCCGCTCGGCAATAGCCCTGGTTGTTGCCTGGAGGGGGTCCTCCCAGGGGCCCAACACTACCAGGATATCCTGGTTCTGCGCGAACTTGGTCATGTTGGCGGCGGCCCTGCCCAGATCGAAGCCGTTGTCCTCGATGATCAGCTCCAGGGGATGGCCGTCGACCCCACCCGTTTCATTGATCCGCTCCACTTCCATCTCCATGACCATCTTTACGGTCTTGGTCACCTCCGCCCACGGACCGGTCAGCTCGAGATTGACCCCGATCTTATAGGGGGACCCCTCTTCCGATTCCGGCGAGCATGAAAAGAGAAAGCAAAGGGACAAACAAATTGCCACTACTAAAAAATTTTTACCTGTTTTCATAGAAATACCTCCTTATCTATTTTGTTATACCGTAAAGGCGCATACTATCTCAAGACCCGCTCAAAGACGGTGCGGTTTCATCTTTGTATGTTTCCTTTCGTTTGAGTCTATCCATAAGAGCGAGAACATTGCAGAACAAGCGCCCGGTCCATGCGGGGCCGGACCTTCTCGCATTGGGGCTGAGAAAGCAGAAATGCCTGCATTTTATCTTTTGCAGGGCCCTTTCAAAACCCTCGATATTCTGAACCCCGTCAGTACCGGGGAAATAGTTCGGGATAAAATACCCCAGCGAGGAATAGGTCTGATTATATTTTGAACTATGCGCACGGTAAAAATCCTTGAAGTGCTGTCTATCATGTATAATACCATACTTTTGTGGATTCATATGCCAGGGGGCCCCGGGTTCCATCTCTATGGAGAGGACCCTGATACAGCGGACGTTCTTGAATTTTCGCTTGATGAACCTTTTGAGTTTAATCGTCTGTTTTAAGTCATCAGGAGTCTCGCCAGGGATACCATAGGTAAAAAAGACCTCCGTACTTACCCCTAACTCCTTTAAATACCGTAAACAATCCAAGAGTTCTTCGTTAGAATAAAAACAATGTTTGTGTATCTTCCTCAGCCTCTCAGATCCGGTCTCCGGGGAGATGCACAAAAACGACTCCTTATGGGGAAAGGTAGCATGGAACGCATCCATGAACGGCCTCGTCGGGAGGCCATGGCACTCGAAGACCATCTCGCATGATATATTATTCTCTCTTATTTTGGCAAAGAGATCTATAAAAAATTCCTGTCTGTCAGGATAGGGATCGAAAACCACGTACATCGTCTCGTAGCCATATGCCAATGCCTCGTTGATTGACTCCAGTATCTTGTCGATCGACCGATAGATGGGCTTGGTGCGCCTGGTGATGAACCGCTGGGAGAGGGCGCTCCCGGAGCACCAGGTGCACGTCATGGGACATCCCCTCCCAACAGCCAACGGGAATGTCTTGGACCCGATGGAAAGCTGGTGGAAATTTTGTTCCTTGGAAAAGCTCTTTTTCCACATAAAGGGGTGCCCGAAATAATTAACATAGGTCTCGTGGTTTTTGAGGAGCGCAAGGTTGGTAAAACGCAAGGCGTTGAGATCCGCTTCCGTAGCGCAATAAAAGCCTTCGTTCTCTATAATCCTGCTATCCCTGCGCCATGTCAGGTTCGGGACGTCCTGTAAGGTACGCTCGTTTTTTGTCACCCCTTCGACTAATCTCAGGAGGGGCTCTTCCGCATCTCCCTGAATAACGGCGTCAAGGCACGGGAAGTCTTCGAGGATCTCCCTGTGATAATAGCTTGCGGTAAATCCCCCCGCGCAAACAAAGAGATCCGGATAATGGGCCTTGATCGCCTCGGCGACCTTTATGACGTCATAGGCCTGATAGTGCCAATGGAGAGAGAGCGCGACGACGTCGGGACGGGCCTTCCCTATATAATCGATGAGATCGAATGCGTGGTCTTCAATCCATTCAATACCGAGGTGCACGATCTGTGACGAATAACCGTGCTCCACAAGGTTATCAGCTAAGGCAAGCATACCTATTGGCAAGTAATTAATCCATATAAAATCACCGAGCGGTTTATACCAATTATCAAATTTGGGGGCATGTACGAGCATGCAATGAAGGTGTTTCTCATCCATAGTTTTTCCTCCGGTCTTCGTGGGCTTAGCCCTAACGCAGCCTACAAATCCTTTGCCTTGTCTGCTGACGCGACGTGCTGCCATAGTCCCATCTGTTCGAGGGCCTGCCGCAGCGGATCACGGGAGGGTTCGGGCGTGCCCAGCCAGAAGGCATGAACAATAGCCTCGGTGCCGACCGCTTCGTCCGCTTTAGAATTTTTGTGTCCTGCGATCTGTGCGGCACCATTGATGGTCTTCATCCGTGCGATCTCTGCGAGCGGCGGCGGCACAAAGACCATCAGGCTGTCGAGTACGGAAGCCGCTTCCGGGCTCACCTGGATGTGGCTTATATCCAGGGGCGCGTTTTCTGCAAGCGTCCGACGTTCGATGATGGCCTCGATAAAGCGGTCGAATCGCTCGAGAATCGCTTGGCGTTTCGCCTCATCCACGTGCACCGCTTTTTTCGTCCAGCGTTTGCAGTACCCGCATTCTTCGCAAGAACTATGATAGCAATCATGCGTCTTGAAGTGTTCGGCAAAACCGTCCAGGGCGCGATTATCTATTTGTATTACATCGGAAAAAGAATAGCCGAAGATATCGGCCATCTCGAGCATCAAATCAATGTTGACCAGATCAGGCTTAATGAGATATTCCAGATTCGGCGGATTGTAGGCATTGCGGCGAGGAAGGGTCAGCAGCTCAACGAAGTTGCCGTCAAAGCGCCGATCCTCATAGGCACGAACCACCTGCATCAGGCTCTCGGTGTTTCGAAAGCGTTCGAGGAGCTTGAGGGAATCGATCCCAATTTCCTCGTAGTCGCCGACATCCTCCGGACGCACCCACCGCGCCTTGAGAAGCTCATCAGGCTGCGCTAGTTTTAACCGCTGGCAGTATACCTGGCAGTGGTCCAGGACAAAACCGCCGCTCACATGGCCGCCTTGAGCCGCATGTGACATCATATTGATATGGTTCGTGTCGAGATAACACATATAGAGGCACGAGGGGTTGGCGATGACCTCGAGCCTACAGTGAAGGGTCCGCCGCATCGCCTGCAAGGATGCAAAGTCACGGGTGGCATACTCAGCCAAAATGATCTCATCCGCACCGATATCCTCCCAGTATTGGGCACGTTTGACATTGGCCACACGTGCCCAGCTGGATACCACCACCTTAAATTTCGGGAAATGACGTTTGAGCCATACCAGGATGATTGGCAGGGTGACGGTCACTTTGTCAGCCCCTGTCGAAGCGACCCATTCGATATGGTCAAACAGGATACGGTTTCCTTCGCGGGTCATTTCGAGATTGTCCTGGCAGGCGCCGTTGAGGAGATAGTTAAAGTGAAAGCCCCTCCGCCGCGCTTCAGCGATGAATTCCGCCGCCTGATCACGATTGACTTTCGGAGCAAGAAAAGAGCCACGCCCCCCGCCAAAGGGGTCGTCAGTGATCTGGCCGAAAAGCGAATCCGCAGAAGAGGATTCTTTGCTGAGACGATCCAAAAGCGCTGGATCCCAATTGCACGCCACTGAGTATTTCATAGATCAAATCCTCCTGTCATTGTTCATCCGCACGGGATCGAGCTTAAGCGGCGCTATACTTTATAATGACCCGCCGGATGACTACGGAAAATAGGGCGCCTATCAATCACCCCCCTTAATTAGAGAGAGACTACCTAGCAAACACTATGCCAGTGAGAGCGGATTGTTAACCGACTGATTTTAAAGAGAAGATAGGTTAGTAGGCGAAAACGAACTGTTCCGAACTGGAACAGTTCGTTCGAGAATGGAACTAGGGGAGGAGTCCGTACTCCTTTAAACGTCTCCAGAGGGTGTTTCGCCCAATCCCCAACTCCCGTGCCGCCTCGGCCTGGTTGCCGCCGTGCCGCTCCAAGGCGGAGAGGATGTGACGGCGCTGCATCTCTTTGAGAGTGGCTCTTCCCTCTTCGGACCCCACCGCACCGAGTGGTATGTCAAGGGAGAGGTCCTGTGAGGTCATGGAGGTGGAGCGGGCGAGGATCACCCCCCGCTCTACCGCGTTTTCCAGCTCCCGCACGTTCCCCGGCCAGGGATGATCGAGCATGGTCTGGATTGCATCAGGGGAAAACCCCGTAATTTCCTTTTGGGCCCTCTTGCGATAGATCTCCAAAAAGTGTTGGGCGAGCGGAACGATGTCAGCGGGCCTCTCCCGCAGGGGGGGGATGGAGATCCTGACCACATTGAGGCGATAGAAGAGATCATCCCGGAAGACACCCTGGGCCACCAGGTTCTCGATCTTTTTATTGGTGGCGGTCACGATGCGGACCTGGACTTTGATAGGGGCGGTGCTCCCCAACCTCCTCACCTCCCCTTCCTGGAGGACCCGCAAGAGCTTCCCCTGAAGGGAACGGGGCATATCGCCGATCTCATCCAGAAAGAGGGTTCCCTGGTGGGCCGCCTCAAAGAGTCCTTTACGTACCTTCTCCGCCCCGGTGAAGGTACCCTTTTCATACCCAAAGAGCTCGCTTTCCAGAAGGGTCTCGGGGAAGGTGCTGCAGTTGATGGGGATGAAGGGACGGTCGCTGCGCGGGCTCCTGCGGTGAATGGCCCGGGCGACGAGTTCTTTTCCCGTGCCGCTCTCCCCCCCGATGAGGACGGTGGCCTCGGCGGGTGCGACTTGTTCCACCGTCGCCAAGACCTCTTTCATCTCTTTACTCACGGCAATAATCTCGTCCATCCCCTGCTGACCCCTGAGCTCTGCCCGCAGATCCTTAACCTCCCTTATCAGGGCCTTGCGCTCCAGGGCCCTGGCCACCTTCAGGAGGAGTTCCTCTTCATCGAAGGGTTTGCCGATGTAGTCATAGGCACCCAGCTTCATCGCCTCGACGGCGGAGGTCACTGTCCCGTAGGCGGTGAAGATGAGGACCTCGGCCTGGGGGTCGGCCGCCTTCACCCGGCGCAGCAACTCTATCCCATCCATCCCCTCCATCTTAAGGTCGGTGAGGACCATGTCGTATCCCCCCTGCTCCAGCATCCCCAGCGCCTCAGCGCCCGCACCGGCCTGCGAGACGTGGTACCCCTCCCGCTTCAGGAGGATGGAAAGGGTCGTTCTCATGGACGGTTCATCGTCCACCACCAAGATATGGCCTTTGTTTTGTTCCTCCGTCATCCTTTTGTGTCCTGCAGGGGAAGGGAGATGGTGAAGAGGGTCCAGGAACGGGCATCGCTCGCCACCTGGATAAATCCCCCGTGGGCCTCCACGACCCTGCTGGTGATGGAAAGCCCTAACCCCGTTCCTTTCCGCTTTTCCGTGTAAAAGGGTTCGAAGATTTGGCCCCACTTCTCTTCGGGGATCCCCGGACCTGTGTCCCGAAAGGATACCTCCACCCAGCGTCCATTGCGACGGGAGGAGACGTGCAGCTCTCCTTTCCCCTCCATCGCCTGGGCCCCATTGAGGGCGATGTTCCAAAAGACCTGCTCCAACTGCTCCGGATCACAGGGGACCTCCTTTATCTGGGGGTCCGGACGGTAGTTAACCTGTACCTTATTGAAGGCCTCCCCCCTTTGCAGCCCCTCAAGGGTCCGTTGGAGGATGGGTTGTAAAGGATTCATCCTGATCCGGGGCTGAGGGTCCTTGGAAAAGTCGAGAAAATCGGTCAGGATGTGGTTTAGCCGGGTCGACTCCTTCTTGATCACCCCGACCAGATCCTCTTGCTCGCCCCCGGTAGCATTGGGCAGCAGCTTGGCAGCGGTCACGAGGGAGCCCAGGGGGTTGCGGATCTCATGGGCCAGGCTTGCGGAGAACTCCCCCAGCCTGGCCAGGCGGTTCATCCTCTTCAAGGTCGCGGTCCTCTCCTGGACCTTCTTCTCCAACTCCTCCACCATCTGGGCCTTTTGTGCCGCCATCATCGCCCTCCTGTCCGCCCACATCCAGACAAGGGCCAAGATTCCAAAGGCCACCATGACGAGGATCGCATTCCTGATCTCCCGTGCCTCAAAGCCCGTGGTCCAGGCGATGACCTCTTGGTAGGGGGCGCTGGAGAGAAGCCAAGAGCCGTCCTCCACGGGGAGGAAGACCCAGTAGAGATCCCCCTGGCGAAAGCCCCCAGGAGTGGAAGAAAGGGAAGAGAGGATTATCTCATCCCCTTGCTGGGGCAGGGGATCGGTCTTTCCCAGGGGGCGGACCTCCCCCTGAGGGGTCACAAGGTAGAGGGGGTCTTGGAGGGAGTGTCCCCCAACAGCCACCTGGCGCAGCTCGGCCAGTCGCCCTTGGACGAAACCCTCCTCCGCCCTGGCCCGCAGTTCCCAAATGCTGCTGCGGGCAAGCAGCACTACCACCACAAAGATAAAGACCATCAGGGCGAGAAACCGCAGGGCTCTCTTGAGGGACATGCCGTATCCTTCCTCTTTTTCTTGGCGGGAACTTTTCTAAGATACCAGTAAAAGGGGATGGGTTCAAGGAATTAAGGATCTTTTGATCTTTCTCCCCTCCAGCTGATATGCAAACACTCAGGTATTGACGGGAAATCATATGGTCAACCTCTTTTTTATTGAGGTTGACAATACTTTCCTACCCGTGTTATCTATCATCTCCATGCAGGGGTTCATCGAGCAATGCATTCAGGAGGCCTTGCACAATGGAGGGATCGCCCCCTTCACGGCCCAGGGCCTCCTGGAGATGGAGGTAAACCTCCTCCCCCTCCTCCTCTATGGGGCCTGCCTGATCCGCGATCACTACCATGGCCGGGGGATAAGGCTCTGTGCTATTGTCAATGCCAAGTCCGGGCGCTGCCCTGAGGATTGCTCCTTCTGCGCCCAATCCGCCCATCACCAGACGCAGATTGAGACCTATACCCTCATGGACCCCCACCAGATCCTGCACAAGGCCCAGGAGGCCGAGGCCATGGGGGCGAGGCGTTTTTCCATCGTTACCAGCGGCAAGGCCCTCACTGAAAAGGAACTGGAAAAGGTCATCCAGACCCTTCGCCTTTTAAAGGAGGAGACCGGGCTTTGCCTCTGCGCCTCCCTGGGGATGATGGCCGAGGAGCACGCGCACCAACTGAAGGCGGCAGGACTTAACCGTTATCATCACAACCTGGAGACGGCCCCCTCCTTTTTCCCCGAGATCTGTACCACCCATCGATACGAGGAGGACCTGGATGCCCTGCGATGCGCCAAGGAGGCCGGCCTGGAGGTCTGCAGCGGGGGGATCTTCGGCCTGGGTGAATCGCCCCAGCAGCGGTTGGAGCTCGCCTATACCCTCAAGGAGATGGGGGTAGATTCCATCGCACTCAATTTCCTCAACCCCATCCCCGGGACCCCTCTTGAGGGGACCAAGACCTTAACCCCTTTAGAAATCTTACAATTCGTGGCCCTGTTCAGGTTCATACTCCCCGATAAAGACATCCGTATCTGCGGGGGGAGGGAGGCCGGGCTCCGGGACCTCCACCCCCTGGTCATCTGGGCCGGTGCGAACGGGATCATGATCGGGAATTATCTTACTACTCAAGGAAGGGATTCTCGGGCAGATCTGCAGATGATCGGCGACCTCGGCATGGAGGTCGTCGATGGGTGATTTGGCCTTCCTCTCCGCAGCACTGGAGGAGATCAAGGCCCAAGATCTCTACCGCCAACTCCGATCCATCCACGGGGCGCCGTCACCCAGGGTAGAGGTGGAGGGGCAGTCGGTGGTGCTCCTCTCCTCCAACAACTATCTCGGTCTGGCCGATCACCCTGCATTACGGGATGCAGCCATCGAGGCCCTGGAGCGCTATGGGTGCGGTGCCGGGGCATCGAGGTCCATCGCGGGAACCATGGAGCCCCATAGGGTGCTGGAGGAGCGGATCGCCCGCTTTAAGGGGTGCGAGGCGGCCCTGGTCTTCAGCACCGGCTATATGACCAACCTTGGCCTCCTCACAACCGTGGTGGAGGAGGGGGATCTGATCGTGAGTGATGAGCTCAACCATGCCAGTATCGTCGATGGATGCCGCCTCTCCCGGGCCGAGGTATGGGTCTATCGCCATCGCGCGATGGACCACCTTGAAAAACTTTTAAAGAAATCCACCCACCGCCGGAGGCTCATCGTCACCGACGGTGTCTTCAGCATGGAAGGCGCAATCGCCCCGCTGCTCGTTATCAGGGAGCTGGCCGATCGGTACGGTGCCCTGGTCATGGTGGACGATGCCCACGCCACCGGTGTCCTGGGCCACGGGGGGCGGGGGACTGCGGAGCACTTCGGCCTGATAGGGGGGATTGATATCCAGATGGGGACCCTGGGCAAGGCATTAGGTGGCTTCGGGGCCTATGTGGCCGGCAGCAGGGACCTGATCGATTATCTCATCAATTGCTGCCGTACTTTTGTCTATACCACGGCCCTCCCCCCGGCAGTGGCGGCCATGGCCCTGGCGGCCCTGGAGATCATGGAGAAGGAACCGCAGAGGCGAAGAAGGCTTTGGGAGAACGCGGGCTATTTCAAAGAGGGGCTGGAGCGACTGGGATTTAACACCGGGATGAGCGAGACCCCCATCTGCCCCATCCTCATCGGAGCGAATGCCCTCACCATGGAGGCCGATCGTCGGCTCATGGCGAGGGGGATCTTTGCCCAGGGGATTAGGCCCCCCTCGGTGCCGCCACAGAGTTCCCGGCTGAGGGCCACGCCCATGGCAACTCACACGAAAGAGGACCTTGATTATGCCCTGCAGAGTTTCCAAAAGGTGGGCGAGGAACTCGGTCTGATCCAGGAGGAGCCATGTCCCGGCACAAGAGGCTAGCGGAAGCAGACAGGCAATACATCTGGCACCCCTTCACCCAGATGAGGGACTATCAGGAGATGGAGCCGGTGATCATCGAGCGGGGTGAAGGTTCGTATCTCATCGATATCAATGGCCGTCGGTACCTCGATGGGGTATCTTCCTTATGGGTCACAATCCACGGCCATTGCCGTGGGGAGATAGACCAAGCCGTCATCGAGCAGGTGGGCCGGATCTCACACTCCACCCTCTTGGGCCTGTCCAACCCCCCGGCCATAGAGCTGGCAAAACGGCTCGTGGAGATCACCCCCGCGGGTCTGGAGCGGGTCTTTTACTCAGACAACGGCTCCACCGGCTGTGAGGTCGCGCTCAAGATGGCCTTTCAGTACCGGCAGCTGCGCGGAGAGGGGGGCAAGACCCGATTTATTTCCTTTAAAAACGCCTATCATGGTGATACCCTGGGGGCGGTGAGCGTGGGGGGGATCGACCTCTTCCATGAGGCCTACCGCCCCCTGCTCTTCCCCGTGCTCCAGGCCGAGGCCCCCTATTGTTATCGGTGTCCTCTAGGCCTCATCTGGCCAGGGTGCGGGATGGAGTGCCTCGGAACGCTGGAGGGGATCATGAAGGATCATCATCAGGATGTCGCCGCCCTCATTATCGAGCCCCTGGTCCAGGGGGCAGCGGGGATGATCACCCAACCACCCGGCTTTCTCGCGGGGGTGCGGGAGCTCTGCACCCGCTACGGGGTCTTGATGATCGCCGACGAGGTGGCGGTGGGATTCGGCAGGACGGGGCGGATGTTCGCCTGTGAGCACGAGGGGGTGAGGCCGGACATGATGGTCCTGGCCAAGGGGATCACCGGAGGCTACCTCCCCCTGGCCGCAACCCTCACTACGGAAGAGATATACAAGGTCTTTCTCGGGGAACACCATGAATTCAAGACCTTCTTCCACGGGCACACCTATACCGGCAACCCCCTGGCCTGCGCCGCGGCCCTGGCCAACCTGGCGGTCTTCAAGAACGATAAGACCCTGGAACAACTCGCACCTAAGATCGACCTCCTTTCTCAAGGATTGGAGCGGTTCAAAGACCTATCCGTTGTCGGTGATGTGAGACAGCGGGGCTTCATGGCAGGGATCGAGTTGGTGGCCGATAAGGAGGCCAAGACCCCCTTCCCACCTCATGAGCGGATGGGTATCAGGGTGATCCTGGAGGCCAGAAAGCGTGGTGTCATCATCCGCCCCCTCGGGGACGTAATCGTCATCATGCCCCCCTTGAGCATCACCGAAGGGGAGCTAGAGGAACTCTTGGAGGTGATCTATCAATCCATTGAAACGGTAACTGCCTCATGATTGCTTTGTTGCCCACGAACCATAAAAATTATATATATCACCCTCCTCTCCCGCTGGCGGGAGAGGGAAGGTCCTGCTCCGCTTTGCACAAATCAGAGAAGGCGGGATGTGTCGCCATGCGACACCCCATCTATAAAAATATCCGAATGGTAGGGGGCCGCAAGGCGGCAGGTGAGGGTGGATATGATCTCAGATGGGTTTCCCCTCACCTGTATCCTCTCCCCCTCTTGGGGAGAGGAAGAGAGAATTTTTAGGGAGAGGCTGATGATCGATTTCCACACCCACATATTCTCCCCCCATGCCAGGGACCAACGGGATCACGTGGCGAAGAAAGACCCCGCCTTCTCCCGCACCTACGCCGACAAAAAGGCGCGGATGATCGGCGTCGAGGAGCTCCTTCAGGCAATGGAGGAGAACGGGGTGAAGGCATCGGTAGTCTGCGGGTTCCCGTGGGAGCGGGAGGAGCACGTGCGCAGGGAGAACGCATATCTCCTTGAGTGCCATCAGAAATACCCCGACAGAATCATACCCTTTATCAGCCTCCCTAAAGAGGAGAAGGCTGCGATCGCAGAGCTTAAGCGGTGCAAACAAGGGGGGGCGATGGGCGTAGGGGAGTTGGCCCCGGGGACCTATGGCGAGCACTTGTGGGCAATGGAGATCATGAGGCCCCTGTTCGAGGCCATCAAGGCGGAGGGTCTCCCCCTCCTCATCCACGTAAACGAGCCCGTAGGCCACCCCTATCCGGGCAAGGGGAGGGTAGGGCTCTCGGAGATAGAGACCCTGGTCGATGTGCTCCAGGGGATGCAGGTCATCCTTGCCCATTGGGGAGGGGGGTTTTTCTTCTACGAGCTCATGCCGGAGATCACCGCTCTCTGCCAGGGGGTGTATTACGATACTGCCGCCTCCCCTTTTCTTTATAATAAGCAGATCTATCAAATCGCCATCTCCATCATCGGTCCTCACCGGATCCTGTTCGGCTCAGACTATCCCCTCATCCCCCCCCAACGGTATGTGCGGGAGATGCAGGAGGCCGGCATCGACACCAAGGCATTGGAGGCAATCCTGGGGGGGAACGCCCAGAGGCTCTTGGATCAAGTCCCCTCATAAAATCGTGAGGACACAAAGGTTTTACTTCCCTTTTTGGTTTTGCTACAATGCCCACATATGTATGAGTTGGTGATCAATGCACGCTTCTCCGCGGCCCATAACCTGAGAAATTATGGGGGGAAGTGCGAGCGCTTACACGGCCATAACTGGCGGGTGGAGGTCTTCGTAAGGGCCGATGCCCTGGGCACAGATGGGATGGTCCTGGATTTTCGCATCCTGCGGGAGGAGACCGAACAGGTCCTCGAGGCCCTCGATCATCAATACCTCAATGACCTCCCATACTTCCAGAAGGAAGAGCCGTCATCGGAAAATATCGCCCGCTACATCTATGAGGCCCTGGAGGAGCGATTGCCACCCCACCACCTGAGGCCTCATAAGGTCACGGCCTGGGAGTCGGAAGGGGCAGGCGCCTCGTATCTGGGAGGGGAGCGATGATCGACGTCCAAAACCAGCCGGACTCCCGCAATATCGAGATACAAAAGGTAGGGGTGAAGAACATCCGCTACCCCATCACCGTCCTGGATAAAGTCAACGGGGTGCAGCACACCGTGGCGAACGTCAACATGTATGTGGACCTCCCCCACCACTTCAAAGGGGCCCATATGAGCCGCTTTATCGAGATCCTCAACACGTACAAGGGGGATATCGCCATCAAGAACTTCGCCAATATCCTCCAGGAGATGAAGACAACGCTGAAGGCCCGGTCCGCTCACTTGGAGATCGAGTTTCCTTACTTCATCGAGAAACAGGCACCGGTGACCCACGCCCAAGGGTTCATGGAGTACATCTGCCGCTTCTGCGGCAGCAGCAATGAGGGGGCGGCGGACGACTTCTATGTAGGGATCGATGTCCCCATCACCACGGTCTGCCCCTGTTCCAAGGAGATCAGCGATCAGGGGGCCCACAATCAGCGGGGTACCGTCACCGTCAATGTCCGCTTTAACAAGTTCATTTGGATCGAGGACATCATCCACGTGGTGGAGGCATCATCAAGCTGTGACGTCTACTCCATCCTCAAGCGGCCCGATGAAAAATACGTTACTGAAAAGGCCTATGACAACCCCATGTTTGTGGAAGACGTGGTGCGGGAGGTGGCCCGCAAGCTCGCGGCCGATCCCAATATCACCTGGTTCTCCGTGGAGTCGGAGAACTTCGAGAGCATCCACAACCACAGCGCCTATGCGTATGTAGAGAAGTAATACCCAACCCCTGCATCTCGCATACAATAAATTTGGTCAACTTGATTCGGCGTTTGTCTGAGGAGAATGGAAGATGAAGGTCATCGGTGCTGTTGGGCAGAATGGTTCAGGAAAGGACGAGGTCCTGAAATACCTCAAGGTCCGCTATGGCGTTCCTTTTTTCTCTACGGGCGATATGGTCAGAGAGATCGCTGCGAAAGAAGGTGTGGAGCCAACAAGGGATAACCTGCGGGTTATTTCCGAAAGGTATTTCCGTGAGCGGGGTGAGGGGTGCTTTGTCAGGCTCCTGGCGGAACGGATACGGCAGGACGGGGGGGAAATGATCGGGATAAGCGGCATCAGGTCGCTGAAGGATGTCCAGATCTTGCGAGATATCTTCGGGGAAGCATTTGTCCTGATCAATGTCTCTATCACTGATCCTCACGAGCGCTACGACCGAATGCGCAACAGGGGTGAAGAGAGAGACCCTCAGGCATACGAACAATTCCTGGCGCAGGATAAGGCCGAAGAGGACCTCTTCCATATCGCAGAAGCAGGCGAGCAGGCGGATTATGCAATAAATAACGACGCGTCGTTAGCTGATTTACATAAAGTCATTGATAGGCTCGTGATGGATAATGACCTCCTCATGGAGGTAACGAGACTAGAATAAAGAAACGGCTTTTTGTGCGGAAGTCGTCTAACGCTTACTATACAGAAAACTTTCTATATAGTAGCCCGGGGACATCCCCTTATTTTCCCTCAATTCTCAGGTTGACACCCGATGCCCTCGCTTACGGGGACAACAACGTACCGTCTGATTTGGCGAGTGCGGTGGCCATCAGCGTGCGAACACGCTCCGTGAGTTCCTGAACTGATAGATGCTCGAAACTTTCGGGCGGGATCGGATCGAGCACGGTCACGTGGATCGGGTGTATCCCTTGAAGCACGTAACCTCGCTTCGGGAGCGCCTTCGCCGATCCCCGGATCAGGATGGACTGTATAGGGCTCCGCGTGCGGAGGGCGAGTTCAAAGGCACCGGGCTTAAAATCCCCCAAACGCCCGGTAGAGGAACGTGTGCCTTCAGGAAACATCATGATCGAACTGCCTTGCGCGAGCGTCTTCTCGCACGCCTCCATCATTTGGAGGACATGGGCGCGGTTGCCGCGCTTGAGTTTGATGTAGCCGTTCAAAGACATGTTCCAGCCGATTAAAGGAACACGGAAGATCTCGATCTTGGACACCCACTTGAAGTGCGCGAACGTTCGGAAGAGGACCAGGATATCGAGCAGAGAGAGGTGGTTCGCGACCATCACGCTTGCCCAGCCCGAGCGGAGCTTCTTGCGGCCCACGATGGTGACCGGCCATGCCGGATTGAGCCAGGTGTAGAGCGAGGCCCAGAAGCAGGTGAGACGATGCAGTAGTTGTCTTTGGGGGTCGAACGGCAACGTGAGGGCCCATACCACGAGTGCGACGGGAAAAAGGAGGACGGTGCTGAAGGTCAAAAAGACCCAGAAGAGTGTAGAGTAGAGGCGACGCATCATTGCAGCTGCTCTTGTTCGATAAGAAGACGGGGCGTACATAAGATTATAACTTTCTTATAATTTACCGGCAATGTCTAGCAAAATATAGTCAGCAGGGATTTCTATGCTCGCCTTCTCAAGAGAATAATATAATGTTTCGGACACCCCCTCATTTCCCCTTTGCCGGCACGAGCTTGTGCTCCAGAAAAAACTTTTGGAACACTAGCAGGGTCCCTGTGGCTTTATTGGACAGATTTCCGATATTATACGAATTGCGCTTTTAGTCCATATTACCGAAAATTACGACGCCGTATACTCTCCACAACTTGATTTTTAAAGGATTTTTCTCCCCACCATGCTAAACATGTGATATAATATACCCATGTCCAGAGCAAACAGGAATGTCGTATATTAATTGTCAGGTTTTAAAAACAATGAACGAACCTATACGCCAACATTGGGTTCCAAAAGTTTATCTTCGTCAATTTGCCACCGTGAATACAGTTGGCGACCCTGATCCACAGATTAATGTTTATGATACTTCGTCTAATAGGCAGTTTACTACTTCAGTTAACAACATAGTCGTAAAGAAACATCTTTACACCGTAGGAATTAACGAGAAAGAAAAGCTATATGCTGTTGAGAATGTACTTTCTTTAATGGAAACAAAAGTTCAACCATATCTAAAGCATCTAGCAAATGGAAGAAATATTCAATCAAACCAAAGCGCCAAATATATACTAAGTATTTTTATAGCTACATTGATTGTGAGAAATCCACGGATGCTTGATTTGCTCCATCAAACAAGGAATGAAGAGCATCCAATTACTCAAAATTATCCAGAAGAAGCGAAGAAGTGGCTTACTGATCAAGATGATGAAGGAATGCAGATATTCTTTTCACGTTCAATTCTATGGTCAGCAAAGCCATTGGCTAATGAAATTTTAAATATGAAGTGGTGTCTTATACATGCAAATTCGGGTGAGTTTGTTACAACTGATAACCCGGTATGTGTATTTCATACCAATGAACCATCGTGGGGCATAGGTACGCCAGGCGCAAATATCCACCTTGCCATATCGCCAAAATATATGCTGTTTATTGGGAGTGATATTCCCGTTGAAGAAAACAACACGTATAGCATGCCCCAAGAAGGAATAAACGGTTTCAATTCAGTTATTATTTGGCAAGCTGAGCGATATTTAATTTCATCAAGTGGTTTTAACGATATGCAAACTTTGATCAATGAATCTAGAAAATAAATCTAACAAGTGCATCAACCGAAGCTGCCGCCAAAAGCCGCGGCAGCTCGGTTACGCTTTCGTTAGGAGAAAAAAATGAACCAATACGCAAAAGACCCAAAAAGGAAATGGAAAAGAAAGAATTATGATGAGTCTAAATTACACCATCCACTTGTTCTCGAAGATTTCGAGTTAGAAACAGATAGAGATTTAGATAAACCACTTGAACAACTTGTGTGTGATGTACATGAGGAAACAAATAATAAAGACAGACCGCCTTTAGAGAATATCGCACATGCTCAAAAAAGAATGGTATCAATGATGGCTCGCATTGCTAAGTCCAATACAATATTAACAAAATGGATAATTATACTTACAGTAATTATCGCTATAATGACGCTTATTATGCTATTTAAATAAACCCAACAAGGCGTTGCCGTCAACGCCGCTAACGCGTCGTGACTGAGCTTTGCGTTGGAATAGAAAATGAATGAAGTAACGATCAATTCCATCGAAGATCTACATTTGCTATCCAAACGGTTGGACTTCCACATTTTTAGAGGACAGCGAGAGGATTGGTCGTTGAAGCCTAAGCTGCTCAGAGTCTTAGAATCATTTGGGATCGAACACGGTAATTACAGGAACAGAGAGAACAATATGTTGCGTGAGTTCCAAAGCAGGATTGGCCTGTACGCATCTATTATTGCAAAGCCCAAGGACTTGCTCGGCGAATATAGCTTGATGCAACATTATGGTGCTCCAACACGACTCTTGGATTTTTCTAATTCCCTATACTTAGCAGCTTATTTTGCGGTAGAAGATGTAGAGCACAAGAAAGATTCCTTTATTTGGTGTATCAACGAAATGATCGTTCGCGATAAAATCGCACCCCGCGATAATTGCAGTGCGGCCGACGGCAATTTAAAGGAATCTCAATATGAAAAAATGCGGGAGCTTGCGAAGGCTGATTTGTCGACATCGTCGGATGACACTTCGGGGCTGTTAATCCTACAGCCGAAAGAAAAGAACGAGAGGATTTCAAGACAGCAAGGGATTTTCCTGTTTTCACGTACTCTCGCAGAATCGATTGAAGACGCTCTTCGTCAAGAATATACGTGGAAAGATGAAATTAACAAGCGAGATGTTTCTTATTACGACAAGGTCAATTCCGATGAGCTTGCTTTGAAAATCCGAATTCGGCATGATTACAGAATGGATATTCTTCAAAATCTAAATCAAATGAATGTGAATCATGAAACATTATTTCCTGGCATTGAAGGATTTTGTCGCTCGTTGTATTTCAAGTTAAGTGTCCTATAATTCCAACAAGACGTGCGAGGCAACGGCTTTCAGCCGTGCCTCCACTTGGCGTTCGATTTAATTAAACGAAAAAAACAGCCCTCAAAAAAGCTGGTCTTGCTCTTTTGGGCGTAAGTCTTTCCTTGGTCCTTGGAAACTTTGGGGATGTTGATTCTTAGGATGCATAACTTCTCTAGCGAAATTGAGTCGATTCTATCAAGAGAAAAGCACTCTGAGAACCAACGTCCCCTACTTCCCTGTTTTCTCCCCACCATGCTTAACATGTGGTATAATATACCCATGTCCAAAGCAAACAAGAAATTCGTATATTAATTGTTTGGAGGAAAATGAAAATACTAATAACTATTGTTGTTATTCTATTATCGCTGGTCTTGATCTATTTCCTTTATACTACCATACGTGACCTCCTCTTTCCTGAAATCGGCATCTACAAGTCAAATTTATTTTCATTTAAAGCCTTTTATCATCATTGGAAAGACAATAATCCAAGCGCAGAGGTTGAAGAATTCCCAATGCGAGAGGCTTTAGTAAAAACCCTCTACACTAGGTACCCAAATTGGACCCTTGAACAAAAAACAGATTTTATAAAGAAGAATAACATCACTTCTATCGGAGATCTGATATATGAAATAGCCAAAAACGAGTTGTCGTCTAATGATTTCGAGAAATACAAAAAGAGATATGGAGAAAGAGAACAGTGAAGACTATTTCCTAACAAGTCATTCGAGATCACCGTGAAATCGCTGGCGCTCTTTCACGGCAACTCAATTCTACATTATATCAGAAAATGAATAGAATCGGAGAGAAAATTGATTTCAAAAACATCGGATTAGTTAAGATACTCTTTAATCTCCGACAAGACTTGGACATTTACACACTTGTTGCTCTCAATGCCGATAAGTTAAATAGGAGAGGACAAGGAAGAAGCTTTTGGGGGCGCATTCAGGATTTATCAATCTGTTCTATTGTATTAGCAATAACTAAAATCTACGAAGAAGAAAAGCGCTACGAGTTGAACTCAGTGCCAGGATTGATGAGGATGCTCGAGGTTGAAAATTTCGTTCCATTGGAAAACAGAAGGTCGAATGAATTTTTCAAGGAATATGGGCGCTTTGCGCCATCGAGCGATCCATCCCCCAACGTCTACTTAAGAAAGGTAGTCAATGAATTTATAGCAAGCAAGGATAGAGATCTAGTCTTACTCAAGGATTCGCGAGACAAAACAATTACTCACGGAGAGTTTGGCGCTAGCAGCCATGCTTTGCCGTCATTTGATACAATAGAAGGACTATATCGTTTCGCAAAAGATGTCTATTCGGTGGTTTGTGACGATTATGTTGGGGTTGGTCCCGCCGATTTAGACTCAAGTCGAACTTTGATCGTGGGGCTTGAGTCAATCCTTGAGGAATTGTGCGGAGAAAGAATTGATACAGAATGGAAAAAGTAGAGATATAACAATTCGCTGGACCCAATCGCGGCTAGCGCCGCTCTCGGGTCAGCTCGACGTTCGATTTAATTAAACGAAAAAAACAGCCCTCAAAACAGCTGGTCTTGTTCTTTTGGGCGTAAGTCTTTTGTTGGTCCTTTGGATATCAGGCATTGGGGTTTTTACTGAAACATGCGCAGGAGGTTCACTATAATTACTCAAACACCTCCCTGATCTCCGCCCTGCGTTGCACCACCGGGGCCGGGGGGAGGCTCTGGAAGAAGAGTTTATCGTACTCCTAAGGAAATGTTGTTAATTAGCTTGGCAAAATAGTTGGAAAGGGGGCAAGGACACTAAAAACTTTAGACCGCCTTGTCCTTACTTTTAACGTTATGAAGTTCTGTGTTGGTTCGATGTTCATTTAAGTCCTGCCGAATGGAAGAAGTATCCGATTTGAGGTCCTGGAGGTCATCTTTCACTATCACCATATCAGATTTGACTTCTTGAATATCTTTCTTCGCTGTCCCCATATCCGATTTGAGGTCCTGACTGTCATTCTTCGCTATCACCATATCAACTTGCAGACTTTGAATATCCTTTCTGAGTTCCTCATGTTCTTGCCTGTTCTCATCCCTGAATTGGTCAAGATTCTCCCTCACCATATTGAAGGATTTAATCACGGTGTCAAACTTCTCATTTACATCCTCTAAAACTATTTTCAGTTCATCCGACATGACAGCCCCCCCAAGCTCAATCTTTGTGCTACCCTAAATCTTATTAAACTCCTTGTCAACTTCCAACATAGCCCCGGAGAGGGGGGAAAGGCGGCTGAATCTTTACTCTGGCATAATGAGTAGGGGCTCCGGAAAAGAATAGGCCCGCCTTGTTCCCCCTTCAAGCGATGATGAGTAGGCTCTCTATTCAAACACCCCCCTGATCTCATCCCGTTTCTGGACCACCGGGGCCGGAGGGAGGCTCTGGAGGAAGAGTTTCCCGTACTCCTTGGTCAGGATACGGCTGTCCAGGATGGAGAGGACCCCATGGTCCTCCGTACTCCTGATGAGCCTTCCGAGGCCCTGTTTCAGGGTGATGATGGCTGCCGGGATCTGGTACTGATAAAAGGGATTTCCTCCCTGGCCCGCAATCCGCTCGATGCGTGCCTGCGTCACCGGCTCAGTGGGGGGATCGAAGGGGAGCTTGTCGATGATGACACAACTGAGGGCCTCTCCGGGCACGTCCACGCCCTCCCAGAAGCTGCCGGTGGCAAAGAGGACCGAGGAGACGTCCTGCTTAAACTCCTCCAGGAGGAGATGCTTGGGTTCCTCCCCTTGGATCAGAATCCTATAGGGCAGCTTGCCTTTGAGCATACCGTAGACCTCCCGCATGTTCTTATAACTGGTAAAGAGGACAAAGGCCCTCCCCTTGGTGATGGCCAGGATGGCCTCGATTTCCTTGGCAGCCGCCTGCACAAAGTCAGCGGCACTGGGTTCCGGAAGCCCCGGAGGGAGGTAAAGCACCATCTGTTGTTGAAGATCAAAAGGGGAGGGGAGGATGAGTTCCTCGGCCACCCCGATGCCAAGCCGTTCTCTGAAATAATCAAACCCCCCGTGGGTGGAGAGGGTGGCGGAGGTAAAGACTAGCGTCTCGAGGCGGGGGTACAATCTCCTATCCAATTCCTGCCAGACATCGATGGGGGAGGCCCTGAGGAAGACGCCCCTCCCCCTGGTCTCGCACCAATAGACGTATTGCGTGTCCCCCTGGGAGAGTATGAACTCGAGGTCCCCCCCTAACTCCTGCGTGCGGTGGGTCAAGGCGGCGATCTCCTCTGTCCAGGGTCTCTTCGCCATGGCCGCTCGCAGGGCGCTGAGGCCTCTTTTGATCTCTGAAAGCAGGGGAAAGACCATGGGGTCCAGCTCCCGCAGGCGATACCGCTCCTCGCCTTGAAAGAGCATAAAGAGTTCCGCCGCCTTGCCCCGGAGATCATCCACCGCCCCTTGCAGATCGGCCCGGGGCCTCCTTCCCCCCAATAACTCCCTGCTCACGTCCCGGGTCAAATCCTCGAACCGATAGTTGCTGGCGGCCAGACCGAAATGTGCCGTGATCACCTCTTCCAATTGATGGGCCTCATCGAAGATCACCCGTTTGTACCGCGGGATCACCTCTCCCCCCGCATCCCTGATGGCCAGATCGGCGAAGAAGAGGTGGTGGTTGACCACGATCACCTGGGCCTGGGCCGCGGCCTGGCGCATGCGTGTTAGGAAACACCGCTTGTGTTCAGGACATTCTGTCCCGAGACAGTGATCGCGACTGCAGCATATCTCCGCCCACGCCGAGAAGTCCTCCGGTATGCCCCCGAGCTCGGAGCGGTCACCGGTTTGGGTTTGGGAGGCCCACGTGCTCACTTCCTCGAATAACGAGGCCTCCTCCAATGCCTTGAAAAGGGGCTGTCGCCTGAATATCGTGAACCGGCGTCTGCAGAGGTAGTTCTCCCTCCCCTTCATGTAGGCAGCACTGAACTTGACCGGGAGCATCTCCCTCAGCAGCGGTATATCCTTAAAGAAGATTTGTTCCTGTAGGTTCTTGGTCCCGGTGGAGACCACTACCCGGTGGTTGCTGTAAATGGCGGGGATCAGATAGGCAAAGGTCTTCCCTGTCCCCGGCCCCGCCTCCACGATCAGATTACCCCCCTCCTGGAGCGCCCTCGCGATTGCGTCGGCCATCTCTACCTGCTGGGGTCTGTACTCGTAGGAATCCAGTCCCTTGGCAAATATGCCCTTTTTGCCTAAGATCTCTTCCATAGTAGGCTTGTTCAACGAAACACTCCGGTATTCCTCTGACCAGTTATTGAAACTGTGAATCTCTGCAATTCAATGGAAGGATTCTTCAGGGGACATCCGTTGGCTCGTGGGGGATGCAGGCCACTCCTGTGTTTGTCCTCGATAGCTATGAACAATCCTCTTGTTCTTGCACCCGCTCATGTGTAAACCGCGCACGGCCAACAGCAGCCCTCCCCGTCAACCCTCATTGTCCCCTTTCAGGGTGAGCATCATCACACACTCAATATCCCTCGGCCCCACAAAACAAAAACCAACCTTTTCATAGACATGGATGGCCTTGAAGTTTCTCGTTTCCACGGTAAGCCAGATCTGGCTCCATCCAATCTCATGAGCCAGCTCCCTCATCAGCTGGGTGAGTGCTGTCCCAATGCCTCGATCCTGATAGTCCTGATGGACGAAGATCAAGTACTCGCAACTTTTGCCGCGCTCCATCTCAAAGAGGGCGGCATGCCCCACGACCTTCTCTTCCATGATGGCGAGGAGGTTGACCCCCTCTGCCGCCACGTATCTCAGCCACTCCTCCCGCTTATGATCCAGACGAGAGGGGAGTCCTTGGCTCAACTCCTTGGGTTCAAACCCTCGGTACATCTCTTTAAGAGCAGGATAATCCCTCTCGTCATCCTGATACAGCCGGACAACGAAGGGAGCTCCATATTTGTCTTTTATAAGACGCAGTCTCTGCACGATATGGGGAGGAAGATGGGGGATCATCTTTGTCGAGTTGTCAATCTAACAGAAGAAGAACGGGAAAGTCAAGGTGGGCGCCCTTGACTGTCAAGCCAAAGTAGAAATGTCCTGTTCTTACCAAAGTAGAAATGTCCTCTTTTCAAGGTTGAGATTCTAGAGGGGTCCCTCGTTCATAGCGGTGTTTGCTCGGGGTGAACCTCCTCCAAGGGT
>Ga0307437_1000440_pt1 | contig 32847 bp, 29 predicted proteins | sample SalMarWE160390MG_FD_202146 | JGI IMG/M metagenome (GOLD analysis project Ga0307437, IMG submission 202146) | Salt marsh sediment microbial communities from the Plum Island Ecosystem LTER, Massachusetts, United States - WE1603-90 | ecosystem: Environmental > Aquatic > Marine > Intertidal zone >...
TAATATATCTTGATAAATAATGGGTATGGGCGGTTAGCTCAGTGGTTAGAGCGCTTGCTTCACACGCAAGAGGTCACTGGTTCAAGTCCAGTACTGCCCACCATAGTGTACAATATCAAGAACTGAATTCTTTTCCTCTTTGAGCTTAGACGGCGACATAGGTATTGTGTAGTTGACCAACACCTGCTCTCCGGTTACTCTTACCTCGTTTACAAAACTGCGGACAAAGGCCTTCCTCTCGACCAAGGATCCTTCTCGCAGCAGCTCTTTGAAGTCTGCTGCACATTCGGCTACTTCTTGCTGGGTGGCCACCTCTGCTTTTTCTCCAGTCAGGACCATATGTAGTTCATCTTTTCGGGCCTGGAGTTTATCCTGACGTTCCTTTAGCTCTCGAATACGTGGAGCCAGGACATCGATTGATATTTTCCCAGTTTCTAAAGCATCGTAAAGCCGATCCAACCGAGCAGCAGCATCAACAACCGCACCATCGATCGTGCTGATTTCCGTCTCGTAGGTAGCCACATTCCTATTCAATTCTTCCGTGACCATTTTTGCCAGTCGGATCAAATTCGCGGGGGTTAGCACATGTTCCCTGATCTTGTCAATGACCAACTCTTCTAGTTTTCTGGCATTGAGGTATCGAGAGGGACATGATCTTGCTCCTTTTCTAACTAACGTACCACATACATAATAGGCAAACTTGCCGCTTTTCGCCTCAAGTCCGATCAGAGCCTTCCCGCAGTGTCCGCAGCGAGCGAGCCCGCTCAGAAGGTATTGGCTGGATATTCTTTGAGGATGTACTCTGACGAAAGAACGCTCTCTTAGGAGACCTTGTACTCGCCGAAACGTTTCTTGGTCAACAATAGGAGGGCAGGCATTATCTGCACGGACCGGTGGCAAATCTCGCTTGCTGTTGAGTCCCCACACCATGTTGCCGGTGTAAATCTCGTTGCTGAGAATCTTGTAAATGCTGGTCTTGCCCCATGTGTTTCCTTTTGGGCTGGCAATGCCCTTCGAGTTTAGCCCCTTGACAATTTCAATAAGCCCTTTGCCATTTACAACCTCTTCAAAGATCGAGGCTACGACTCGAGACCGGAATTCGTCGATATCCAGCTTCGCACGTTCCTTGCCACCATCGTTTACTTTGATTTTCCGATAACCGTATGGAGGCCGAGAGCTAAGATAGAATCCACGAGCAGCGCTTTCTCTCATTCCCCTGGTTACCTCTTCGCCGAGGTTCTCGGAGTAGAACTCATCCAGACACTCGATGATAGACTGCATCAATCTGCCCACAGCAGTATCATCAAATGGTTCGGTAATAGAAGCCAGCTGAACACCGCTCTTTTTGAGCAGCGCCTTGTACACTATAGAGTCCTCGCGGCTCCGTGCAAAACGAGAATACTTGTAAATCAGTATCAGATCAAACGGTCTATTGGTATGCCTCGCCATTGATATCATCTGTCGAAACTGCGGTCGATAGGAAGTGCGCCCGCTCTCTGCCTGATCAATGAATTCCCGCACTACCACATGACCGTTTTTGGCGGCATACTCTCGCAGTGCCTTGAGCTGTGCTGCAACCGACAGATCAACATCCTGCCGGTCTGAAGATACCCTCACATAAAGTGCAGTTCTCATGCTGTTATCCTCCTTCTTTAGCTCTACATCCCCAGGCGACGGCAAATCTCACACTGGCCGGGCACTAATCCCAAGAGCCTGATATCTTCGACCACCTGTCTGGCTTTTGTCGTAATTTGCTCAAGCGCCCAGTAGGTTTCCACAGCAGCTTTGACTTCGGGTGACTTCCCCAAGTCTTTTAGAGCATCGAGCAGATGCTGCTTTGTCGCTTCTTCACTGCCGGGTACCACAGCTAAGGTCGAGTGCTTCTCGAAGAGCACATCGCCGGTATCGGTTCTTACAGAAATAGCCGTTTCCACCTTCCTGATGACACTTTCCTGGGCTCTTTCATCGGGCGCAGCAAAAGCCATATCAATGGCGGCCTTATAAACCAGCCGGCCAGCGGTATCGGAACATATAAACGGCGGGGTTCCGCCACTGTCGATGAGCTTATAGCTGGTCTTGTCTTGCAGTACAGTTGCTGTCTTCCGCTGGAATGCTGCCTTGGTCGCCAGATGGTCGGCTTTCGCTTTCTCCCATTGACGCAGTACCCTCCAGAGCTTGTCATTCTTCAGATGCTCCTTCAGTAGTCGCCTCATAGCGCTATCCTCACCACTTTCCATCTTTATCTGTTCACCGGCATCATTGAAAATAGAGTTTCCTCCACGGTACCACGAGAGCACGAAGAAATCTTTTGGAGGGATCACTAGATAGGACATGATCCGGTCGACTTCTTCAAGTAGTCCGTCCTGGTGCTTGCGCAGCGCGTCTTTAACCAACTCCATTCTGGCGCCCACTACATCCCGTTTCAGGCGCGCCTCATTGATGGCATTTTTTACCGTTCTGACGTCACATGCAGCCCGATTGGCAATCCATTTTTCAGACTTCCCCTGCTCGTAGAATTTCAGCCATTGCTTCTTCTGCGAATCGTCAAATTTCTTCGGCATAAAAAACCTCCATTGTCAATTTGTAGCCTCGGCATTGACAGTGATATGTATTTTACAGGATTTATCTGCATTTGTCAAGAGGCAGTAACAGTATTCTAAGGCTTCCATATATATTTTCGTTTGTGGTAGGCTGGTCTCATTGAGAAGACAAAAATGAAGGCCGCCGACCAATCAAATCCACTTATAGGCCCTCAACCAGGTGAGGACCCTGAAGAAGAGGGTCTACGCATCCTGGCGAAGGTCATTGCACGTAAACTCGCGAAGTCACGTAGAGATAAATATGCAAGGGCGTATGAACAAGGTGAGGGTGATTCGCCGGCCTCGGGTGATGACGGATGAAAACATATCTCGAACCAGGCGAAATAAGCCTGCTTAAAAAAGCGACATCGAACATGCGGGACAAACTGCTTATCAGAGTGCTCTTCCATCTCGGTTGCCGTGTCAGCGAGGCGCTGGCTTTGACGATTGAAGACATAGACTTCAACCATAGCACGATTACCATCCAACATCTTAAGGCTAACCTACAGTTGTCCTGCACCGCGTGTGGACAAAGACTTGGCCGAAGCCATATGTTCTGTCCCAAGTGCGGGATCAAGGTTGAGAAGGCTCGGGCCGAACACCAGGAACATCGTCGCCAGAGGCTCTTGCCGGTGGATAGTGATACCCTGCGCATGTTCAGTGAATACGTCCGGCGTGGCGGCCCGGTTCTTCGAGATGGTAAGAAGCTGATTTTCGGCATCAACCGACACAGAGCCTGGCAGATTGTCAAAGAATGTGCTGAGCGAGCAAACTTGCCAAGATTGGTCAATGCTGAAACCGGAAGAATCCACAATGTGAGCCCTCACAAGCTAAGGGACGCCTTTGCCGTATGCGCAGTTAAGATGGATGACTCGGGAGATGGGCTCAGGCTCCTGCAGCAACACTTGGGGCACGCCAGCTTTAACACTACGGCTAAGTATAGAAAGGTGTCCGGCAAAGAGCACAGGGAATGGTACCAAAAGTTGTGGGAGAAGGAAATAGCTTGATTGTCTTGCTTCAGCTAAAGGAGGGAGGCAGTGGTTGAACCATTAAGGCCAGCTAGAGGTGGTTTTCTGCGTCCCTTCGGCTGTGGCTGGTTTATTCGCGAGTTTCTTATGGGTCATGGGCCAAATGGTTCACCACAGATAGACCCAAGCGTTGGTGCGCCTCAATCTGACATCTGCTATCACTACAAGAAAGCTCTTCTTAAGGCGATTGCGGTAGATAGAGCCACAAGGCAGGAGGAGAGACAAGCCAAGCGTGAAAAGCGTCTCATCTCTCCTGATAGGATAGAGAAACTTGCCGCAAGATACTTGCTTCAGACACCCTATAAGTCCAGTGGCTGCCGCTATCACTCGTTTGTAGTCTATTTCTCAAACCTCCAGAGGCTTGGCTGGGTAGAGGAAAGTGGCAAGGAAGAACGCTCAGCCTTTCAGGACAATTATCCCCGAGGCTATCCTCGCAGGTTCTTCCGCCTCAGTGAGGCTGGCAGGGGCGCCTCTGAAACTGCTTGGGCAAACCCTTTCGCTGCCCTCTACAGGTAGTGGCACATAGTAGTGACCCAACAGCAGTAGCGGTTTTCGTTCCTTCGTGAAATTACTAGAAATCACCGCTTTGAAATCGTTCACGAAAATATAGGTTCATTCTTTTAATGAACAAAATGTCCTTTTGTGTGATGATGAATACTGGATAATCGCACATTAACAATTGAATATCCGATAAGCCAGCCTGAATGCTTGCTCACTTTTGGGCAAATAAGCACGGAAGGGGGTGAGCAACGATGGCAGTAGTTACATTACCAGCACCAGCACGGCAATCAGCGCAAGGGCATTGTAACGAATGCGGTAAAATCTGGACATTAACCGAACGGCAGGGCATTTGCCAGTGGTGTAGCAAGCCCGCAAGCTGTCAAACCACACGGACAAAACCCCGCCAACTCAAGTCTAGCCGAAGGAAAAGGCAAAAGCAAGCTGATAATGGCAGCAACGGCTATGACCAGCTATCCGACCAGCATGGCTGGATAGCCACGACAGAAGGCTTTAGATGGGGAACAGTTCATTGGACTACCTTATATGATGTAGCCTCAAAATACGCTAACAAAGGAAAGGCGCAGGATACTGAGGACTTGCTACATACCATACTTGAAACGCTGGCAGTGACGGAGCGCAACAACGGACACAAGCCATTCACGCTAGGCACACTTCACAGGGTTGCTCGGCGTTGTGTAGCCGACTACTGGTTTGACCACTACGAGATAAACAACGGACTGGACTGTAGGCATTGTAGCAAGACGCAAAGGGCAAACTGTAAAGAGGAATGGCTATACAGCGAATGTCCGAAGGCTATCACACTGGAAAGCCTGTCAAAGCCTATCATAGACAGTGAAGGCAATATCACGGAGCTGGGCGAACTGATAGCAGACCCAGATAGCCTTGACCTAGAGGCTTGGGAAAGGGAAAGCCTCTGGCAATTGGGATACAAGCCTAGACTGGTAGCCATAGCCAACAAGCTGAAGGCGGGGGAAGCTCTTAGCAACGGAGATAAGATTTACCTCTGCAAATACCGAAAGCAGGAGCGAAAAAAGTTACTCTAAGGGAAACCTTTTGGGGTGATTTCGGAGACTTATATAGTGGGAGCATCGTATAGGCTAGCGAGGTTCAGCTATGCGAGGCTTACTACTAGGCGATGCCGATGGACTTTGCCCAGCTATCGGATAGCCAAAGGGGGTGTTCTAAAATAGAACAATTGAATATCGTGGGCAAGCGTTCAGGCGATGGCTTTGTAACTCACAAGGCTACACTGGTAAACGCCCTGTCCAGGGTGATGGCTGAAAGGCTGTTACTAATGGACTTTACCATTGGGCGTAAAGGCTTCGCTGGATATATCAAGGCTTTGTCAGGTTCAAATATCGTCAAGATAGTTCCTGGCAACGGTAATGCTAGCGGTTCGCAGGTTACCGATAAGAGGCTGAAGGTAGTCTGCGGAGCTAATACCAGTTACCTTGAGGACACAGCTTGGGTGGGTGATAAAACACCCGTTACCTTCGCTGAAATCAGGATAAGCCCTAATAACATTGTCAAGCCTAACATCGGAAGCATAGAGCTAGCAGAGGCACTCAATAGAGTGCTTCCCTTCGCTGCTACAGATGACGCCAGACCAGTTCTCCAATGCGTCAAGTTTATAGCTGGTGAGGGTAAATTGAAGCTGGTTGCTGCTGATGGTTTTAGGCTGGCAGAGGTTACACTCGACTTTGACGAGGACATCGAGGGGCAAGTCCTGATACATCGTGACGAGTTGAAAGGTATTGCTGGCGCACTTCGCAAGGCAAAGCGAGTTAGGCTAGGCTTTGAGGCAAGCGGTGATACTCTTGATGGTATGAGCCTCGTCATTGACACTGAGGCAATACGCTATAAGTGGCATGGCACTGATGGACAGTTTCCCGATTATGAAAGGCTTATACCAACGGAGTTTAACACCTGCGCACACCTTGACACCCAAGAGGTTATCAAGGCGGTTGGCACACTCAAGGCACTATCGGACAAGCCTACAGACTACCCAATAGACCTGACCATCGGTGAAGGCAAAATCGTTATGACCAGCCCTGATGAGAAGGGCGAAGCCATAATCACAGCCGATACCGATGGACAAGGCTTTGTCAGGATAGACGGTAAATATCTTGCCGATGTGCTGAAGGCTTGCGGTGGTATGGTGGACTTTAAGCTGACCAATGCTTACTCGCCAATGCTATTTACTACCGATGGCTATCAAGTGGTAGTAATGCCGATGGTAAGTGGCAAGGCAGAGGAGCAACAGAAGGCAGCCAGAGCCGAAGCCGAGCCAACCGAAGCCGAGCCAGAAGCCGAAGCAAAGCCGAAGCGCAGCCGTAGCCGTAAAAGAGAAGCAGTAGCCGTAGCATAGAACGCTTGAACACAACACAACCACGCACAGGAAGGCGGCGGTAGTCGCCTTTTTGTGCATTTTTTGTAAGGGGGTTTCCTTGCCCTGTGCAGGAAGCCCCCTTTTTGTTTGTGCGTGGCAAGGGCAAAAACAGTCAGAGAAGGGGGAAAAGTGAAATGTGAATTTTGCCATCACGACGCCCCGGGCTTGATACACCTGCGAGTTTACACACGACAAGGTATTCAGGTCTGCGAAGAGTGCTATAAGGCGATAGATAGCCATCGCCACAAACCATACTCAAGGGTAATGGACAAACTAGCTCTAATTGAAGCTGGCTATCAAGTTAATCGTAAGCTGGCAACGTTACCAAGAAGCACATGGCAAATAAGAAGCTAAATGCAGCCTGGCTTTAGCTGGGACAGGGTAGGTATGCCCAAAATCAGGCTAGAAAGGGGGGTCATATGGCTGACGTCAGAGAGGAATTGGCTGACTGGATAGACACCGATGTCATAGCCGAGAGTATCCTTGACGAGTTGGAAGAGCAAGGCGCCAGACCCACGCTCAAGTATGCCAAGAAAGTTTGGCTCGATGTGCTGGAGCATGAACTCCACGATGCTATCGAGAACGCCATCACAGCAGTCAGGTCGCTATAGCCTGAGACGCTAAGGGACACCAGCCTGACACAGGCAGTCGGGATAGGGGAAGTCTTGCCTAGAAAGGGGGTGATAAATTGACAACTGAAATGCAGATTAAGAAGGGCATTCCTGACCTTGTTGGTGCTCCAACAGACCACACTGAGATAGGGAAAGCGGCATCCAGGTCGCCCCCTTTTTTGTCTTGGGCGGGCAGGACTTACAAGATGGCAGCCTTCCATCTTGCCACCTTAGCCTATTACCGGTGGGTTAGCGGTTACCTGCCTACTGCCATTATACCAACAGGGCCAAAGGTAATAAAACCATTCGCCACACAGAAAACCGCCCAGAGTTTCATTCTGCAGCGTCTCCCGTCATAAGCTAAAGGCTCTCCGATGAGATTGCCCCCTTTGGAAAGCCTTTTTGCGTCTTAGCCTCCCTATTGACTTCTACCTCACGGATGGTGTAGTCTCAAGGCAAATCAAACAGGGAGGTGAACAGATGCAAGCATACTGTATGAAGTGCCGTGCCAAAAGGGAAATGAAAAATACCAGAAGTATCATTATGAAGAACCGCAGGCCGGCCACTCAAGGCGTATGTCCCGTATGTGGCACGAAAATGTTCAGAATTGGTAAGAGTTAGGCCGACTCCGCCGTAGCCTAACAGAACTCAGAAGGGCTGGATATTCCTCGTATCGGGATGTCCAGCCCTTTTATTTTGCCCAAGCATACAATACAGGCAATTGTGCAATCTCACCCTCAGGTATGCTCTATACCTTTGCCTCGCCGCCTCGTCACCCATATAGCTAGCGCCACTGAAACCAGCGCCAACGAACCTACTATGGCCGCCTTTTCAATCGGAGTGGTGTTGATGGCTATGGCACTCATTGCCACAGCGGGCAGCAGCCCAGTCCTCACTATTGGCTTCAGGCTGGGATGCTCAGTTATGAACTCAGCTATTGGTGGGCTGACTTCGTAATAGAAACCTACAAAAGCTTGTCCCAGTGCGTTGGTCAGCAGGTAGTCATCTCTGAACTCGCGCAGAATTTGTATTCCTTCTGCCATTGGGGTGCCGTAAGCGGCGCTGGCGATGAAGCACCCTGAAGATGGTGTCTCCTCAACCTGGATGATGCTCAAGCGACTGGAAGCGACACCATCGTTGTCAACTACAACTAACATCATCACGTATTCACCGGCTATTGAGTAGGCATGCATCGTCGTTTTGCCTGTTGAAATATCTCCGCCTCCGAAGTTCCATTGATACAAGACAATCTCACCATCAACATCATAAGATTGAGAGGCGTCGAACTCGATCCGTTGATTGACATGAACCTCGCTCGGCGAGAAGTGAAATGACGCGATTGGTGGCCGGAGAGTTTCTTCTGCATCGAAAATCCCATCACTATCCAAGTCTATCCCAACGTTGATCGTTGCTTGACCACTAGAGAGAGCACCACCTTCAATGGTATACTTATGCACCTCACCAAGTACTATAGGAACGTTCGTAAGGGCAAGACATTCAACCTCCTCACCTTCCCTAAAACCCATCTCTAACCCGTAAGTTCCCTGATCCGTTCCTACCACCTCATAACGATAAGAGCCAGTTGAGCTAAATATCAGGACTGTCCCGTCGGCGTATACCGAGTCTGGGATTTCCTCCTTTATTTCTCCATTTACTAAGCCTGTAACTCTTTCTTGTGAATCGTAGACTCTGAGTTCGCCGGGACTTCCCAGTATGATCTGTTTCAGACTGGAAATAAAAGTGTCCCAATCAAAATTTGCAAGGTAGTCGAAAACAGCTTCAGGGATCTTTGCAGCCTCTGTGTAGCCGGTCGCTATCTCTTTCAAGTACTTCATTTTGTAGCTTGTGACGTCCTCATGGGCTTGAGCTAGCTCTAAGGAGTATTTGGCGCCATCCGTCAACTTGTACAACAGATCAGCCCTATTCTCATACTGCTTGAGTGTATCCCTGTAGAGAGTCTCCACAGTCCAATCGGTGGCTAACTTCGCTTCCCATGCCAGTTTTGGAAACTCGAGAAGAGCTAGAGCTTGGCCTATTAGAGGTACTTTTGTTGTAAGCGTGAGAATGCTAGCTACCGGGCCTACATCATCGAGCAGATTGATGATGTTATTAGAGAGCTTGTCATTCAGGTATGATGCTATCTCCTCTTTACTCTTTCCATAGTAGAGATTACTCAAGAATCTGCAAGCTTCGTCATAATCCATGATCTCGCTGCTATCGATGCCCTCGATAGAATCATAGTAGCTAATTGCACTGGAGAGGCTATTCTGCAGATCATTCTTGACCTCCCCAAATGGATCTCCCAGTATTTTCTGCAGAAGAGCTGTGGCAGCTTTGACTAGAAGACCAGATGGCGGGCTTTTAATAGTAGCAGCTTTTAGATTATGCCATGTTGTTCTTGCAGGGTCCCAATATTGCATAAAATCGTTGAAATTGTACACCTTCTGCCACTTTATGTGATCAACCACCCCACTGGAAACGATATTCACCCATCCTTTTCCGCTTGTTTGAGATATTAGCTCACGTGTCTCTCCCAGTACTGTGATTCTCTGCGACAGCTGTGGGTCACCAATCCCACGCGCAATTTCTATGATCCCGATCTTCTGAGCAATGTTTCCGTCAGAAACCGGATCTCCATTAACATCTGTATAGAGCTTGGTCTGCCCAGAATCCGCCACAACCTGCAAAGTGGTCGGGTCGATACTGTGCTCCAGTGTAAGTATAAAATAGGACTGCCCAGCAACGGTTACTGCAACACTATCGATGGTTAGCTCTTCAATGAACTGAGCCAAACTGGGAGCCTCCGCGACGGCACTCACTCTGTTGGAGGCACTGCTCTCCCCTACCACATTTACCGCTGTGACGTAGTAGTAGTAAGTAATACCGGCAGTGATTGCAGTGTTCCTGAAGCTGGTACCAGAGATGGAGGCGTAGTAGCTTTCCGCTCCTGGTGAAGTGCCACGGTAGATGCAGTAACCAGTCACGGGAGAACCGCCATCGCTGGCAGGTGGATCCCAGTTCAGCTGAATGTCATTGGTGCCAGCAGTTGCACTCAAATTACTTGGAGGATCCGGTGCTGTGTCTCCAGTGCCCTGTTTTGTGAGATACGCGTGTGCCGTCTGAGTGGTTGTGGTGACTTGAGACCAAGATTTCGTGTCGTAGCCAGTCTTAGAGGCAGTGAAGCTCCATGTCCCTGGCACCCCTGTGATGATGGCATAGCCATTGGAATTGGTTGTCTGGTCGTAACTATTGCCAGCACCATCCCTACCAGTTACCCTTGCTCCAGCGATGATTGGTCCGTCGGTGGTATTCTCGTGAACATATAAGGTAATGGTAATCTGTTCTGGTTGGGGTGCCGGGTTTATCGTTAAAGTCTCAGTATCTTCAGTTGACCAGTCACCATCATCATCCATGACCTTGAAGTAAATGGTATGCGTCCCCACTGACAGCTCAGACGCTGGCTTGTTAAACGAGCTCGAAGTGCTTAGCTGGCCATCTCTGCTCGACCTCCAATTATAGGCAAACACAGAGCCATCTGGGTCAGAGCCATGACCAGTGAACGACACGGTATGCGTCCCTTGTGTTGCTGGGTTCGGAGTTATGGAGTCAATATATGCTACCGGTGGTTGATTCGACGCTGTCACATCTACTATCTTAATAGCAGAAGCGGTTGTGTCCTTGTCATCAGACACCATCAAAATTGCCGTGTAGCTCCCTCCGTGCTGATAGGTGTAGCTTTTTGTCGAAGGTGGGTAGCCGCTACCAGAGTGTTCAACCACCCCATCAAAATTCACATCCAGTGCCCAAGTAGATATAGAGCCATCGGAGTCGCTGGCGCTCATTGTGAATGTAACAGTGAGTGGTGCTGGTCCTGAGCTTGGACTTGCGGATAGGGAGCACGTTGGGGGTGAATTTGCACCTACAACTACTGTCTCAGTATCAAAAGCAGTAGCACCATTATTATCGGAGACCATCAGTACCACACTGTAACCGCTAGTTGAGCTTGGACTAGTATAGGTATGAGTCTTTGTTGATGGTGGACTTCCTGTGCCGTAGTAGTCTGCGTTTCCGTCACCGTCAACATCGAGCACCCAGGCGGATATGGAGCCGTCAGAGTCACTGGCACTTATTGTAAATGTAACAGTGAGCGGTGCCTGTCCTGATCTTGGGTTAGCGGTGACGGAACACGTCGGGGATTGATTGATCCTTGCTGTGAATTGCTTTGAAAGCTGGTTATTACCCTCGTTGGATTCAGAGACAGTGTTGTATGGATCGACTAACCCTTTGAGCGTATGAGCGTTAGTATCAGATGGCCACGTTTGGGCATTCCAGTAGGTGGTTTGGGTAGCTCCAGCAGCCAAGCCATTCCAAGAGACGCGACCGATATAAGTGCTGTCGAAGTAGTATTCGAGGTAGAAGGTTCCCACAGCATTGCCGGTACCCTGGTTCTTGATAGTAATCCCAATGGTGGTCGAACCGCCTGAGGTTGGAGGATTTGGACTAACGGTTATGTCGTAGATGATCAGATCTGGCAGGGCTGGTGGGTTGGTGGTAAATGACCAAGAAGAAGAAAACGGCCCCCAGCCAGCAGCATTGCCTGCCCTCATGTTCCAGCGGTAGGTTATCCCCTCACTCAGTATGCCCGATGGTAGAGTAAGGGAAGTCCCAGTTACACTCTCGTTCTCATAAATAAGGTTCGCTTCCCCGTATGGGGGCTTACTGACGTAGAAACCATACTTGGTCGCTCCCGAGACTGCCTGCCACTGGAAGGTAGGGGTGAGGGATACACTGGTAGCTCCGTTGGATGGGGAGACATGGACAGGAGCCTGAGTAGGAGCAGTGACCGTTACCTTTACCGGGGAGCTTTCCGCAGCCCAGTTGCTTGCATTATCTACAGCGTGGATGCCATACCAGTAGGTGCCACCTGATGAGGGTGCGTCGGAGAAGGAGCCGGAGTAGCTGTTGCCTGAGGCTGAGGTCCTCTTGACCTCGGACCAACCTGTTGGGCTACCACCACTGTCGTTGGCTCGCCAGAGCTCCACCCTGTTGAGACCAGAGCCGCCTGTGTCTGAAACGGAGTAGTAGATGGAGAAGGAACTGCCCAGGATAACCGAGCTGGGGCTGACAGAGAGGGAATTAACTGTGGGCTTGGTGGTGTCGGCAGCCTGGCTCGTTGTGAAGGAAAGGACGCTCCCATGACCCCATCCAGCACTGTTCTTAGCCCAGGCACGGAAGTAGTAGGTTGTGCCAGGGTTCAAGCCAGTTAGGTAGAAGGCAAAATAATCTCCCGATACACCCACACTAGCTGTCCATCCGTCAGCGCAACTAGAGGTCGTACCCCAGTCGAACCTTCGTTCAAGGATGGTAGAACCTCCATCATTGACAACCCTGCCATTGAGAAATGCTGCCGTCTGGGATATTGAGCTCGCTGGTCTTGTTTCGACTGTTGGTATACTAACCGCGTATACGCTGCTTGGTGAGACTCCAAGCGTGATGATGAGCATCAAGGCTACAAGAAAAATCCCGAGAGACCTGAAAATTATCCTGTACCCACCTATCATGGCTACCCCCTAACCCACCCCCGATACACACACTTGACCACCAACCCGATATTAGATTCATAGTATTATAAGTCACTATCGAAGGAATTGTCAACAGTTTTTTGTGCGGTGTCTAGAACATACTATGGAGTTAAGGAGTCACAAAGCGCTAGAAAGTGCAGTCCCCGTGAGCAACGGTAGCTTCGTCATATATTAGTGTTCTACCCGGCGGATTGCGTCTGACCCTATGCCGGCTCCTCGCTACTGAGCTTTCGTTCAAGCAAAGCCAGAATGTAGAAAGCACCACTGAAGGGGCTGGCCCCCCTATCCGTTAGCTAAGCTTGTTGACTCCTAGCGCTGTTTTGCACTATAGTAGTCCATGGATGAATTGACGATTTTCAACTTAGTGTTCGTGACCGATTTGTCTAGGGACATCAGGATATGGAAGTCTATCAACCCAAACCGCTTGCCGCAGATGTTGACGTAGCGATCTCCAACATCGCTCTGCGCGCACTAAGCAGGAATCTGGCTATAGTGGTCGGAGCCGGTGTTAGCCAGGCTGCGCCTACTTGCCTACCCCTTTCGCCAGACATTGCTCGCAAGTTGAAGCAGGGACTCAGGTACACTCCCCTGGGCAAATATGTTGAACACCTGCCTGATGATGATTTCGTGGCCATCACTGACATAGCAACTGCTCAATCCGCAGATGCACTTCAGATAATCAGAAGCACAATACTTAATTCATTTGACTTCAAGACAGCAGAGCCTAACTATGCCCATCTAGTTATTGCATTGCTGATGGCTGAAGCAGGTGTTCATGTTCTATCAACTAACTGGGACACTTGCATCGAACGTGCAGCCAATGCGGCATATTCAGACGTAGTTGCTTGCAGGCTGCCTCAGGAACTTCACGGAGGAGGCACCAGTGCTCTTCTGTTGAAGATACATGGCTGTGCGGAGGTCGAAGGTTCGATACTTGTGTCGTCCCATGAGACCGCACAGCCACCTTGGTGGGTCACCCATCAAATAGGCGCGGCTGTCGAGCGTAATTGGGTTGTATTCCTTGGTATTGGTAGCGTTGCACCGTATGTGAGGCGGACTATAGAAACACTGGTGAGCATGGCAGATTTGTCTTCAATTTGGGTGGTTGCTCCCAGTTTGAGCCAGGACTGGAATGTTCTACTTGGAAACCGGGCTGAGGAGCGTCTAGTTCCACTACCTGCCGAGGATTTTCTTGATGGTGTTATCAGGGCATTAACCGCTAGCCAGTTCTCCGGCGTTCATTCGCTAGCTGAACAAAGAGCGAATGAGTCGCCTCTGTCAAACATTGATATGGAATCTGTAACCGCACAAACTATTTCCTTTTTGAGACAGCATCCAGCCCACTACTTATGGTTATGGGTGAGACGAGGCGCTTTTCCGCGCAAATCTGGGTCTGCAGCCCTCGATTCCACTTTCGTACGATCCATACTCGCCATGGCGCTAATTCACGCTGTGTCACCACTCGAGGAAGTTGGAGCGATCGGCAATGTTGCCTTCATCCGTAGCAGAGACTTCTTGGTGGAACTGGCCTGGGCAAGGGATGTGATGACTTCAGACGTTCTATGTCAACGAAAGCTCGATTCCCTAGTGGCGGATAAACGGAACAATTTGCTCCCCCAGACCAAACCAATCCTAATCCTTGTGGAGGGGTCTGTTGGACCATTACCTGCCCATACAATGCCCGAATCAGTCGTCGATTTGCCCTCTGTGGCGGACATTATTGAGGGGCAGACCACTATCGCAGACCAATGGATCAGTCTCGATGAATTACTCCGCATAGGTAGTAAGGATGACCTCTGCGAGCTAATAGGAGTACACTCATGAAGGAACCAGCTCCAGCTCCCGCTACCGCATCTTTCAGGGACTACTTTTCCAAAATCCTGGTAAACGCTGGATTTGAGACGCGACCTTGGCAGTTCGTGACAGACGTGGAACCAGTAGTTCTTGCTGAGAATCCCTACTATGTAATTGCCTTTCAAGTTTTTGATTTGTGGAATGATCTTGTCGAGACTGCCGGACGCATTGAGTTGGCTTTATCAGAGCTCATCGGAAAGTCGGCTGGCACTGCAAAGGCTTGGGACGCCTATCTTGTGTTGGTTTGCCGGAGTGAGCTATACCGTGTTGAGGAGTTCAACCAGTTTTCTGACCTTGCTTACAATACCCGCCTTACCCGCAAGATAATACGCGCAGGGTTTGGCGACTCAGTGACACGCTTGGACGAGGTAGCTCGGCCTTTTGTTTCGTTAGCGAGAGCTCGATCGTCGGCTAAAGGTCGCGACCCACTGCGCATTCTCGAGAATAGGATGATAGAGAGCGGTTGCGACAGTGCAGAAGTCAAGAGGTTGATTACCACCTTTAAGGAGCGTGGAGACCTTGCCGGTGTCTAATTCAGTGTTAGGCCGAGAAGAACGTATTGTTTTTCATTCTCTCGTTGTTGAGCGATTCCGGGGTTTCAATTCGGCTCAAGAAATCCCCCTGGATGCTTCTGCGGTCGTCATTTCAGGTCCGAACGGACGAGGGAAGACTTCGCTTTTCGACGCTATCCAGTGGCTAGCTCTGGGCCAGATTCAAAGGCTCGAGGAGCTTCGATTCAGGAAAACTGAGGAGCACATCGTAAATGCATATGCTCCAGCCGGCTCTAAGGCCCGAGTGGAAGCCAAACTGAGGAGTATTTCCTCGAGTAAAGGGATTACCGCAGTCAGGACTGGCGACCATCGAAGTAACTTGTTGGAGGTGATTCTAGACGGAGAGAGGTTAGTCGGTGAGGCTGCTGAAGAATGGTTGAGAAGGGAACTGGGCGTAGCCACATCTGATAAAGGCATCTTTGAGCGTGACTTCTTGAGCGCGGCGCTTCTTCAGCAAGATTTAGTTCGCTCGTTTCTCTCGACAGCGACTCCTGCTGGCCGGTACGAGCTATTATCACGCCTCTTGGGGCTCTCAATCATAAATGAATTTGTGGATCAGCTTGCTACAAGTGAGAAGCTTCTTGGGGACCTGGTCAAGAAAGCGACTGCTGACCTACAGGAAGCCCGCTCAGCGGTGCAGAAGGCAGAGCAAGACGTCAGAGAAAGCAGGACTCGCATAGAAACTGCTCCCGTCTTAGCTGAGACAGTCAAAGCTCTCAAAGAGAGGGCGACCGCACTTGACCTCAGCTTCATAATTGAATCTCACCCTGATTCAGCGGGCTCAAGATATGAACTGGTATCGCGAGATGTGAGGCAATATAGGCAATTCTTGCGTCGCCTAGATGAGCTGACAGATATCATCCATTCACACTTTGCTAAAATGCCGGCTGCCACTTTAGATGAACTCCAGAAGTCTGCTTCCAGCATAACTGAACAACTAGAGCAAGAGAAATCTCTACTGGAAGCTGACCGTGCCATCGAACAGAAGATGAGGGAGACTCTTGAAAGAATCAGGGTTCAGACTGATAATCTGCGTCAAGTAGCTGCTGCGGCGATTCCGCTCCTTACCGATCGTTGCCCTGTTTGCTCACAGAAGATAGACCCGAACCATGTCCGTGCCCACTTGGATTCCTTAATGAGGGAGCAGCCTGAACTCTTGCAGGCAAAAGAGTCTCACGAGAAGGCCAAAGCGGCTGTCGCGGCTCGGCAGAAGAGAATATCCCAATTGCAGACTACATACGACAAGACTTCCGAGGGGATCCGAGCTGCAGAATCTTGGCAAGCTCATACTAGGACGCTCATGGATGAGCTGCATGAGATCAGCCGAGACCTTGGGCCCTTTGGATTTCCACCGGTGCCCGAAATTACGGGGATGGCTAAGTGGTTGCCACTTCTCAAGAAGTGGGCGTTAGATTGTTCAACGAGACTGAAAGAACTGGGAGAGCTTGCTGAGAAAGCGGTTGCCGCGGAGTCTGTTGGCGAGGAGACGCACCGGCTTGAGAGACTAAAGAACAACCTCGTGTATATGCAACAGCAATGCACTGAAAGGGAGAACGGGCTTGAACAGGCAAACCGCACCTTGGCTACCAGAAGACGGCTCATCGAAGGCGCAACTGATATGGCAACAAAGGTAGTGGGAGAGGCTTTTACTGAGCTTGAGCCGGTAGTTCAAGATCTATTCTGTAGGTTGGCGCCTCATCCAACCTTTGACCGACTCTCTTTCTCGCACGAAGTATACTATAGGCAGGGGTCTTCCATACCACTTGCAATCGACCAGCAGGCCAAACGACAAATCAGCCCAGCAATCGGATTCAGTTCTGCTCAGGCAAACGTTGCGGCTCTTTGCTATTTCCTTGCATTGGCGTTCGCAAGTAGTGAGGCCGATTTCGGTTTTGTTCTTCTGGACGACCCTTTGCAGTCAATGGATGACGTAAACGTTCTTGGCTTCTCCGACCTTTGTCGTTTCCTGAGGAAGGAAAAACAACTGATCATATCTACACATGAGGATCGGCTCTGCCATCTTCTCCGACGTAAACTCATATCCAGGGATGCACCTATACAGACCCTTATACTTAACTTCTCTTCGTGGAATCGGTCGGGGCCATATATTGAGGTCGAACGTATCGCTATGAAGCCCGAAGCGCCTGTATTATCCGCACTTGCTTAGTACATTCCCGACATACCACTCTGGGCTGTCCTGTTTGACCCATAGCGACACCCAGCATCGCTCCCAGCCGGAACTTGTGCTTTCGCATGCTCAGGTCGAAATAGCAGGCTCTTGTACACCCATTTGAAAGGACGAATGATGTGTCATCGGCGGCCCCGTATAGTAAACAAAAGTCAGTTTTGTTCAACGCGTGAATAGCTCAATAACCAAATACAGCATTTTGAAGCGAATTCCTTCTCTGATTAATACCTTTCATCACCTAGTTTGTTGATGCCTCCCCCTGCAAGTGCTACTATTGTCTTAAAAGGGACTCTAAAGGTAGAAGAGAGGCTAAATATGATGGTAAATTCTAAAGATTACAGTCTAAATTTGAGATTGGCGCGCCTGGTGTACCTAACCTACGCCCGGCTTAAGAATGGTTTGGACGAAGTACTTAGGGGACAAGGGCTTACTACGGAGCAGTATACAGTGCTTGTGACTGTAAAATATCGCGATGTGCCTGTAAGAATAACTGATATAGCCCGGTGGACAGAACGTAGCACAAACAGCGTCAGTATGATAGTCGACCGCATGGTCAAAGCTGGTCTGCTGAAAAGGGTAAGAGACAGGAGTGACCGCAGGATAGTAAATGTGGTTATCACCAGCAAGGGGGAGGACGCCCTTAAACCAGCAAATATAGTAACCCTGGAGTTTTTCCGGCAAGTCATGTCGCCACTATCACATGAAGACGCGCATACCTTTGTCGGTCTGTTCACGATGATAAACTACAAGATACTTGAGTATCTCAATCCCGGAGCGGATGTAGAGGGAATGCTTAAAAATGATTCCAAGCAGCATGACAATTTAATGAAACGGTGGCTCAAGTAGGGGTGGCTCGCCATTCCCGGAGCCAAACGTCAGGTGGTGAGAAGGGAAAGCCCATATGATGAGGACAGTTGACTTTACTTATGCTAGCTGGCATAGAGCAGCTCCGCCGGGTGCGCAATAATCCCGGTAGGACAAAACATGCTCCCCGTTTCAAACCACAGGTAAAACACCTTAGCCACCACGAAAGACCGCCTAGATTTTGATTAGCGCACCAAAGTTAGTTGGGGGCAACGGTGCTCAGGCATATCACACAGAACGTCAGAATGTTAAGTTAGTCTGGCTACTCCGCTGGACTTCTCAAATTAGGAATTGATTTGGCTTGGCAATCAGGACAGATTATCTCGTTTTCCACAGTTGTGAATTGTCTGCCGCAAGTTCGACATTTTCTAAAAACTTCAATCGAAGGGCTATCACCCAAAACAAATCCATCCCTAATACCACTCATTAGCTTGTTCAGAAACTTCATGGTGAATTCAGTAGGCGTACAATTGGCGTCCAGTTGAACATTGAGGATATTCTCGCTGGCAGCTATCTTAGCAGCGCCTTCCTGAATACCCAGTGGACTTGCGATAATTCCACCAACAGCGCCAGTATCAATAATCCGATACGCCAGACCACCCAAATTTTCTTGCTTCTGTTTCGAAGTTGCGTAACACCGGCATTCGATAATTACGAAACCTTCGTTTCCCTCACGAATGCCTTTTGCGTCGATTTCATAACAAGTGCCAGAGCGGCGGCCAGGTATTTTCTGCTTACCTTCGACCCTTTTCAGCCCAAACTCATGGGCGTTTTGCTCGAGTAAGTATGCCGCGACTTCTTCATATGATTTCCAAGCTGTTCTCACAATTGGGTGTCTCCTATATGGGCCTCTTACAATAGAATTGTAACAAAAACTCTAACAAAAAAGCCCAATAAATCCCTTGGTGCATTCAAAGTGAACAAGAAGCCAAATGTTATAGCCTCGGAGTTCAAGTCTAGCCCTTAATCCCGGCGAGGCTACTCGGCTTGGCTGTAAGCTGGAACTTGACAAAAGATTTATGCCATTGTATGATTCCATTAAGTCTACTAATAAATTCCAGAGGTCTTAGTGATGGCAATCGAGGATGACATCTACTCCCAGCTAGTGAAAGGCTATACACCCCAACAGATTATACATCAATTTCACTTCAAGAAATCAACGGTCTATAAAGTCTATAATGAGCATAAGTTGATTACTAGCCCAGTGGCACCAGCACCATGGGCAGCTGAAGATATTTCCTTTGACCGTGGCCTCGATGGGCGATATCTACCGGGAGATACGGCTACCGTCCGCTTTAAGTTAGTCAATCAGTCGCCCAGCGATTTATATGTTGTCAGGACAGGCATACAACCTGAGTGGTTGCAAGGACAATTGGGACAAAGTCAAAGTGAGTGGCAGGTGCAGGAAGGTACCTTCTTGCTCAGGCCTAATCAAAGAAAGGCTTTCTCCTTCCGCATTGAGGTCCCCTGGGATATCCTCCTTGGTGAATACGACCTAAGATTTGGGGTCGAAGGGCAATTCCTATCACCTCTCACAACGGCCTCAAGTTATCGACATAGTTTATCATATTATCCTGAGTGGTCTGAGCCTGTAGTATTCCATGTTCAATACCCAGTGACTCATACAGTTTTTGTTTCTCACAGCACCGCAAATATGTCCCTAGTGCGACAATTGGACTGTAGCTTGGAAAATTATGGAATTCATTGTATCATCGCCGAAGATATCAAAGAGCCAGGGCGAGATCTCCATGAGAAGTTCTATCACTACATAGATACCACTTCGTTCTTTCTGGGCCTGTTAACTTGTGAGGCTGTTACATCCCAGACCGCACTCGATGAAGTTAACTATGCTTTAGCCACCAATAAGCCAGGAATCTACCTCGTTGAACACGGAGTTGATATCCAGCTTCCTGTGGAGTGGGCATCTGAATTCTCGCGCTACTGGCCAATCGACCAATTCACGACAGTCGTGCTGGAGGCAATCGAAAACATTCAGCAAAGGGTCATCAGCCCTCATCGGAGGAACTTCCCAACTGGTGCTGTTGCTGCTACGCTAGTGGCCTTTTTTGTTGGGCTAGGGATAGGGATTGCAAAATCTGACAAAGGATTTAAACGATAGCAAACAATTCATCGTTTTGTTGTCTGCGAAGCATTTCCCTCAAGTTGACCTGCTCCTTGCTCCCCCGCTCCGTCGCTCCGCTGCTCCGTTGATTGGGAGGTGCCTTGCTCCGTGCCATACTGCTGTAGGGACCGGAGCGTGCAGAGCGGAGAGCGGTGCGTGCAGAACAGAGACTACAGAGTAGAGAATCGAAAGCGAAGAGCGGAGAGTGAAGAGTGGAGAGCGAGGAGCAAGGAGCACAGAGCGGAAGCGAGGCGGCACAGAGCAGAAACGAGGCGGCACAGAGCGGAACCTGAGGCGGCACAGAGCGGAACCTGAGGCGGCACAGAGCGGAACCTGAGGCGGAAATCAAAGCGGAAACCGGGAGGCAGATCCTGAAGACACAATTTGGCTAATCGTGTCATTCCACTCACCTCCCGTGATGATTATGCTGCAGCACTGGAACTGATACAGGCTGGCAAAATACGTGTGCGGGAGATGATTACCCATCGGCTGGGGCTGGCGGAAACAGGCCTGGGATTCCAGCTTGTCGCCCAGGCTCAAGACTCTCTAAAAGTGATTATCGAGCCGCAGAGGTAGATAGCGGCTGCTTTCTGAGCAGGGTGTCACGGGTTCGAATCTCTGACGGCCTACCACGTTGTTCAATAAATAGAACTTCCCAATCCGAAACATAATGTAATCGCAGAATCTATCTCGGCCAAATCCACGGTGTCTTCAGTAGGCCCTACTGAGATCTCCAGTAATCATGAACTTTACGCAATTCATTAATATAAAACTTATCCTCGTCTTTCCCATCAAAGAGATTAAGAGATTGGGCTAGAACAAAGAATCCCTTACCGGGTTTTAAGCTATCCTTGTGAACTACTACTGCCGATATCATTGGTCGGCCACCTCTGTGTTCGTGTTGATTAATATCGTCTAGGATTGCACCGATTTCATAACGATCGTTCGGCAAGTTCATATCGAGTCCAGCCATTGGTGCTATGTCACTGTAATATGTTACAGTACCTCCCTTTGCTACCTCCTTGAGCTTTTCATATATTTCTTCGTGCATCGTGTCCTCTCTTGCTATTCAGACCAGTGCTCCTGAATATATTCGATATTCTCTTTATCCTTATCAAGCTGCCTCCTCGATGTCTTTACCCATTCGGTACTTGATGTCATAGTTTATGATGAAGTCCAGCTCCTCTTCAGTGAAGCCATAGTGTTTTGCCAATACAAGCTCGATTTCATCTATAACGGGCTATCTTATTTTCCGGCTAGTGCATCTTTTGTAAGTTTGTCTGCTTTAATGATGTATTGGTTGGTTCGGTTGATATGTTGAAATATGACTTCCTCGAAAAGCTTCACCAGTTCATTGACTGCAACATTTAGTTTAAGAAGTTCTTTGTTCTTTATTCTCCACGCTTTATTTAGCTGTTTTACTAGTAATTCGCTATCGGAAAAGCATATGACTTTTCTTCTACATATTCCAGCGGCCAACTCTAATCCTCGTATCAATGCGAGATACTCAGCCCTATTATTGGTAGTTTCGCCAATACAATCTTTGCAATTTGCAACTTCTTCGTTATTCTCGTCTAATATGACAACACCAATTGCTCCTGGCCCCGGATTGCCAGAACATGCCCCATCGGTATAGACGGTAACATATGTGTTAATCATACCTTAGCCTTTGTACCTATATTGCTCCAAGTACACATGATAGCTGCGCCAGCAAAATGCTGGACAAAGGAGCTACTGTGTAATAATACGTTTATACTAATCCTCCGCGTATTAGAACAGGCGTTCGTTAGTATCTAAGACGCATTCCCCTCATTTTCTCGATGTGTGGCTTGATCTTCTCCCACCATGGGCGGTATACATAGTCATGATAGTGACAACAGTAACGCCTCCCACACTCGGGGCATCGAGGCGAGTCACCTATGCTAAGACTACCCGCTGCCTCGCTTTCTCTAAACCTTATATATCTCTTCCTGCCCATAAGCTTTCCCGTTAGTAACAAGACATTATTTCCCTTTTGCCTTCCAGCCTTTTTCTCGCATAGCCTTATTCACCGACTTGTTACCTACCTTAACTTGGGCAACTACTCTTCCATACTGGTCCCTGGCAACGGTTTCCACTTTTACCTGCTTTTGTGAAATCAATTCTCTCAGGTCTTTACGAGCTTGTGGGGCACCCCGCTGACCTTTCTCAGGTGCCCTAACATTTTCTAGACGTACTCTCTTGTCATCTTGAGTGACAAACGTATCCCCATCTGTTACCTTCCGCACTTTCATCTTGGTCATAGCTCCCTCCTTATTACCAACTGCTGCTCAGTCTCTTCTTAATCCTAATCAATCCTCATCTGCATCTTTCCCCATCCGGTACTTGATGTCATAGTTGATGATGAAATCCAATTCTTCCTCTGTGAAGCCATATTGCTGGGCAAGAACATAGTGGATTCTCAGTGCCGGCGATAAATCTTGTTCCATATTGCCAAATATCTTGGGCATGACCTTGCCGCCTCTCCTTATGTCAATATTAACACTAATGTATTAGTGAATCAATCATACTTTGGTCACTCGTACTCGAAATGCCGATCAGCTTCAACCGCTGATGTCCTCATTAAACAAATTGACGTTTTGTGTGGCATCAATTGGATATCGTTAGTGAGACCATCACTTAGAGTTCGAAATACCATCTTAAACTTTAGTCCATCTCTCACCATCTTTCCGGCTCACTATCAATCGTACGCATCCGCTTTATTGAATGGAGGTCTAGGGAAAGCAAATAGTCGAGGGTCACTGGTCTATAGTTTATTGCTTCCACGCTCACGTTTATCCTCTTCCTTTCGCCGTCGATGAAAGGTGCCCTGTGGTGAACGTGGCCATGAATAATCCAATCGTGCCATTTGAGCCATTCGATTTTCTTGTCTCTTGGATTGTGTATGAGTAAGAAGCTATACCCGCTGACGTGCAGCACTCTGCTTGTCTCAAAATTAACCTTGTCGTGGCTTCCCTTAATCGAAACTATGCTTCCTTTCAACCGTCGCCTCCAGTAAGTAGCTGGCCTTGACCGTCTTCCAAAAGACCAGTCGCCCAAGAAATAGACTACTCCGTTATCTCCCACCGTGCCATTCCACTTGTTTTGTATCGCCCGGTTCATCTCGGTGACACTTGAGAACGGCCTGTGGCAGTATCTGATGATATTCTTATGGTCAAAATGGGTATCTGCAATTAGATACACAGGTTTATCAGAGACTGACAGGTGTTCCTCTCGTGGTGGGCTTTGCAATTCCTTGAACTTCTCTATAGTCTTTCTCCACCAATATTTGCTCAGCGCCTCCCTTCGCGATAACATCTTCCCAAGAACTAAATCATATTCAGATTGGATGCGGCTTCTTCTTCCCAGAACTGTAACCCTGATGAGATATTGGCTTATGGCCGCATCGTTTTCCACTTTAGCTCTGAAGATATGTCTCCTGATAATATTGACCAATTTGTCGACTGCTGAAGCTTTTTGCTGTCCGAAGGCCTCCAGGGTACATTTGGTTTCAGCATAGTCAGATAGCTTTTCAAATTCAGCGTTGTTCCTGGGACTGTACTTTCCTATCGAGCAATGAAATTTACATTTTGGGTTGCGGTCATAGGGTTTGCAGGTGTCCTGTATTGTCCTTTCCAGACCAACTAAGCTCTGCGCGAGCTCATATCGAAATTGCTCAAGCTCTGATGAAGGGTCGACATCAAGATAAAGCCAGTTTGCATCCTCTTTCTGAAACTCGCCGCTCTTGACACCAAGCTCGAAAGGAACTCGAGTGTACTTCTGGCAAACCCTTTCCACTTCACGAACTACGTTCTGGAGATTATGTGTCTTCGCTGGTCCAAATAGAGTTATGTGTGGGACGAATCTTGTCTGTCTCCGCCTTCTTACCCCTAGCTTGCCAGCCTCTCGAAGAGTACGCGTCCTAGCCCACTTTGCATACTCCTTGGCGTAGCCTCGCAAGCGAAATTCTATTAAGAAATTAGCCACTACCGTTCAATATTGAGGGTGCAACCAGAATACGTGTTTTGAATGTATAAGAAGCCTGAATACCTGACCTCCGCCACCACCATCTCTTATCCTGCCATTCAAGTGCTTGACCCACCTCTCAGGAATGCTACCAAGACCATGAAGAGCTCCAATAGCCGCGCCAACTATTGATGCAATCGAGTCATTGTCTTGCGTATCGTTTACAGCCCTGATTATCGCCTCCTCCGGCTCATGAGCATGAGTAGCCAAGATATGTAGAACTGAGGGCACAGTCTCGAATAAATGACCACCTGAGCCCCATGAACCGCATGCCTCCTCCACCGTTAGTCTCCTTTCCAGGGCATCCCTACATACTTCTGAAGCAAAATGCCAGAGCGGGCCGGAATATCCACTTAGGATGCCACCTCCATGTTGATACTTGGTATTCCCCTCCAGGTCTTTATATTGCAGTAAGTATCAACCCACCAGTTGGGTTCAGGGGGAGAGGTCATTCGCAGCAATTCCCAAAGCACATGGACGAAAGCTATACAACTTGCATTGCTAGCGAAATCATTATGGGTCATCATAGAAGCTATTGCAGCGTCAGCATACATTGACGGATGAGGATTGCGAAGATACGGCAAGACGATCGGGGCAATTCGCATCAATGCACCGTTACCGGCCGATTCTGGTCCCGCCGCATACCATGGCAACTGTCTATCTTTGAAGTTCTTTATGAACTCCTTAACCGAGCCACCAGCACCCCAAATGCGACGTGCACAGAATTTGTGTCCTAGTGGCTCTGGCCTGAGCCCTCGGTCATCTAGTAGCTGTTCCACTGTCCAGAATGACTCTTGCGTATCATCAGTGCCTAACCCGGCGGGGCGATTCTTTCCCAGTCGCCGATCAGCCTGATAATCTCTTATCTCGCCATAAAGCCTACGCCTGTCGAACGGTTTGAGCCCCTCAGAGGTAGCCCCGAGTGCATCTCCTATCGCGATTCCCAGCAATATTCCCTCAATCTTTTCATACTGACAAGAAACTGGTAGAGGATTAGGCATCTGGTTTAGAATCTTACCTTCATGTAGGCGAATCAATTTGTTAACCATCAAGTGTCTGAGTAATTGAGTATTATCTATCAATGGCCTATCCTCACCTCCAATCTCCATCCCAAGTTATGAAAACGTCGCTGACTGTTCCCATCGCACCGCTGGGTATGTACCATCCACCACTAGGAAATAGATATTCAGGATTATATTGTTCGCCGACCTCGATATCGACTATCGTATCGTTATTATCGGGCCCGTAACTATCCGAAATTCCGGTACAATCGATGTAAACCAATCCTCTGTCCGTTGTCTGAAATGCATTGCAGGCGTGTCCAGTATTAGACCCTATTCCTGAGTTGTACAGGTCAGTATAGCCAGTCAGTTCAAGACTAACATATGCACACCTGATTCCTGCCATTTCGGCCTCGTTGTGAAGTCTCTCCGCAAAATCGGCACAAATCTTCGGCGGGCTTGGTTCAACCCCGCCGTCAATGATGTTTTTTAGCTGATCCAAATCGATTTCATCCTCGGGTGGGGGATAATAGAATTCCACAATAGGCAACGTATACTGGTAAGGAAATGCATCTGTTTCATCCGACCTCAGGAAGCTGAGTAATTCTGAATAAGTAGGGTTTCTCGCATCTTCATTGTTTATGAGCACTATGAATTCCCCATAACAGTTGCTTCCACTCAGTACATCGGGTGTTTTAACAAGACCCAGATAGTAGTTCTTATATTCACCGGTGTAGGAATTGATCTCGTCAGAAGGAGGGGGAGTCGTATCAGAAGGAGGGGGAGTCGTGTCAGATGAAGAAGGAGTCACATCGGGTTGATTGGTGTTTCTAAAATACGTTGATATGGAGTTGAACAGGCTGTCTTTATAATCCGACAACGGCTGCACGCCAGCGAAGGAAAATACGAAGAAAAGACATATTAAGGAAAATACAGTAAGTTTCATGCTTGGTTGGCGCCATCCGTTCTTCGAGACGACCCTACACAACCAGATGAAAACACCAATTTCAAGCAGAAACACAAAGCTCCCGATGAGCGGACTCTGCATAAACTGTTGAGTGAACAGGGACACACCGGACCAAACCAGGAGCCCTAGCAGCGATAACGCAGAGAGGTTCAAGACTAATCTGTAGATCCTCCCGACAATCTTATGTTTCCGAGTGTAATAGCCTAACCACTTCTCGATGGAATAAAAGACAGAAAATCCGAAAAGTAGCCAGAACGGAATGAGACTTCCGACAAACCGACTGGCTATGAGACCACCAATGGAGAGTGCACCAATCAACAAGATAGGCTTCAGCCAATTCGGAATGCGAGGCCTATGGCTGTAGGCTTTGTGGCTGCTCGTGTTGTCAGCGCTTTTGTTGGAATGGCCTCTGTTAAATCTCGGCCGGCTGTACTTATAGCCTTCATCGGTTCCTCCGCGCATCTTATTCAGTCTTCTACTAGTGCACTCCGCGCAAGAGCAATTGGGAGGGTGACTACCCCGAATGTAATCCCGGTCTTGTATAGGCATTTGCTAGTAGCCCTCCATTAACACCTTCATGGTTTCCTGAGTTACAGTTCGGTTACTGCCGAGGCCAGACCTACGGCTCTGTAATTGTAATGTTATCAAAGGCAACTTCAGTATATGTGCCTGCCATTGCGCTGGTGAGTAGTAAGATATCACCACCAGTGCAGGTGGTATCTGTACCATCCCACAGTAGATGCCCATTAACCGACAGACTTAGGTCGCTACCGATACACTCAATATGGATTAAATTGACAGCATCCACCCCCTGGTTGATGTAGGATGAGTAGGTTGTTGACTCAAGGGCTACCCAATTCCCGTTAGCGTGTTTGTATATGGAATAATAGCCATCAGCGCTAGTCTGAAAGTAGTAAGAGCTATCGGTGTCTTGATATCGACATACTACCGTATGCCAGTTATCATCCGTGCCTCCAACAAGTTTGGTCTCCACTTCCAAAATGAAATCAGTGAAGTACTTGTCAGCCCAAGTACCGGTGGCGAATTCAGCCGGATTGTTATTGGTAAGATGAAGCCAGCCATCCTCGTAAAAGACTGAACCATACTCAGCAGAATAAGTGTCCCAAACGCCAGCCTCATCATTGAAATCATCTGAAAACAAGACCTCTGGGACTGTCGGAGTAGCTTTGAAATTAGCAGTGAGGCTCTTATCCGAATTCATGGTAATCATAATGGCGGGTGTGGCGCCTGATGTACTACCGCTCCAGTGATCAAAGGTGTAACCACTAACTGGGCTAGCTATCAGTACTACCTGCGCACCGGATTCATATTCGCCACCTGAAGGAGAGACGGAACCTGCTCCCGAGGGGCTGATACTTACGCTGAGTGTGTACGCAGTTGTGGGTTCAGGCTCCGGCGAAGTTGACAGCTCACCTGACATTGCTATGCCTACTACCCCGATGGCAGCTATAATACAACCTACGATGATTCCTGTTAGGTTTCCCCTACTCATTGTATCCTCATCTCACATTGAACTGTTTACAGAGTCGTGCTTACAATTACAGCCATAGAAACTAGGAACCAAAGGACAACGGCAACCAATAACCATAAGTACCGCAAAACGAAGTGTTCGAGTTTTGATCTCTTATAATATGCACATACTCTTAAAGCCGACAGAAAGTGTATGTTAGACGGATCCCGCTGTAATGCTTCAAGCCACAAAGCTTGAGCTTGATCAATTTTACCTTGCTGTGCATATATTTTGGCCAGTAAATCAATCACTTCTATTCTTGAACTGTCACTATCAGACAAGGTTCTTAGTAAATCTTCCGCTTGGAGAAGGTCTCCTCTCCGCGCCAAAGCTCCAGCATGGATGAGTATATCGGTCACCGTAGCTTGCGGAGTGGATATGCTCTCTCGTGCAGTAGGCTTCGTTACTTGTTCTAATGGGTATGATTCAGGTTCTTTCATATTTACGTATTCAGTTTTCCTGTAAGAAAGCTAGAATCCCTCCTTAATGACAGTGCTTCTGTAGCCGCGTAACTGTTCGGTTATTTCATCGGGCAGTAGTCCCCAAAGCTGGCGAACAGCTATCTTGAGGCTCTCAAAATCCTGATTAGTGATAGCCTGATGTCCCTGTGCAAAAAGACGCTCCGCCTCAGCCTGATCACGCATATTGTCTTTGTACTCCGTTTCCAAGTTCTCAAGCTGTCCCACCCACCAGCCTGGATGTTTCATCAATACCTGCATTACCAATTGTAAAAGATTCCTAGTCTTCTGTTGAACAGAATCAGCGTTCCTTGATGCTATGGCCTTCCTTGTCTCTTCCGTAAGACGAGAAAAATCAGCAACATCCTGAGAATCACCATACTGTTTCACTATATCATGACCGCCAGCAATCTGTGCCTCGGCTTCAGCAATTAGGACAGGCCAATTAATCAACTCTTCAATCTCGTCCAGTCTTGCATCAAGTTCGATGCGGCGTCGCTGACATGTATCTAAAGCCTCCTGTTCATCCCGTTGAGTTGACATCAGGGTCATATCGATTTGACGAACAAGTTGCTCGTTTTCAATCTTCTGGAGCAGATCATCGGCCCGAGCAGAACCAGCTAGCTTGGCTTGTTCACGAACCCTTTCCAGGTGTGTCTTTGCCTTTTCTGAATGGTCTGCCAGCACTTGCTCGTCGATTTGCGGGTACTTAGGGTCTAATACTATCGGAAACTCTTCATCCAATCTGGGGATGTAGGCGATGACCTGTGTTATGCGTGACTCATCTATAGCAATAGTGACTTCGATAGAGCTTCCGACGGGAATATCGGAACGAATTTTTTGGCCGGTTACTTCCAGCCATCCAATTAACGGATTTCTGTCAGCACGTTTGTTGTTGCCCTCCACGACAGGAATGCGGAGAATAGTCCCAGAGTCGCCGCTCTTGAGGGCTTCTGTCGTATGAAGCCTAGTTTCCCGCTTTTTGGCCGGCAATGTCACACCTTTTTCGAAGAACGTCAACACATCTCCATTGGCAAGCCCAATGCCAATATTATTAACGAGAGTTTGAGCGGAAATCGTGATTCCTATTGTATAAAAAAACCGGTCTGGCACAGTCTGACAAAGATTTCCACTCGCATCCCTGAGTTCAATCAGAAACTCGTTTCTACGGTCTCTGTCTGCGTAGACCGTGGCAACGAATGCGCCACTTGCCCCAATATCAATCTTCCCTGAGCGCCACTCAGTCTTAGATTTTACGAATTCAAGGGTATACCCCTGTAGAGATTGCCCTTGAGGAGCAGTCACTCTTCCCCCAATCGTAGGCTCTGCTTCATCCCCGATGGGTTTGTAGTCGAGTTCCAGTTTGAAATGCCCGGCAGGGAGTGGCACGTGTCGTCTGGACGCCTCAGGTATTATCTGCGTGCCAGCAAATACTGCAGCACCACATGCCACTACAGTCAGCGGGTCCACCCGGAATTCTAATGCAATACCCAGTTTCTGGGTCAACATGTCTCGAAATAGCGGGGTTAGTGTAGGACCACCAACCAGAATCAACTTCTCAATATCAGAGGATGATAGCCGTGCCTCTTCCAACACCGACCTGCACAAGTTTATTGACCTTTCGATAAGTGGTTCAGCCAACCGTTCAACATCTCCTCTCTTGAGTTCATACTCAAAGGATGTGCTTGCCCCGTCTTTAGCCATAAATAGTCTCCGTATTTCAATGTCAGTTTTATCTTCAACGGAAAGACGAATTTTGGCCTTCTCGGCGTAGTCTTTAAGGTGGGAACGAACAGGTGTCCACACTTTGTCGTCAGGTGACAGGTTGAACTCTTTGGCGACGACAGGGACTAGTAACTGGTCGACTATCTCCGAATCAATCAGTCCGCCACCTAAGTGGTTGTCGCCACCGTGGTTTACGACCTGTATCTGTTCGTCGCGCACCTGCAGGATAGCTGCATCGAATGTGCCACCGCCAAAATCATAGACCATCCAGAAGACGCGGTCGCTGGTGGTTTGAAATCCGTAGGACAAGGCAGCGGCAACAGGTTCTTGAACCAACGGGCTGAACAATAGCCCCGCCAACGTTGCTGCCCTGTTTGTGGCCGAGCACTGTGGGAGCTCAAAGACCGCTGGGACACTGATGGCAGCGGCAGTAATCTCTTGTCCAGCCCTCCGTTGAACATCTGCTCGAAGCTTTTTCAGGACCTCTGCAGACAGCTCTTCCGGGGTCATCTGTTTACCATTGACCTTGAAAGCCTCGAGAGGCTCGGGATGCCCCATAAATAGCTTGAATTTCAGGCGGACGTCGGAGCGTTCCGTTTCATCGTCGCTGGTTTGCTGGGCTTTTGCCGTCTCTCCCACTCTTAGCTCGCCCTTCTTGTTAAATGAAATCGCTGATGGAGTGTATTCGGTGTTTTCGTTCGTCTTGATAATGCGGGGTGTCGTGCCTTCCAACATTGCTATTGCGCTATTCGTGGTACCAAGGTCAATTCCAAAGTCTACCGTTTGTCGTTCCATAGCTTCATCCTCCTTGTTGTTTTCTTTAGGTTGTGTCATCTATCGACTTTGACGTCTCAGTTTCCTCAGGTATTCCGATGATGACCTCTCCCATCTGTATGATTCTGTCCCTATAGTATATCGTGGGTTTCAGCGTCTCTATGATTTGTCGTCGGGCTAAGCCGCTAACTGGCTGTGATGTTATCACCCGCAAGGCCATGCCACCTTCGTAGTCTCCACCAGTGTGGTCTTTGATCTCAATACCTCCCTGGGTAAGGGCGTCCCACGTCCGTTCAACATCGCGAGACAATTTTCGCAGCGGTTTCGGGAGTTCTTCTGTAGCAGCTAGCCTCTGTTGGATTCGCCATACCAAAGTCCCCACATCCGCCGCCAAATCAAGTAGTTCCTCTTCCTTCTTGGATGTCGTTTGAGAGCTAGCTACAGTGCGTTCCGCTAAGTCAGCTAGGGCTTCCAATGGTTCTGATAACCCGATGTATTTCCGCGCGCTTATCCTGAACTCTTGCGGATAACGTAGCCATTGCTTCAGATTATCCATGGTTTCCCTCAACATTTTTCTATCAGACACCTGAAGGCCTTCCTCCGATATTCCAGCCTCTGGAAAGCATTTCTTTTACGGTTCTGAATTCCTTTTTGTATGATTCCGGTTTTACCCCCTTAGGGAATGTCATGGCTGCAAGCCCGTGCGCTGCGGCAATGATAATGCCCAAAGTCAGAACGCCCACCCAAAAACTACTGCTCGCAATTCCAATGAAAATAGCGAGAACAAAGGCCACAATTATGCCCCCTGTTTTCCAGGCCTTGCTTTGATTGTGAGCTGACTTGCATTTTGCACACCTTGGCACTGTTACAGGCAAGTACTGCCACCTAACCTGCGTTCCAAGGAATGTTCTATCACGTTCTACATTGCCATGCATCATCACTGTAACGGAGGAATCACCGTCGGTACAATCTCCTCCGCAGAACCAGCAAGTCGCATATTCTACATTTGTTCTTATGGTTTCGAGGTCATCCTTAATCTTTTGTCTGAGAAAGGGACTTTCTGCAATATTGAGAGATTTCTCAGCAACTCCTAACACTGCCCCCCACTTCTCAGTTTCATTCCCAAATGCAATTAGACATGACCTTACCTGCAACGCTACCTCATCGTGGACTGATTCGCGTGTTGAGTCTCCTTCGGCTAGTAGTGAATCAAGAGTCTTGAACAATTGAGCCGTGTCACTAACAAGACTAGAGGCCACTTTTTTACCACGCTCTGGTGCATTAACTATTTCCTCGGCAGAGTGTAAGCATATGGCTTTAATCCTATCTCGTATCGGTACGATCGCCCGGTGTTTGGCCTCTTCGGCAACTGCATTATCAAAACCAGATTGACGTATTATTGCCAGGTGAAAATCCATATCTGTGGGGTCATTCATTCCTGAAGCTTCTACTGCAAGCATCGCATTGATTGAAAGCAATGCTTTCGGCAATCCTTCGCGAATCCGACGGGCTGTATCAGCTGTTAAACGAGGATCATCAAATTCACGAATACGCTCTCTCATTCTTTGCCAAAACCCTTCTTCATTAAGTAGCTTCTTCCATCTAGAAAAAGCCTGTTGCCAATGGGACCGTTTCTGTTCAATTTGCTGCTTGGAAATCTCTTTCGTTTCCGTTTCCATGTGTTCGAAATCCAACGCCATGGCATGATGGAAAACAGCGAGATTGTGCATAGAGACATTAGCTTCACTACCTTCAGCCTCATTGTGCCCCCAGATGGTCAAAGCTCGCGCTATATCATTCTGTTTAATTGACTCAAGAGTGTCGTCATTTTCTTCGGTCGAATTAAGTGATAACGGCCAGAACCAGAAGAATTCATCTATAAATCTTAATTCAGGATCGAGCAGTCTTTGTTGCGCTTCCCGCCTAGCATCCCTATCGTGTGCTATGTTTAGTGCGAGAACGCTATTGTCAAGCTGTCCCATATTCCCATATTTTTCAGTAAGCTCAAGCCTTCGAATATGAGACGATAGTTCCTTTGGAGAAGCAGTCACAGGGAG
>Ga0307437_1000441_pt1 | contig 32844 bp, 25 predicted proteins | sample SalMarWE160390MG_FD_202146 | JGI IMG/M metagenome (GOLD analysis project Ga0307437, IMG submission 202146) | Salt marsh sediment microbial communities from the Plum Island Ecosystem LTER, Massachusetts, United States - WE1603-90 | ecosystem: Environmental > Aquatic > Marine > Intertidal zone >...
GAACGCCTACCTTGAGGTCCCCTACCAGCTCGATCTCATTATTGACCTAATTAAGCAATATGGGATTGAAGGGATGTTCCAGCGGATCTCGGTAGCGGCCCGGTATGGCTCGCTGCTTTCAGGTCCCAAAATCATCGACAAGTCGGTCAAGGAGCGGATGTCAAAAATATACCGCGAGATACAATCAGGACAGTTTCCGCGAAAGTTGAACCGGCTCAAAAGCGCTGATAAATTGCGCATCAACAAGGAGTTGAAAAGCTTAAGCTCCCCCTTGTTGGAGAGAGCGGTAAGAAAGTTCTCGGGCTGAACCGGATCGAATATTCGAATTTGGCAAGGAGATAAATCACCAGCGCACACTGGAAAACCACTGTAATCAGTAGGCCGCCCGCAATTGATGCCTTGCAATACGCTACAGCACAAAGTACGCTACTCTTTGAAACGAGAGAGATAAAAGTATGCCAAGAGTAAAATCGTTTGAGATGTATGTGAAAAGATACGAAGAATGGTTTGATAGAAACAGAGCCGTTTATGAATCGGAGCTGCAGGCTGTAAAGACTCTTTTGCCGGAAGGCGGAACTGGAATTGAGATTGGCGTTGGAACGGCGCGTTTTGCCTTGCCATTGGACATTAAACTCGGTATCGAGCCGTCAAAGGCTATGGGAGAAGTAGCACGCAAGAGAGGCATCGAAGTCATTGAAGCGGTGGGTGAAGACCTTCCTCTTGCGGATTCTCAGTTTGATTTTGTCCTCATGGTTACAACAATCTGTTTCCTATACGATATAGCAGCTTCTTTTAAGGAAGCATATAGGGTCCTCAAATCCAAGGGCGCTTTTGTCATAGGATTTGTTGACCGAGACAGTCTACTGGGAAAGAAGTATCAGAAACACAAAGATGAAAATGTGTTTTACAAGGAGGCCACCTTCTATTCAGCAGACGAGGTCATTTCCTACTTAAAAAAGGCAGGATTCAGAGATTTTGCCCTGGTTCAGACAATTTTCAAGGATTTGCAGGAGGTCGACGGCATCCAGCCGGTCAAGGAAGGTTATGGAGAAGGTTCTTTCGTGGTGGTAAGAGGGTGGAAATAATGGGCTGCAAGGCGTATAATGTATATTAAGAGTTAAAATTTGAAGCCGATTTAGTCGATATATAGTTAATATGAGACTTAAAAAAACAAAACTACCGCTTCTGCTAACCCTGCTGTTTATGACGCTTTCGGTATCAATCCAGTGGGGTTGTGACAGTTATCCCACCAAGCACGAACCAACGCCCACTTATTCATACCGGTTTGAGGGAGGTCTGGTCAAGGACGTCAATACTGATTTTACCCACATTATTGCCACCCTCACTCGCGATGACTCGACACTGCCAGGAGCTGAAATCAGGTTCGGTGGCGATTCCCTTGCTTATTCTGCGGACTCAACTTACTACCGAGCCGTCTTTCCGGCTGGCGACTACCCAGCCGACAGCTATGACGTCGAAATACGAGACTCATCTTTCTTCCATGATACTCTGGCAGCCTATATCGCTGACAGTTTCGCAATTGGCACTGTTCTCCCTACCAGGAGAGAAAAAATTCCCTCCGAAAGTGTGACCTTGACATGGTCTCCTTCCCTCGGCACTAATGGGTATATTATGGCAGTCGTAAAGTGTGATTCGCTTTACACCCAGTCCGGGTACAGTGAGTACGTAATCCCGATGGATACGACCGGGACATTTCCCAACGAGATCTTCACGTTACCTAACGATGAACCTGATACGGGACTGTATTACCTGTACGTTTACTCTTATGTCGGGCGGCCCGACAGCGCCTTGTCGGCGAACATCCTGCCTGTACCACTGCCCGGCCAGTTGGCTGACAACATCGATGAGAACGACCTCGGGGGCCGGTTCGGCACGATAGTAGTTGCTGTGTTTGACTCAATCAAGGTCGTGGTGCAGCCGCCCTAGCAGCCGATCACCAGGTCTGTGCAAGAACATCCCTGCTTTTTGGTTGCTGTAGTCCTTCCAGCCAGCTACATTTTCCCCAGATGACAGACCGTGACGAACTCATCAAGCAGCTCTCCCGTCTGGGGACCGAGCAGGTAAACCCCGACACCATCGATATCGACCAACTGAAGCCGCTTGAAATAGTCAAGAAAATAAATACAGAGGACAAAAAGGTCGCTCTGGTGGTAGAAAAAGCTTTACCTGAAATAGCCAAAGCGGCTGAAATCTTCGCCGAAACCCTCAGAAGCGGCGGCCGAGTCTTTTATATGGGTGCCGGCACTTCAGGGAGGCTTGGTGTCCTGGATGCTGCCGAATGCCCGCCGACGTTCGGCACCGAGCCTAAACAGATAATCGGTCTCATCTCCGGCGGTTATGATACCCTGGTGCTCTCTCGAGAAGGGGTAGAAGATGACGCCGGAGCGGCTATCAATGACCTCAAGCGGCACCACTTCACAAAAGATGATTTCCTCATCGGTCTGGCCGCCTCTACGCGCACGCCGTATACCCTGGCCGGTTTGGAATATGCCCACTCTCTGGGAGCCAGGACGGCCTTCATTATCTGTAATCGAGCAGCTGACATTCCATCGTGGATAAATGTTGCTATGCCACTGCCGGTGGGGCCGGAGGTTATCACCGGCTCAACCAGAATGAAATCCGCCACGGCACAGAAAATGGTGCTGAACATGATCTCGACCACGGCCATGGTTCTGCTGGGGAAAACCTACGGCAACCTGATGGTTGACCTTCAAGCCAGATCGGAAAAGTTAGTTGCCCGCTCGCGCAAGATTCTGATCGACTTATTCGGCATTCCCTTGCAGGATGCAAACGACCTGCTTGACCGCTCCGGGGGTTCTGTGAAAACGGCGATTGTCATGCACAAGTTCAAGTACGACAAAGACGAAGCGGAGAGGAAGCTGGAAGAGGCAGGCGGATTTATTTCAAAGTGCGATTGACAACAGGGCAGAGGTCCTGCGCTTCTACTTACTCATTGAGCAAGTGTGGGTCCATGCCGTGATGGTCCGTGCAAAGATCGTGAGCTGCTATCAGTCGCAGGGGGTGGGTTTTTCCCCCCGCGACTGAGAACCAAAGCAATTAGCAAGGCCTGTTAGCAGCAGCAATTGTAGCCGCCGAACTAAGCTCGGTAGAGGACCACAAAAGAGAAAGCCCGACGGAGAACGCCGGGCCTTTTCTTGTTTCAAGGGTACCTGGCAGGACTTGTCACGGACACGGCGCCGGGGCCGGACCATCGAAGAATATATAATTCACCAGGTAGGTGAGATCGCGTACGTAGATAGCTCCATCGCCGTTTACGTCACCTTCCTCCGTGCAAGGAGGGGCCGGTCCTTCGAAGAACAAGAAGTTCACCAGATAGACCAGGTCGACAACGTTTGGTCCCCCCAAGTCGTAGTTGGCGTCACCACACATCCCGTCGTGGTTGCAGCAGCCGGATAGAGATATCGTACCGGCAATCGGCACCACCTGGTATTCTGAGTAACTGCCGGAAAACAAAGGCAGATATGAAGAGTAACCGTCCACGTCTACAGTATCGACCTGTCCCGACGAAGCCGACCCGGGAATAATGAAATAAAGCTTCAAGATAGGACCCTCTCCGGGCTGCAAATCAGAAGATGAAGTTTCGAGCCTGATCGTGTAGCGCTTGTTGCTGGGGTCAAAGTGGACGTACGTTTGTGTTTCAAAGTAATCCGTTCGACAGCCATCGGTTGAATAAGCACCATAGCCATGGATCACATTCAGGGTACCGAAAGTCTCGAATGGGATCATTATTCTGCTCAGAGGAACGGTATTTCTCGCACGAATAACCACCTCGACAGTGTCGCCCTTGCCTCCCACGGTATCAAGGACAATCATAGAATCGGCCAAGACCGCTATGTATCGGTGTTTGGTCCGGAAACGGACATCTCCGCCGGCATCTATCTCAACTGTGACATCATGCATGCCCCCCAGCTCATAAACATGGGTCGGCGACTGAACCAGGGCCGAATCGCCGTCGCCAAAGTCCCAGGTCCAGCTATCCACATCCAGCAAAGAATAGGCGTCGAAATCGACTTCCAGGGGCGCCCATCCGAGTAGTGTATCAGCCTGGAATCCGACCCCGCCTTCGTAGACGGAAATCTCCGCCGAATCATTCGTAGTGGAGAATGTCGTCGAATCTCGCAGAAACGCCGCCCATCTGCTTAGACATCTATTGTATGGACTGCTTGGCAGGTCAGGGTCGGTTTCGTGAGGATATATCGAAATCGGTGTCAGTACGAATTTCGCGGCATACCACGAAGCCGCGACAGGGTCGGTAGAAGCCACCAGTATGTTCGTTCTCTCTATCCAGTCAAGGTTGTTTGCCCCGACAGTGCTGGTCCAGGCAGCATCCACGATGGACAGTCTCGGGTAAGTGACGGCCATGATGCGGGCAACAAGGGCATAGGTTCCGAAGAACCAGCCGTCGTGCATATTAGTGAAACCTCCATAGCGTTCATTGGCGTATGCCGTCGTAAGTATTCCTATCCAGTTCTTGACGGCGATTGTGGCCCCTGCCCAGCCATGTGCTTTCAGTACGGGAAAGTCGATGATGCAGAGGCGCGATGAATCGTAGGAAGACGAAAGGGAATCCCAGATTCCGTAGCGCATGGAAATGTAATAATCATCCGAGGGTGAACGAAACTTCGGGTACGTTATTCTTGTGGTGGGCTCATAGACGTATCCGTCGTCGTAGTCACCGGAGGAGTATTCGGACGCCACCACACTCCAGATGTTGTTCCAGTCAAGACAATGCACGGGATATCCCTTGGCATAGAATGTATTCACGACATCGAGAATAGACTGATCGGGATCTTCGGAGTTGTTGTCGTTGTCGTTGATCCCGGTGCCGATATCCTGCGTGTTGTCACACACGAGAATCTCACCCGAAAAACCTTCGGGATGCTCCAGTACCTGCCATATTAGTCCCTTTATGCGGTCGGTGCTGGTGGTGTTCTGGCTATTCCACTGAAAATTCCCCTTGATTACTACTATGTTGTCTGAACCTACAATTCCATCCGGATGTGCTGTGGTCCGATGCAGAAAAACCCCCTCAGTAGCAAGTATATCCACAAGCCTATCGATGGCCGGGTCGGAAAGATACTCGTCGGGAACGGAGGCGTCACCGGCGGCAAGGGATCCTGTTGTCGGTGGGATATAATCCATCACGAAAACTGAGGATACGGGTTCGGCAACTTCCCATACGGGCAACGGCATGGTGGGATAGACGGCCGATTTGGTAGGCTCAGTCAGTGTTATCAGAAACCAGATACCTCCCGCTATTACAACCGCCACGCAAGAAACCTTGGCAAATCTTCGTAGGAACATGCTCCCGGCGAAAAACGCAATGGCTGCCATTACCCAAGTGACAGCAACTGGCAAGGCTGCCTGCTGGCATGGATAGGTCAACCGCTTCGGATTCGTCCCGCTTCTGAGCAGTACCCAGAAAAGGGCCAGCAGGCCAGGTATCCAGTGCCACCTCTGCTGGATTTTAAGACGTAAAGACATTATTTGACTCCTCCCGGATGCCGGGTGTATATCATAGGTTTGTTGGCCGAGCCCGGTATGGTATGCCGGGTCACATCGCACCGTTAAATCAACTCACCATTCGCGGTTACTATACTGTTAGACGAGTTCCTACCAATTGTTGTGTAAATTTATTTTTCAGGCGGAAACCTTCCTTCGTTTTTTTCCTGTTGTCGTTTTTACCTCCTGTCCATTTTCATACTTAATACCGCAAATTACTTTCGCCACGAGCTCCGGGGCATTCAAGCGGCGCCAGCGTTTCTGTGCTTTGGTGATCAACTGGAAGATCAGGTACAAGGCCGAGCGCGGTGACTGGATGCGCTTGGCGACGTTGGAAACCGAAGAAGTCACGATAGGATGGAAGTCCGCCCTCCCGCCAATTCCGCCTTTTGCCAGCATAGTTGGCAGGATCACAGGGATCCTGCCCTACAAGTCCTAACAATCCGGCGGCGGGCCGCCAAAGAACATATAATCCACCAGAAATGTCAGGTCGGCGACATTGACAGAACCATTGCAATCCAGATCGCCAAGCGCCTCCGGGTCAGGGGCGGGACCATCGAAGAATAAATAGTCAACTAAGAAGATAACGTCGCCAACATTGATAGAGCCGTTGCCGTCGAGATCGCCGACAAGAAGCTGATCATACACCGCGGTGTGGACCAGATTGGAGAGACGACTTTCCTGACTCTGGGCATCGGTGGCCGTCACACGATACCAGTAGTCACCGGCAGGTTTGGAAACAAAAGTATAAAAGGTGTCGGTGATACCGGAGCCGATCTCCGTTTCAAAACCAAACAGGTCGACGTTCTCAATATCGTCAAGGTATACTCCCTCCTCGGTATAGTAATGGTCAGTGAAGTAAGCAAACCGGAACAGAACCTGCTGACCAGCGTAGGCCGACAGATCAAATTCCGCATAGACCCAATCGCCGGAGACGCCGGTAATCCCGTTGCCCAGGTTCAACCCTTGGGGATTGTCATTGGTAGTGAGATCGTTGGCTAGATTGGTGAATATAAAGCCACCATCGGTGGATACCTGGACATAGAAATAGTCCCAGCCGTCTTCAATTGCATACCAGGTCCAGAACTTCAAGGAATCGTCAGGCGGCACCTCATAGGGGGTGGTGGAAACAAGCCAGTGGTGGGCACGGTTGTCAGTCTGAGTAAACCAGGAGGAGCTTCCAGAATGCTTCCTGTATCCGCTTAGTGCCATCCGGACCGTTTCCCAGTAGCCGTAGTCTGACTCGGCATCGTCGGTTACCGTCTGCTTATCGGTCAACTCCATCAGGCGATACGATTGTGGGGGATTCACGGAATCCACCACCTGCCACTCGACTGTAAAGTTGTTTCCGGCTGAATCGGGGCTGGTTACTACCGGCGCTTTTGGTGGGGCGATAACATACGGGTTGGCGGCTATTTTAGCTAGAAAGACATTCGGCCAGACATTTTCAGCAACAAGAGCCGGAATACGGCTCGGATTGGGCCAGAAGCCGTCGGATGGGCCGCCGATCTCACACGTGAGAGAAATGTTCCTCGGTTTCGAAATAGTATCCCCCCAGCCCCAGTCGTCAGCATCGCCGTTAGTCGGGTACAAAGTCCAGCTCACTCCGGGATCATAGCCGTTAAACATAGTCATTGAGTCGCCTAAGTTCTTGAAGAAATCTTCTTCATGCGTAAAGAACCGGTCGTATCCGTAGGGCCATATTTCGAGATTGGAGTAAGTATGGAAGTTGTGAATAATCACAAAGTTGCGGGAAATAACAAAGTCTTTGACCAGGTCGGTTTCCGGTTCCGAGAACGGCCCCGTGCCGCGGTAAGTGCTGGAACCGGGATCTTCTGAAGAGCCGAGATTGTCATACCCCCACTTGTATCCATAGTTACGATTGCAATCGACCCCATATTCTCCATCCCCGTTGTTGCGGCGGTTTTTGCGCCACATCCCGCCGCCGTTTGGATCGGTCTGCTGATTATAGACATACCCATCCGGGTTCTGCACCGGCAGAAAATACAACTCGCGGCCGTTGACCAGGTCGGTGATTTCCGGGTCAATGCCGTAGTTGGAAAGGAAGTGTTCCATAAGGTGTAGCACCGCCGCCCCGGCACAAGGCTCCCGGGCGTGGATCAATGAGATATACAAGATTTCTGGCTCGTTTTCGTCAATATCCGGATTGTCGGATATCTTTACCACCCACAAGTCACGACCCTCAATTGAGGCACCGATTGAAAACTTGTCGGTGGTTATCGACGGGTAATCTGACGTGAGTGTGTCCAGATAAGCAACGATCTCGGAATAAGTCCGGAATCCGCCCATCGTCTCTCCTTCTCGGAAGCGGGACTTGTAGAAAGCCTTGATGTCGGGTTCCTCTACAATAAACGGAATACCGGCCTGTTCCAACCGCTGCAGGTCAGCCGGTTTGGCTAGTATCTTGAACTCCTCGTCTTTCGTCTCGATTATGTCCAAGCCCATCACGGCCATCGAGAGATACTGTTGTTTGGTCATTTTTTGAATTCGAACTAACGAAATTCCGTCGGCCACGGCTGCTACAGCTATAGCCGTCAGGCTGATAAAAACAACTACGATTCTTGATAAACTTCCCATATGTACTTCCTTAGCGAATCTCACGGTTGCTTGTCCCCGACATATACATAGGCGGTGAGGAAAGGGGACTGATCTTCAACTAATATACCATTTTTCCCATTTTACGCAACTGAAAAGCGACAACACCACCGTGTTCCTCCTGTCAAGGTAATCGTGTAAGTATTTGTCTGGCAGGATCGCAGGGAGGTTGTGACGCAAGTCCCTTGTCATCGCGAGCGACCGAAGGGAGCGCGGCGATCTCAATTGTGTAATTGTTCCAACTGCAAGAGATTGCCACGTCGTCCGCCAAAGGCGGACTCCTCGCAATGACGGTTTCTGGAGCTTATGCGTTCAAGAATCATACTTATGTCATAGCCTCGCAGGGATACTGTCCTACTTCTCTCCGTTCTATCCCCCTTCGAGTACCTTGAACCGTTCAATCCGGTCAAGGCGAAATGTCCGCTCGGCCCGAGATCGTTCACAAAAAGCATTAATATAGAACGTTGATCCAATTATGTACACCTGCTTGGGTTGAATGACTCTGGTCTGAACCGGTTGTGACTGGGATTGATAGGTGATCTCCACCCTGAGATTCTGCTTCAAAGCCCGATTCAACTCCCCAAACTCAGCCGGCAGTTCTCTGGCTTCGCCCGGCCACTCAGCCATTGTGCAGCTTGTAAAAGATGATTTGAGTTCGTTTACATCATGTATTGCGCCAAACCGCTTAGCCGCCTTGAGGAACAAGCGACGAACCAGCTCGGCGTCCTCGAGGGCGCGATGCTGCTGCGTTTGAGCGATGTCGAACCGGCTCACCAGCGACAGCAGCGAGTACGATTCAAGGCCGGGGAAAAGCCGGTGATAGATGTCAACCGTGTCAAGGATAGGGTTATCGCCGAAGACCAGGCCGGTGCGCGCAAGTTCGCAACTGATAAAGGAAATATCAAACAGGGCGTTGTGGGCGATAAGGATAGAATCATCCCGGCAAAAGTCGATAAACCGCTCCAGTACCGGCTTGATCGTCGGCGCCTCGGTAACCATCTCATCGGTTATGCCGTGAATTTCGATCACTTCATCAGGTATAGGCCGTTGAGGATTTATCAGGGATTGGAAAGTGTCGACTGATCGCCCACCCGGATGAAATTTCACCGCCGCCAGCTCCACCAGCCGATGAGCAGGCGCCCACAGGCCGGTCGTTTCCGTGTCAAAGGCGACAAAGGTCTGGTCCCTCAAGTATTCCGTTAGGTTGGCAACAGATGACATACATTTAATATGGACCGTCTGAATTCGATTGACAACGGCTTTTTCTGACGTATCTTGCAAAGTAGAGGTCATACAATGGCTTTAGTATTGAAAGTGCATTGCCGCCCAAGTGCTCAGTTCAGACCGATAACCACGGTCATGACCCGCTATACGCCTACCTCAGCCTCCGGCCTCCAGGACGAGTAGGTGGCGGAGCCACATTTATTTACTACATATAACATTCGTACTATACGTATTTGCATCAGAAACGAATAACTGAATGGAGATATACAAATGGCGATAAAAGAAGTTGTTCTGACAGGGGACGATCTGACAATCGAACAGATAGACGCCGTCTGCCGTAGGTCAGCAACGGTCAGCCTATCGGACAAGGCGAAAGGTGCCATAACGGCCAACCGAGCAGTGATCGAACGTAAGGTTGAAGCCGGCATAATGATCTACGGCGTTACGACGGGTATCGGCGAATTCTCCAAAATCCAGATCTCACCTGAACAAGGGGAGGAACTGCAAAAGCGCATTGTCTATTCCCATGCGGCGGCAGTGGGCGAAGATATTCCCGAAGGCGACGTGCGTGCGGCAATGCTGCTGAGAGCGAACGTGCTGGCCAAGGGATATTCCGGCGTGCGCCTGGAGATCGTCACCACGCTGGTGGAGATGTTAAACAAGCGGGTGCATCCGGTGATCTATCAGAAAGGTTCTCTCGGTACCTCCGGGGATCTGGCGCCGCTGTCTCAGATGGCCGAAGTGGTCATGGGTGAGGGACGAGCTGATTACAATGGCCGGAGGATGTCCGGCGCGGAGGCGATGAAGGCGGCCGGTATTGCCGCGCTCACCCTGTCGTACAAGGAAGGGCTGGGCTTGATCAACGGCACCCAGGCCTTTACTGGTGTCGGCGCGCTGGCGATGTTTGATGCCATGAAGCTGGCTAAAAACGCAATCATCGCCGCCGCCATGACCTTTGACTGCATCGGCTCAAGGCTCACCTGTCTGGACCCACGGGTGCACAAGATCAAAAATCATCGCGGTCCGATCGTGGTAGCGGAAAATGTCCGGAGAATTATCGACGGCTCACAGACGATCCCGGACAACAAGGGCAAAGTGCAGGACGCTTATTCGTTGCGCTGCATTCCTCAGATATTGGGGCCCTCCCTTGATGCCATTCAGTATGCATTGAGAGAACACCTCGACGAAATCAATGGCGTTTCCGACAACCCACTCTTTTTTACGGAAGAGGACGAGTATCTCGCAACGGGTAATTTCCATGGTCAGGCAGTGGCGATGGCGCAGGATTTCCTCTGTATTGCCGTATCAGAATTCGCCTCCCTCGCCGAGCGCCACACCAACCGGCTGCTGAACCCGGTCCTGTCCGGTCTGCCCGATTTCCTGGTAGAAGGCAAAGGGCTCAATTCCGGCCTGATGGTGGCGCAGTATTCCGCCGCGGCACTGGTGTCCGAAAACAAAGTGCTCTCTCATCCGGCGGTAGTTGACAATATCTCTGTCTCGGCGGATCAAGAGGATCATGTCTGCATGGGCTCGGTGTCGGCCAAAAAGCTGACGGAAGTGGTCCGCAACACGGAAATAGTCGTGGCCATCCAGCTCATGGCGGCAGCGCAAGCGCTCGATTTCAAACGGCCGCTGAAGGGTGGTAAAGGTACAGAAACGGCGTACTCGGTCATACGAAGCAAGCTGGAGAAGTTGGTCAATGACCGCCCGCTTTACCCGGACATTGAGATCGTCACCAACCTGGTTCGCGACGGCTCAATCATTGAGGCCGTCGAAAAAGCGGTGGGAGAAATGAGGCTGTAGCTGCCTCTGATAATAAGTCAACATCAAAGGTGGGGCTTACCTGAAGGGAGCGTCATTCCCGCGCAAGCCGTTCAGGTCCGGCCCTGACGGACGGGAATCCAGTTAATAAACAACCCCAAACAAGTTTGGGGTTGCCACCCATCGTGGAAATGCAGCGCAAACAGCAGGCGCAGGTCACTAAGAAACAGCATGGCCAGAAGATAGACGAGAAAAATAAAATGTACGGCCGAGAAGGCAGAAGACTTTCCAGGTGTCTGATCTTACGAGGCTGGGGATTTTCCATGAGAGGAATAAAACCAGGCTGAAAGGCAAGTCAAGGGCACAGTTGATGCCCAGTTATTTGGTGGCAGTATCCCGGCTTGTTGGGACTACCTGGAGAAGCTCCTTGTTTGTTATCACTGTGGTTGACGCACCTCCTGTGTGCCAGCTTGATCGGGGACGCGGCATCCACGTCTGGCGGACACCGCCCACGAATGGACTTATTCTATCGGCCCGCAGATCGACTCGGGGCCGAAGAAGAAGAGATACTCAACCAGGTAGGTCAGATCGGCCACGTTTATCCCGCCTTCGCCATCTACGTTGGCTGCTTCCATCACTGGCGGGTCTTGGCCGTTAAAGAACAGATACTCGACAAAACACGTGAGGTCGGCAACGTTGACGGCGCTGTCAGCGTTCACATCGCCGGATGTATGTCCGACAAAGACGAACTGACCGACTGCCATAAATGAGGTGCCATCCGAATACTCACCGGCAATAGTGTATGATTGAACGCTGGTGTCAAACAGGAATCCGTAGCTGAGAATAAACACCCCGGCATAGAAGACTACTTCAAGTACCTCGCCATCGAAAGGCGGATGCGAAGGGAGGACCGCGGTTGACACCGGGAAGACCTGACGAAACTCACAACACCACTCAGGAAATCGATACCGTTGCCTTGAACTTAGGCCACAGAGCCCGCCGGACTTCGTGTTCGGCGGGCTGTGCGGACTGTCTATCCAATTTCAAATTACGGATGATAACACTGACCGGAGTCATACCAACCACATATATCACATGGAGCTGGCCCACCTTGAAACAAGTATTCCACCAGGTAGGTTAGGTCAGCGACGTTTGTTCCGCAGCTACAATCGAAATCTCCCGCTTCAATCATCGGGCAGGGCTCTGGCCCGCCTTGGAAAAGAAAAGCAACCATGTACGTCAGATCGGCTACGTTGACACCGCCGGAACTGTCCACGTCCCCAGGCGTGTGAAGATCAAGCCAGCCGGCCGCGGTATCGCAACAGTTCTCCTGTGAAGGATTGTACATGGCAGGGCAGCTGTCAAGATCACAGGTGTTGGCAGGGAATCCGGGATCGCCAAAGCCGTCGCCGTCGGTATCAGTACAGACGTCGCAACTATCACCAAAGCCGTCTTCGTCGAAGTCGTCCTGGTCGGGGTTGTAGTTGTTCGGGCAGTTGTCACAGACATTGCCCACACTGTCAGCGTCATTATCCTCCTGACCGGGGTTGTAGTCGGTGGGACAGTTGTCGCAGGCGTCACCAAAGCCGTCTTCGTCGGCATCTTCCTGTTCGGGGTTGGGGTCATTCGGGCAATTGTCACAGGAGTCACCAACGCCGTCTTCGTCGAAGTCGTCCTGGTTGGGGTTGTAGACGTTCGGGCAGTTATCGTTGATGTCGTAGATTCCATCATTGTCCGTATCAGTGCAGGTGTGCACCCATACCTCGCCAGAGTTGGGTTTACCGATGAGCACGTTGTCAAAGCCGTCGTTGTCGGTATCACCAGCGCTCGCCAACCCAAATCCGTATGTAGCGGGGTCACCACTGGGGATCATGGAGAATGCTACCTCACCGGTAGCTCCTGAAAAGACATTTACGGCTTGTTGTGATGCCTCGCTTTCAAGTTCTGTCACCAGGATATCCGGAACACTGTCATCGTCAGTTACGAGGCCTCCGCCCGCAACTCGTCGGCCAAGATAGGAACTACCCGATTTTTCCAGGGTATACAATGTATCGTGGGTTTCTCCAGAAAACACAACGGCGTTGTTATTGAGCCAGTAGCCTACCACGACATCATCGTATCCATCGCCATCGACGTCACCGACTCCATCGACGACTCCCCCTAAATTTGGGCCATGCGGCCCCGGTACCGTGAAGAGAACGGCTCCGGTCTCGCCCGAATACACTTTAGCATCGCTGCCGTCACCGCTGGCGATAATGAAGTCATCGTAATTGTCGTTGTTCACATCGCCAGCACCTGCTACGTTAACCCCGAAGTGCTGGTCAGCCGAATCGCCATACAGATCGTACAGCGTGTCGAGCGTTGGCCCAGCCAAGACAAAGACCCTTCCTGCACCATACAACACATCAAGACCAACCATCCGGTCATAGCCTGGTGCCCCGACAATTACATCGTCTTTGTTGCCGTCGAAATCGACGTCCCCAACATCGGCGACGCTGTAACCCAGGCTGTCAGAAGAATTTAGTGGTCCCTCCATCACTTTTAGTCCGATGCCAGTCGATCCAGAGTAGATTACGAATCTTCCATCACGCTGCGGGTTAGCCCGATAGGCTCCGACGATGTAGTCAGGGACACCGTCGTTGTTGAAATCACCCGCTCCGGATACACTGAAGCCGAAGTTTGAGAATTTCCAGAATAAGTCTAATTGTGAATGGCTGTAAAGCTGGGAACCGTCAAGCCCTGAATACACAAAAGCTGCTCCAAAGAGGTTATTTTGATAGGGGGCACCAACTATAAAATCGTCGTGGCCGTCTGCGTTGATATCGCCGATCCCGGATACGCTTAACCCAAAATAGCCGCCACCACCTTGGGAAATCTCGATTGACGACGGACACTGGGCGTATCCGGGAGCCGCCACCGCCAGCATGGCTGTAAGAACGGTCACAGTGGCAATAACTCTCATAAGCACACTCCTTACGTTTGGGTTTTAACCTCTGCTTGCTCTCGCTTATGTCATTCTTATGTTTAGACCCTTTTAGCCCTAATCAAGGATTCTGAATAATTTCACTTGACAGGTATACGCTGTTAAGCCACCTGGATGCCAGCCGATGTGCATGGCTTCCGGAATACCTCCGCTTTCAGTTCTATAACGTCAACGTGCTGCAACAAAAGATATCATCTGCTTTGGTGATTGTCAAGCGAAAAAGTCGCAAGAGGGTGGCGTTCTCAAACTTTTTTGGGGGTACCGGCTGCGTGTTAGTTTTGCTGTTCCCACTTTCTCCTGTAGGGGGGTTGAGTTCTCGGGTAAATCTGCTATCTTAGCTGGCGGCATATAGTAAGTGGCAACTTGGCTTCGTTATTGAGGAATACGGTATGACTAATATTAACTCCGTAAACAAGGCAGGCATTGGGTTTTCCCAGTTTCCTGATGATGTCATTTTTGAGTATAATAACTTCTTTGGGGCCCATCACTACAGCCGCCAGAAACTGGTGGTGCGCAAGGCGGAAGGAATATGGCTTTACAGCCTCGACAACAAGAAGTATCTGGACTGCCTGGCGGCATACTCCGCCGCCAATCAGGGGCACTGTCATCCCAAGATCGTTCAGGCCCTGGTTGAGGCGATGCAGGGGGGTTATGCCTCGGTTATCTCCAACGTGGTCTACACTGATATCTGCGGGCTGTTTTTGAAGAAGCTGGCCGAACAGGTACCTCAACTTGGGCCCCGCTTCGGCAGCAACGGCAACAAGGTTCTTTGCAAAAACGGTGGCGTCGAGTCAGTCGAGACGGCCATCAAGGCAGCCCGTTACTATGGCTACCAGGCCAAGGGAATCCCCGACGGTAAACAGGAGATTGTCGTCTTCCACAACAATTTCCATGGCCGCATGATTTCCATTGTCTCATTCTCCTCGTCGGAAAATTACCGAAAAGGGTTTGGCCCACTAACACCCGGATACGTCTCAGTTGCGTACGGCGATCTTGACGCGGTGGAAAAGGCGATCAATCCCAACACCTGCGGGATACTTGTCGAGCCGATGCAGGGCGAGGGCGGCATGAACATTCCACCTGAAGGATTCCTCAAAGGACTGCGCGAAATTGCCGACCGACATGACCTGCTTTTGCTCTTCGATGAAATCCAGGTATCGCTTGGCAGGACCGGCAAGATGTTCTGCTTCGAACATGAAAACGTAATCCCGGACGGCATCATTCTGGGCAAAGCCATCTCCGGCGGGCTTGTCCCATTGTCGGCTTTCGTTACGAATTCAAAAATAATGGACATGGTCTTCCAGCCGGGGCGGGAGGGTTCGACCTATGGCGGCTATCCCCTGGCCATGGTAGCCGGCAATGCTGCTATTGATGTCATTATTGATGAGAAGCTGCCGGAGAATTCCACTCGTGTGGGTGCATATCTCAAAAAGAAGATTGAGGCGATAGCCACGCGTTCGTCTCATGTTAAAGAAGTTCGCGGACGCGGTCTGTTTATAGGCGTTGAGGTCAAGAGCGGGGATGCCATGTCGTTCTGCCGCAAGATGCTTGACCTGGGTCTTCTTGCTAACGACAGCCACGGTCACACGATTCGCATTTCACCGCCGTTGATCGTCACTGAACACGACGCCGACTACATCGCCGAGAGACTTGAGAAGGTGCTGGTGGAGTAGACTGGCGCTTGTTTTCGTTCAGCGTTTGCATCTTACGTAACATCATGTTCTCGGCCGTGTCCCGAGTATGACCTCACTGAGCCGGCATAGATGGCCACCAGCGTTATCAAAGCTCCTCCTATCTGAATCGGTGTTAGGTATTCGTGGAAGAAGAAAACTCCCCACACAGTGGCCAGAACGGGTTGAAGCAACAGCGCCAGTCCACTGCGAGAAACTGCGATCTTCGGTAGAGAGCTGGCGATAGCCCACCATCCCAATGCCTGAGCCACCAGCGCCAGCGCAAACAGGATGAAAACTGAGATCAGATCAGGCGGCATGAACCGATCTTTCTCAAGCAGCCCGGCAACACCCAAAAACAGCGCCGAAAACAACGACATCCAGGCCATCAGCGTCAGAAAACTGGGTTTCGATTCCGACTGCCCGGCAATTTTCACAACCACAATGTAATTGGCATAGACGATTCCCGTCAGCAGGCCGAAGGCGACACCTTTCAGGTACCGGACAGAAAATTCGATTTCGCTTCCCAGCCCGATCAATAGCGCCACGCCGGCTATGGCACAGACTGCCGCTGCAAAGAATTTGAAGGTGAGCCTCTCTTTGAATATCAGAAAACTCAATAACGCTGTTCCGAATACCTGCGTGTTGGCTAAAATTGTTGCCATACCGGCTCCGGCGTACAGTATCGAGCGGTGCCAGAAAAAGAGATCGAGAAAAAAGATAAAGCCCGCCAACACCGACCAGCGCGTCACCGAGGCTGTCAATGTCAGCCTGTCATGTCTCAGGGCGGACCAGGTAAACAGGATGGCCGCTCCGAACAGCGTCCGCCAGAAGGCGATAGCCGTCGGTCCCATCTTTTCCATCCCCAGTAGCTTGACAAAAATGGCGGCAAAGCTGATACAGACGGCGCCGGCGGAAAGCACCATTAGAGGGGTCATCCGACCATTGCTGTTTGAACGGCTCATCGAACAACAATAAACGTTATTACAGTGAGGGAAAGCAACGACTTGGTTTGACAGGCAGCGAATGTCGAGTTTCTGACCGCATCTGGGACATCTATTTTGGCCCGATCAAGCTGGCCCAACTCGATACCCATGAATACCGGCTGATCCCTATGCCACGAAGAAGGAAAAGAACAAAAAGCTAATAAAGAGAAAAAAGAGTAAAAATCAAAATAAGTGTTACCCATGTACCCGGTCTAATGTGTAACCTATGTAACCGGTCGTACACCCGTTGCACGATTGAGGAAACTATATGAGCCAATCTAAGTTTGTGACGATAATGTTGATACCGGATGGCGCTGAGGCCAGGCGGGGATTTCGCATCAGACAGTGGGTTCTGAAAGCGATTGTCGTCTTGACAGCCATAGTGCTGGTTGGTATTATAGTGTTTTTCTCCGTCTACGGCAAAGTGCTTACGCGTGCGGCCATGACAGAGAAGCTGACCGAAGAAAACCAGAGGCTGCGTCGATATCAGTATAAGGTTAAGCTGTTGGAAGAAAACTTGAAACAGACCCGCGAGATTGTCGGCAGGCTGACGGAGCTGGCCGGGATCGACTACAAATTCCCGGAACTACCCGATGACTCCGCCCTTTTTGCAGCCCTTGATGAGAAGCCCGGGGCTGTGATTATGCGTCCAGCCGGCCTGGATTTGACCCTCCCGTCCGGTCTGCCTACGCAGGGTTTTATCAGCCAGGATTTCGAGATCGAACACCCGGAGCGCTACCATCCCGGAGTGGACATCGCCTGCTCCGAGGGCACCCCTGTACTGGCGACAGCCAATGGCGTCGTCGAACAGGCAGTCTTTGACTCCACTTACGGCAATCTGGTCGTGATCAGGCACAGCGACAGCATTACCACCCTCTACGGGCACAACCGGGAGCTGCTGGTTGAGCAGGGGCAATCGGTGGCGGCCGGAAGCAGGATAGCGCTGTCGGGGAACACCGGAAAGTCGACGGCGCCTCACTTACATTATGAAATTAGAGTACATGACCAACCTATAAATCCATTGGATAATCCGTATGATAAAAAAGACAAACTCAGATGAAGCGGGTGGTATGATGAACACCATAGTTGGTAAAGACACCGTCATCACCGGAACTGTTGACGTGAAAGGAGCGTTTCGCGTTGACGGCACTATCAAGGGCAAGATTATTTGCTCTGACTGCGTGACAATCGGCGCCACTGGCCTAGTCGAGGCCGAAATCGAAGCTAATTCCGCGGTCGTGGCGGGCCACATGGTGGGCAATATAGCCGCCACGGAAACGATCGAGCTTCAGGCGAAATGCGAAATGGAAGGGGACCTGAAGACCAAGTCACTGGTGATTGAGCAGGGGGCGATTTTCTGTGGCGCCTGCAACATGAAGGATACCAGGCCAAACTTGGGCTTTCTGGCGCCGGAACCAGAAGCTGAAGAAGTGCCAGCCCAGAAGCAGAAGGACATGAAGTAATTCACAGCTTCTGGCCCAGTGTGGAGAAAACCCCCATTTTGTGGGCAACCCCTTATGTTGTTGTTATTAAATGAGATAACGTAAGGCTACAGTGGTTTGCAAAGCTTGGTTATCCACATTTGCGATCTTAGTTAATCTGATGTTCTGACACAGGTTATGCCCCTATCATCAAGTTTAAGGTTATGGTTTACAGGTAAGATAAGGAATGTGTGGAAGTTAGAGTGGTTCACAGGGGTTACGTATGGTCAAGTGGGTGCCATACTATTTCGGCAGTCTGATAGTACGCATGGATTGCTTGATTCTTAATAACATCAATGGTAGTTTTAACCACTTGGCGGGTATAAGGTTCGTGTTTGGAAAGCTGATATTCAATCTCTCATCAATCCGGAGGTAGCGATGTCCGTTGTTGACTCCAAGTCTGATTTAACCGCGGTTGAGAATCTCAACGCCGCTTACGAGAAGATTAAAGCTGAAATTGGCAAGGTGATTATTGGACAGGAGCAGGTGATCGAACAACTGCTGATCTCCCTGTTGTCGGCGGGGCACTGCCTTTTGGTCGGCGTCCCGGGGCTGGCCAAGACGCTGCTGATTTCGACACTGGCGCGGGCGTTGAACTTGAAATTCAGCCGCATCCAGTTCACGCCTGACCTGATGCCTTCAGATATCACCGGCACCGAAATCATCGAAGAAGACCGCACCACCGGCAAACGGGGGTTCCGCTTTGTCAAAGGGCCGGTCTTTGCCAACATCATCCTGGCCGACGAAATCAACCGCACCCCGCCCAAGACCCAGGCTGCCCTTCTGCAGGCGATGCAAGAACATGAGGTCACAGCTGCTGGGGAGACGTATAAGCTCGACGAACCATTTTTTGTCCTCGCCACTGAGAACCCGATCGAGCAAGAGGGCACCTATCCTCTCCCGGAGGCTCAGCTCGACCGATTCATGTTCAATGTCTACATCGACTACCCATCAGAAGCCGAGGAGCACGAGATCGTCAAGTCAACCACCGCTGTTCTTTCTTATGATCTTAACCGGATTCTTGGGGCTGAAGACATCATCGGCTTCCAGCAGCTTGTCCGGCGGGTGCCCGTCTCCGATCATCTGGTCGAATACGCGGTCGACCTGGTTCGAGCCACCCGACCGCCCGAAAAAGGCGCCCCTGATTTCATAAAGAACTGGGTCAACTGGGGCGCCGGGCCGCGCGCCTCGCAGTACTTGATATTAGCTGCCAAGACCAAAGCGATACTGGAAGGCCGCCCCACCCCCGGCCCTGAGGACATCCGCTTTGCCGCCTACCCGGTTCTGCGTCATCGCATTGTCACGTCCTTTAATGCCGAAGCCGACGGCGTTGACACTTTGGAGATTATCAAGCGGATTTTGGAGAGGGTGAAGGAGCGGGCATAGCCCGTTTTATTGGCTTCGTGTTTTGCCTGCTTATAGATCAACCGCCAGATCTGCTGAATTCACGGCAATGAAGCATAAAGATCGGCCAACCGAGACAGAGCGTTTCGGCCTTGTTATCCAGGGCGGCGCGGGGACTATATTGAGAAGCAAAATAACACCCGAAAAGGAGCGGGCATACCGCGATGCCTTGATTGAGTCACTGGCAGAAGGCTACGACGTGCTCGCCTCCGGGGGTTCGTCTCTTGATGCTGTGCAAAGAGCGGTCAATGTTATGGAAGACTCACCGCTGTTCAACGCCGGCAAGGGGGCCGTGTTCACCCACGATGGCCATAACGAGCAGGATGCCTGCATTATGGATGGCGCAACTCGCAACGCCGGGGCTGTAGCAATGTTGCGCCGGATTAAGAATCCAATCGATTTGGCGCGGTTGGTTCTGGAGAAATCGACGCACGTGCTGTTGGCCGGTGAAGGCGCTGAAGAGTTTGCCAGAGCTCATGGCATGGAGCTTGTCGATCAGGATTATTTTTTTACCGAACACCGCTGGCAACAACTACAGGATGCACTTGAAAAAGAAAAAGGCGATGTCTCTGAATTGACTCGCCTCGATCATTCTGTTGAAGATAAGACCGGCACTGTCGGGGCAGTAGCGCTTGACCGTCACGGTAATCTCGCGGCCGCAACATCAAGCGGCGGGATGACCAACAAGCGCGCCGGGCGTATCGGCGATACGCCCATGATCGGCGCCGGCACGTATGCTGACAATGCCACCTGTGCTGTTTCCGCAACGGGTGTTGGTGAGTATATTATGCGTGCTTTGGTTGCATACGACATCGCGGCATTAATGATGTATAAGAATATGAACCTGGCGGATGCAGCCAATGAGGTTGTGATGAAAAAACTGACGGCTTTAGGCGGCAAAGGCGGCGCGATTGCTATCGACCGCATGGGCAGCATCGCCATGCCCTTCAATAGCGAAGGGATGTACCGAGGGTATCAGTTGCTAGGTAGTGAACCGTATGTTAGAATATTCAAGTAGTTTAGGTTCTTTGTGAACCCGACACAAAACGTTTCATGCGCCGTCATGAATCCTTTCGTGACGGTTGGTTTAGGACGGTCAGGAAAGGATTCCTGACCGCGAGAAAACACGACAGAGGTATTACGTGACACAGAAGCTGCAAAAAAGTCATTCCCGCGCAGGCAGATATTCAGGGATTAGGACCAATGACTATTGACTACCTCGCAGAATCCAAAAAGTATCAGCCCACTATAATTAAAACACTATTAATAGGTGAAGCCCCTCCCCCATCTGGGAAAAAATACTTCTACGTGCCAATGCAACTTTCAAACGCAAAGCCCATTGAAAAGGATACGACCCTGCCAGCAACAATTTTCAATCATTATTTCCGAAAAAGACCCACAACCGTTGACGAGTATAGGGATTTTCTACTTCGTCTCAAAGACATGAGCATATTTCTTATTGATATTTGTGATGAACCAATTAGAGTTCGCGGCTGTCCTGACGGGGTACAACGAGTCAAAGAAGAAATACCGAAGCTTCGTAGTAAAATGAGCAAAAGAAATATCCAAGTGGCTGACGAGAACATCATCTTTCTCCTAGCACGCACTGATTATACTGGAGAGGTTCGGAATGCTTTTCCAGACGCGCAGCACATTAGGTGGAAAGAGTTTAGAATAAGTACAGCAGCGGAACAGGCGTCCCGCGCACCTTTGCCAAATATCGGCTCGTTGCAACCTCACCTAGTAGAAAGGCGGGTGAATATTCAGGTGAATATTCATATGAAGTCTTCAGAGGAACTTGTTGGAGAAATCCTTAAGAGATTCAGAGAAAGGGGTTTTTCTCAAGTAGGGGTGTATAACCGTTTTGGCTACATACGCGAAACCCCTAACTCCGTCATCGTCTCTAGAGAAAGAGGAGAGGATACCCCCATTTCGTTTTCCAAGATAACAACAGCTATTGATGCGGTGCGCAGCGACCATGGAGTCTATACAAGAGGACCTTCTGCTCTGAGAAGATTCGGAATAACTCATATTAGCTCCCCGATTTGGTCATTACTGCATCTATTATCATTGAATGAGATTCTCGAATGAAGCGAATACCGGACCGGGTGGCACCCCCAAACTCGTTTGGGGGTGAGACAAAGACAGAATAGGCAGGCCTCAAGGAGACCTGCCCTATAAGAGAAATGAGAGTACGAATAGATGCCCACTGACTACCGACAATACCTCAACCCGGAAACCGTCTCTAAGTTGAAAGGGATGGAGCTGCGGGCGCGGATGGTGGTGGAAGGATTTATTGCGGGGATGCACAAGTCGCCCTATCACGGCTTCTCGGTCGAGTTTGCTGAGCACCGTCAGTACATGCCGGGGGACAACATCCGCGACATCGACTGGAAAGTGTACGCCAAGCGCGACCGCTTTTACATCAAGCAGTACGAGGAAGAGACCAACCTCAAGGCTTATTTGCTATTAGACTGCTCCGCCTCGATGGCCTACCGCTCCGGCAGTCGTGTTATGAAGCTGGACTACGCCCGCCTGCTGGCGGCGGCGCTGTCGTACATGATGCTGCGTCAGAGAGATGCCGTTGGGCTGGTGGCGTTTGATGAGAAAATCCGGCGCTACGTCCCCCCACGTTCGAAGTACGGGCACCTTCATGTTTTGTTGAGTGAAATCGCGGGGCAAGCCCCATCCAAAACAACCAATGTTGGAGGTGCTTTGCATGAGATGGCGGAACGGATCAAGAGGCGTGGTCTCGTCATTGTTATGTCCGACCTGTTGGATGAAGCTGATCAGATAATCTCCGCGTTGAAGCATTTCCGCTACAATAAGCACGAGGTGATCGTCTTTCACATTCTTGATCCGCGCGAGCGCGACTTTGCCTTCCCCCGCGAGGCGATCTTCAAAGACATGGAGACCGGCGAGGAGCTGACGACATTGCCCTATCAGATCAAGAAGGATTATGCCCAGGCGGTTCGGGGCTTCGCGGGTGAAATCGCCGCCGCCTGCCGCCAGGCCAACATCGACTACCACACCATCGACACCGCCACCCCGTTTGATAAAGCGCTGTATGCGTTTTTAGCGAAGAGGGAGAGGTTATATTAGGGGATTGTTTGTCTAAGTTGTAAGAAATGGCTTGTAAAAGGGCAATTCATCGCTTAGTATTTGGCGGAGCCGTGAAGCAAACAAGTAGAACGAGAAAGTCCCAGGGGATGAGTGGTCTGAACGGAAAGACTTGGCTACAATACTCCATTTCGGTATGGAATGACATACGAAAGTCAGCCGAGGAACTCAAGCTAAATCACCCAGCTATGTTTCCCGCCGCGCTGTGTAAGCGGCTGATTGAGATTTTTACCAAGGAATCGGATCTAGTACTTGATCCCTTTGCCGGAAGTGGGTCAACTTTGATAGTCGCTACTCAATTGAACAGGAATGCGTTGGGTGTTGAGCTTTCCCCTGAGTACGTAAACTTGTACCAGACTCGGCTGAGGCAATCTGACCTGTTCAGCGGTGGGAAACAGGGTGGCGCAAAAATGATAACTGGCGATGCTAAGGACCTTTCTAAGTACGTAAGGACCCGCTCAGTTGCACTAACGATCACCTCTCCACCGTACTGGGACATTTTAAATCAACGACGGACTGCAGACGGTAAACAGGTGCGGAATTATGGAAACAGTTTAGGAGACCTAGGAGCCAAGCGGACGTATAAATCCTTCTTAATCCAGTTAGCTGGAGTTTTCGAGTCGGTTCACATCGCCACGAAGCCTGGAGGATACTGCTGTGTAGTTTTGATGGACATCCGGAAACGCGATAAGTTCTATCCTTTTCATATAGACACTATTGAGTTTATGACAAGGATTGGTTTTGAGTTAGACGACATTATCGTTTGGGATAGGAGACAAGAGTATAACAACCTGCGCCCTTTAGGATATCCCCATGTTTTCCGGGTCAATAAAGTTCATGAGTTTATTCTAATTTTTAGAAAGCCTGACAGGAAATGAACAGTAAGGCTAAACCGAGACTGGTCGGCAGCGGAGATGAAGGAGTTCTTACTGAGCTAAACGATCTGTTCGCTTGGGCAGAAGTGGCCCTTCTTTGCGTTTCTTACGCCAGTTACCAAGCCTTCCGCCTGCTCGATTCCTCAATATATGACTTTTTGCAGCGGGGTGGCGCTCTGAGGGCGTTGTTCGACATCGAACGTTTTTTCACTGACCCAGAGATTATCGCAGAGCTTTGTACAATACCCGGAGATTCCGAATGCCGGGTGTATTACCGGACGCCTACCAGCGAACATATGGAGAACCAGCACGGGCCCTTACATGCGAAGATATATCTCTTTAAGAAAAAAACGGCAGTTCGAGCGTTGGTCGGTTCGTCCAACTTCACCGTTGGTGGACTGAAGAATAACATTGAATCAAATGCCCTACTGGAAGGCAGCGTGCAAGAACTTTTTTTCAAAGAAATCATGCAGAATTTTGATGAACTTTGGGATTCACCACATGCCATCCGCCCGGAGGACCGCTACGAAATAATCGAGCGCTATGAGACGTTCATACAAGAAGATCGCAAGGGCCGCTTGCGTCTGCGACGACAAAGAAAGAGTCGAGAGAAGATCTTAGGAGAGTTATTCAAGGCAGCACGTGAGCAGCTTCAAGAAGTTGTAAACACTGACGTCGCTTATCTAATGGGATTAATCTCAGGTGGCGGCTACTTCGTTGACGACAACACAATCAGAATAAAGTATCACAAAGGCGTGTTCAACAAAGGGACAAAGGATGAGGGATATATTTATTCTCCTGGGATAAGTGACCTGCGGATGAAACAATCAGTTGCGTTCAGGAACGATGCTGTCGGGATTTGCGAACGTTTAACACGCTTCTTCAAACGTACTGGAACCAAAGACAAAGCTTCATACAAAAAACGAACTGACTATGACTACGACATACATGTGCACTTGGACCCCAATTCGAAACACTTCGGCTCAATAAGAGAGTTTCTATCCCGATGTGACATTGTTCGCAAACGAGTAATTCCCGTGTTTCCCAGTTATCTACCACAGTTCGATGACAAGAGCATTCTAGCTTCTTTTATCCGAGGCTATGCGGACGTGCGGGCGCGCATTAGACCAACCGATCGTGAAGGGACTGAAGGCCCTTTACGAATCGCCTTAAGTTTCAGTAAGGACACTGACAAATTCGCATCGGAGGTTCAGAAAGTTTTGGAAAAGAAATTCTTGGTCCAGCGAATAAACTTGCTTCCTGGCAGCATCAGAGGGAGGGAGACCATGTTGAGAATTGATCCGGTGGAGATACATAAAATTGGACCGCAAAAGTTTTTCTCAATAAATTGGAAACAATTGCTTTTGGCGGATTATTCCTCCTATAACAGAGTAACTTTTCCGCAGCGTTATGAATAGCCGGCCTACCCCTCCAACTCCACACCAACCGTCCATGTTCTGAACGGCAGCCTTTTCAGTCTCTACCCTAAGCTCAACGAACTGACGATTCTACCTGACTTCTTTGAGTCTTTGCACGATCACCCTTGCGATCGCTTCCAGCATCTCCCTGTCTTCAGACTTGAAAAAGCCGAGCTGGTTGGAGTCAATGTCGATTCCGCCTAAACACATATCCTCATCCATAAGCGGTACAACAACTTCCGACCGGGTGGTGGACGCACAGGCAAGAAAGCGAGGGTCAGCGATAGTATCATCGACAACGATTGATCGCTTTTCCGATGCCGCTGCGCCGCAAATGCCCCGGTACAATTTAATTCGCTTATGTGGCGTTTCCGGGCCGATGTATGGCCCGACCTCAAGCACGTCTCCCCGCATCAGGTAAAAGCCGGTCCAGTTGTACCCCTCCGAAAAGTCGTCTATCAGTTGGGCGGCGGTTCTGAGGATGTCGGTTTCAGTTCGCTTATCGGCAATGGCTGTCCTGATGGTGTCAACCAGTTGCCTGCGGTTGTCGCTTATCATAGAATCTCCCTGATTGCCTGAAGGTTTTCTAACGGTGTCTCTGAATCCAAAACCACATAAATACCGGTAGGTAACAAGGCAATAAATATCAACATTGTCAAAGGTAATAGCGGTTCGCCGAACCGTCAATGACCTGTTTAATCTGTGCGCAATGTCCTCCCCGATAGTGCAGGCTCGGCTATGCTTGCCGAAAATCTTAATGATAAGGTCCAAACTGTAAGCAGGCGACTGACGGGAGTACCGATGCTGGCCAGAATACTTGTCATCGACGACGAAGATTCCATGTGCAACTTCCTGGAGATCATGCTGGCCAAGGAAGGCTATCAGGTCGATGCCGCCAATTCCGGGCAGGAAGGGATATCTCTTCTGAAGGAGAACAACTACGACCTGGTTCTGGCCGATCTAAACATGCCTGAGATGTCGGGTATCGACGTTCTGAGAGATCTTAAAACGTTTAAGCACGAGCAGGACCTGATTGTTATGACCGCCTACGCTTCGGTCGACAGCGCCATCGAAGCGATGAAACAGGGGGCAGTCGATTACATTACCAAACCGTTCAGAATAGACGAAATCAAATTAGCTATAGAAAAGAGCATCAATCGCAAACGGCTCATTATTGAGAATAAGACTCTAAAAAAGCAGCTTCAGGGCGATTACTCCTTTGACAATTTCATTGGAGCCTCGGAAACGGTGGTAATGCTCAAAAAGCTGGCGAAGCGCGTCGCCTCTTCTGATTCGACCGTCATGATCCGGGGCGAGTCCGGCACGGGCAAGGATTTGATAGCCAAAGCAATTCATCACCATTCGCCCCGCTGCGCCGGGCCGTTTGTGACCATCAATTGCGCTGCTCTGCCGGAAACCCTGCTGGAATCGGAATTGTTCGGGCACAAAAAAGGCGCTTTCACCGGGGCAATAAAAGACAAGGAGGGGCTGTTTAAAACGGCTGATGGCGGGACTTTTTTCCTTGATGAAGTGGGGAATACCTCCACCGCCATTCAGGTCAAACTCCTGCGGGTGCTGGAAGACAAAAAGGTAATCCCGGTGGGCGATACCAGGCCGGTCGAAGTTGACGTGCGCCTGATCGCGGCTACCAACTGTGACCTTGAGGAAGATGTGAAAATGGGGCGGTTTCGGGTCGACCTTTTTTACCGCCTTAACGTGATTCCGATATTTATCCCCCCTCTGCGGGAACGAAAAGAGGACATCGAGCTGCTGGCGGGACATTTCATTTCCGTTTACTGTGAGAAGCTCGGTATGACCGTCAAGCAGGTTTCCGAAGAAGCCATGAACCTGCTAACGGGATTTCACTGGCCAGGGAATGTACGCGAATTGGAAAACATGATAGAACGGGCGGTCTTGCTCAATCGGACTGAGAGGCTGGAAGTATCGGACTTTCCTGAGAAACTCCAGCGACCTGAACGGGTGCCGCTGGTCAAAGAAACGGAAGCCGTCACACCAACGTTGGAGTCCATCGAAAAGGCGTACATCCATTACGTCATGAGCCAGACGGAAGGGAAAAAAGCAGAGGCGGCAAAAATCCTGGGCATCGATACCTCAACGCTGTATCGTAAGATAGAACGCTATGACCTGAAGGAATTCTTACTTAACAGAACAGAGAAGCGCAAACGTCGGTTCAAGACGAAGTAGCAATTATTGAGCAGGATTTTGGAACGAGAATTGCCGTAATCCTGTCGAAACATGCTGATTAGTCAAACGAGGATAAGATGAGACAAAAACAGGCGAGATCAAAGGGCTTTACTCTGATAGAGCTGATGATAGTGGTTGTCATTGTTGGTATACTGGCCGCGATGGCAATACCGCGCTTCATGCAAAGCGCTACCAAGACGAAACAGTCGGAGGCCAAACTGATCTTGAAACAAATCTATGTTAACGAACGCACCTACCGCCAACAATCGATGGTCAACAGTTACTACATACCGGCTGGCCCGGCCTCTGCTGCCAACCCCAACGCTCTGAGCACCATATGGATTGAGATTATGGCAGACGCCAAGTACACATACACAGTCGTTGGGGGCGCTAACGCCTTTACAGCCACAGCAACGGCCAACATCGATGACGACGCAATCATCGACACCTGGGTGATCGATCAGACCGGGGTGCTGGTCAACACTATAAATGACGTAACTACATAGCACCTACTGGACTTGTTCCCCCCAGCCCGCCTCTGGCGGGCTGTTTTTGTAGTCATTGGTGTCATCCGCCGGACTAGTGGAACCCGCTCCGCGGGTTGCAGAATGCAAAGAGTCTGGCGTTTTGCTCTGATAAGAACCCGAACAATCCAGCCAAAATTGAGGGGGCAGCGCCACAGACGATCGACGCGGAAGGAGAATCCCTGTCCTGGCAACGGCTTATGGCCGCTGATAGCTGTTCAAAAATAGTCATTAACAGAGGTACGGACTTTGCCGATGGATTGGTCAAAGAAAAGAATGAAAGCAAACCGACAACCTTAAATCAAAAACCGTAGGAGGTTTTAATGTTTACCAAGTTCCACAATCGCCAGCGGGGTTTCACCCTTATCGAGTTGATGATCGTGGTCGTGATCATCGGTATTCTGGCCGCTCTGGCTATCCCGCGTTTCATGCAGGCCACGTCCAAGTCAAAGCAGTCGGAAGCCAAACAGCTTCTGAAGCAGATTTACACCATGCAGCGCGCCTATCGCCAGGAATCCAACCCCCCCACCTATGGTGACAACGGCTTGACCAGTACTCCCGGCGCCCTTTTTGTCTTCCCTCAGATCGGTGTTGAAGTCCAGTCCAGTGCCTTGTACACCTACAATATTGTGGCCGCTCAGAATACCTTCACCGCCACTGCTACCGGCAACATCGATGACGACGCGACGAATGACATCTGGACCATAACCAATGCCGGTGTCCTGACTAATACGACCAACGACGTTACAACTCCATAGAGAGCGTATCAGGTCGAGTCTGAGGCGCCCCCTTTACAAAGGGGGCGTTTTTTTATTACAAGTGCGTACGGGTAGCCCACCCATGGAAAAGCTCACCTGTTAGATGGGGTACAAGTTGCCCTCTAGGGCAGGCCGTACCCCGGGGAGAGACACTAAACATCTCGACAAGCGCCGCTATACCAACGCCTTGACCAGACCACCATCGACGGGAATTGATGTTCCGGTTATGTACGCCGCCTTTTCACTGGCCAGAAAAGCTATCAATGCCGCCGGTTCTTCGGGTTTGCCGACCCGTCCGGCGGGATTGGACGCTGCAAAACCGCTCATGACTTCATCAGCCGTCTTGCCGGAGGCCTCGGCCACCTTTTGCACGAGTTCTGATAATCGTTCCGTTGCCGTGTAGCCGGGACAGACGCAGTTAGCGGTAATGCCATATCTTGCGTAGTTATTGGAGATCGTCTTACAAAAAGCTGTAACTCCAGCTCGAAAGGTATTAGATAGGATCAAATTATCAATCGGCTGGAGCACTCCAACCGATGTCGAATAAATCAATCGTCCCCATCCGCGCTCCTTCATTCCTTCGATAAATCCCCGTGTCAGATTGATCGCAGAGTGGAGAACCAAATCAGCTGCCTCCGACCAGCGTTCTTTCGGATGGTCGACAAAATCCCCGGGCGGCGGGCCACCGGCATTCGAGACGAGTATGTCGACGATACCGGTTTCTTGAATTATTCTAAAAACATCTTCAGGTTTGGAAACATCACCCACCGCCAACTGCGGCTTCACCCCAGTGACTGCCTGAATGTTGCCCCCCGCTTTTTTCAATCGTTCAAGATTACGTCCGTTGATGGTCACTTCCACCCCTTCCTGAGCAAGGGCCAGGGCGGCAGCGGCGCCAAGTCCTGCCGAAGCGCCGGTAACAAGCGCCTTTTTCCCTTTCAGTCCCAGTTTCATTACTGCCTCACCCCAGCCAACTCAGCCGGGAGCACCGCGGCGGTTTTGCAGCCGCGTTCGAAGTCGATAACGCGGAAGCGCTCATTCGGCGAGTGGATATTGTCATCGGGCTGTCCGAGCCCGATCAGCAGCGTGTCCAGGCCGAGCATTGACTTAAAATCAGCCACGACCGGTATCGATCCACCCTCTCTCATGAAGACAGGGGCTTTCCCGAAGCCGGTCTTAATTGCCCGGCCGGCTGCTTCCAGCCACGGGCCTTCGGTAGGCACCACCACCGCCTTGGCGCCGCCGTGCTTGATCACCTTGACGCGAACTGACTTGGGAGCAATTTTCAGTAGATACTTCTCAATCTTGTTGCAAACGTCCTTCGGGTCCATCTCCGGCACCAGACGCATGGTGATTTTGCAGGAGGCCGTCGCTGGAATTATTGTCTTGGTTCCCTCCCCCTGGTAACCGCCGGTGATGCCGTTGACGTCCAGCGTGGGACGAGCCCATGCCCGCTCAAGAGTGGTAAAGCCTTTCTCGCCATGCAGAGCCGGTATCCCCAGGGACTTCTTATATGCGGCTTCACTGTAAGGGAGCTTCTTGAACTGTTGCTTCTCCCACTTGCTGAGGGACTTTACATTCTTGTAGAACCCCGGGACGGTGATTTTTCCGTTCTTGTCATGAAGCTGCCCCACCATGGCGCACAGGACATTAATCGGGTTGGCAATAGCGCCCCCAAAGCCGCCGGAATGGACGTCGCGATTCGGCCCGTAAACAAAGACTTCAACAAAAGCGATACCCCGCAGTCCAAATGTCACCGCCGGCAGTTTCTTGCTGAACTGCGCCGTGTCGGAGACAACAGCGATGTCGGCTTTAAGCATCTTCTTGTTTTTCTTGATAAATACCGGCAGGTTTTCCGAGGCTGCTTCCTCTTCCCCCTCGATGAGCAACTTGACATTTATTGGCAGAGAGCCGGTGGCTTCAAGAACCGCTTGGAGGCCTTTGATCTGCGCAAATGTCTGCCCCTTGTCATCACAGGCGCCGCGCGCATAAATGTAGCCCTTGCGGATCTCCGGCTCAAAGGGAGGGGTTTTCCAAAGATCGAGCGGCTCCGGAGGCTGCACGTCGTAGTGGCCATAATACAGCGCCGTCGGCTCCTTTTTATCGGAAACATATTCGGCGTAAACGACCGGATGTCCACCCGTGGGCATGATCCTGGACTTGAAACCGATCTCGTTGAGGTGGTCGCTTAACCATCGGGCACACGCCGCCACGTCTTTCTTGTTCTCAGATTTGGCAGATACTGAGGGGAAGCTTAAGAACTTAAACAGGTCCTGCATCCGCCTCTTCTCGGTCTGTTTGAGATAATCAAATGGGGTCATGGATGTTTCTCCTATTCTCACAGTTACATTTTGCGTGGAATATAGGTGGCGGGAATGACAGTGTAAAGAGCGATCAAGGCAAATCCCAACCCGCCCAAGCAACCATAGACCTGAACAGCTTCGAGGCTGTGACAAAAGATAGAAACCGGAACCAGCGTACAGCGGGGGATTGTCTCCCACCAATAGCTGGCGGATATAAGGCCCGCCGCTACATGGAGTTGGAGACAGCCAGAATTCCAACCGGCAATGGAACTTCCCAACCTTGAGGTTGCCAGTCTCAGACATCTTTTGAGCGTAAGAGCGCTTCGGCCATCGGGTTACACTCTCGGCAGGCCAAAAACAAGGCTCGATGGAACAGAGCGATTTATTGTGAGCCGCCAGCCGTCAAAATCCGCCGTAATCTTTGCGCCGTAGGAGGTTAGTGCACTCCATCGGGCTGCATTCTTGGTAGGCCAAAAGCTGGATACAGTCGAGCCTAAGAATTACAACAAAATCGCCAACCGAGGCTGATCGCCCTCGTGAAGCCTGATGAAATGAGGAGTAATCTAACCCTGTTTACGTCGTTGCGTGCTCAAAAAAAAAGCCCAGAAATGCCAGAAAACAAGCCAATTTTTACTTGACTTATCAGTAACAATTTCTTAAATTTAAGGTAAGTTGGAGTATACAGTACAAGCTGCTCGATTGGGCATGTAGACGGTACTGTATGTGGGGGAAGGAATGTATTTTTTTTGGACGGACGTTATAGGTATTTGCGGAGTAACATATGGACGGTTGTTCATATCGTTCTAATTGCAAAGCGGTGACAACTAAACCCAGATTTTTTCAGGGTTGCTGGAGTGTGGTTAGCAATCCTCAAAGAGAGCGTACGTTGTTAGAGTACGTTCCTGTCAATTCCTCAACCGTAAGGGAAAATAGTAATTGTTTGCAATAGATAAGAGGTAAGAAAATGAAACTGTATTGTTATCGAAGTCTCTCAATCCTGATCGTGCTCATGGTGGCTTTTACCTACGGTGCGAAAGCCGAGGTCGCTATGAAAACATACGATGGTCTCTACGAGGTCAACGAAGGGCAGCAGTTAGGGCTTGCGGGCTGGACTCAGCCATTTCTGGTGATAAACGGTACCGATACAATTGCTCCCCTGGCTGACGATACGACCGATATTGTCATTCCTTTGTGCAACGAGCCGCAGGATTGGAAACTGCTAAAGGAGTACACCCCCTGGAAGGATGTCAACATCTACGGCTTTTACACTGACCTTGGGGTTGGAAACAATCAGACCACGATATTCGATGGCCCGGACAGCGAGGGATTTACCAAAGTTACAAATGTTGCCGGCGGCACGGTAGTGGGTCTTTGGCTTCTCAATGATGTTGATAACAATGGGGTTTTCAGCGGCAACGATTCCTACCTTTTCTCAGAGCGTTCGTTGACGGTTGGCTCCACAGCTGGTGAACACCAGTGGTTTATGGTGTATGATGTTAGCGCTTACAAAGGCACGGGAGCAACATACCTCTTCGTAACGCCTACTGAAGATTTTACTCATACTGGAGATTTCGATTATCTTGTCTACATTGACGATAACCATACCTCGTCTAATTTCGATCACAACGATATGATCCTGGGCGTGACATGCACCAATAATCCACCTGAAGCCTCATGCCCAAATGACACCGCGCTGTTTGTTTGTGACTTGAGCGAGATATGCCTCCCCGGCTTTAGCTGCTATGACCCGGATGGCAATCTGGCCTCATGTGTAGTATCGCCGGGCACGCTGAACGGCGATACGGTTTGTTTCACACCGGTTGAGGGGGTCAACACGATCACATTGATTGCCACTGATGACTATGGGGAGGCAGATACCTGTGAGACGGTAATACACGTTGACCTCAACAGCCCACCGGTGGCAACATGTCCGGATGACGACACTATGTTTGTATGTGATCTGTCGGATATT